>Ga0116144_10002003_pt1 | contig 22933 bp, 13 predicted proteins | sample AD_UKC035_MetaG_FD_89746 | JGI IMG/M metagenome (GOLD analysis project Ga0116144, IMG submission 89746) | Active sludge microbial communities of municipal wastewater-treating anaerobic digesters from USA - AD_UKC035_MetaG | ecosystem: Engineered > Bioreactor > Anaerobic > Digestate | place: USA...
CGGGCCAGCATGGCGGCGGTGCCCTGGACGCTGTGGCAGAGGCCGGTGAGCCGGACCCGGCTTTCGCGCTGCATCGCCCGGCAGAGCATGGCCATCGGGTTGGTGTAGTTGAGCATGGTCGCGCCCGGGCAGAGGCGCTCCAGGTCCCGGCAGATCTCCAGCATCACCGGGATGGTCCGCAGGGCCCGGAAGATACCCGAGGGGCCGCGGGTATCACCGATGTTGGTATTCACCCCGAACTCCATCGGGATCTCGATGTCCCGGCTCCAGACCTCGGTGCCGCCGGCCAGGATGGTCACCACCACCGCGTCGGCTCCCTCCAGGAGGCGCCGGCGGTCGGTGTCGGCGGTGACCCGGGCCGGGTACCGGCCGAATTCGACGATGCGCTTGACGAAGCGGGTGGCGAACTCGAGCCGCTCCGGGTCGGTGTCGACCAGGGCCAGCTCGGCGTCCCGGAGCTTCGGAAAAGTCAGGATGTCGCGGACCAGCCCCCGGGTGAAGCCGAGGCTCCCGGCGCCTATGAAGACGATCTTGGCCATGATGCCTCCGGATGGGAAGAATTGTGGGAATTCGGGCGTCCTGCTATTTTACCACCGACCGCCCCTGGAAGACCAGGCCAAAAAAAAGGCCCCCGACGCGAAGTCGAGGGCCTGGAGCCCTTTGACAAATTGGTCTGTAGCCAAGCCACACGGCCGATTAGTACCGGTTGGCTGAATCCCTTACGGGACTTACACCGCCGGCCTATCAACCAAGTAATCTGCTTGGAGCCTTTAGCTTTCCGACCTTGCGGCCGGAAAGGGGAGATCTAATCTTGGGGTCGGCTTCGCACTTAGATGCTTTCAGCGCTTATCCGGTCCGAACACGGCTACCCAGCGATTGCTTCTGGCGAAACAGCTGGAACACCGGAGGTTCGTCCATCCCGGTCCTCTCGTACTAGGGACAGCTCCCCTTCAAATCTCCTACGCCCGCAACAGATAGAGACCGAACTGTCTTGCGACGTTCTAAACCCAGCTCACGTACCGCTTTAATGGGCGAACAGACCAACCCTTGGGACCTGCTTCAGCCCCAGGATGCGATGAGCCGACATCGAGGTGCCAAACCACGCCGTCGATGTGAACTCTTGGGCGTGATAAGCCTGTTATCCCCGGAGTACCTTTTATCCGATGAGCGATGGCCCTTCCACATGGAGCCACCGGATCATTAAGCCCGGCTTTCGCCTCTGCTCGAGATGTCTCTCTCGCAGTCAGGCCACCTTATGCCTTTACACTCAACGGCCGATTGCCAACCGGCCTGAGGTGACCTTTGGGCACCTCCGTTACTGTTTGGGAGGCGACCGCCCCAGTCAAACTGCCCGCCTGCCACGGTCCCTTCCCTGGATTGACAGGGTGAGGTTAGAATTTCAAAATAGTAAGGGTGGTATTTCACCGTTGGCTCTGCCCCGACTAGCGCCGGGGCTTCATCGCCTCCCACCTATCCTACACATACTATTTTAAAACCCAATGACAAGTTACAGTTAAGGTTCACGGGGTCTTTTCGTCTTGCTGCGGGTAACCCGCGTCTTCACGGGTATCACAAATTCGCCGGGTTCCTCGTTGAGACAGCGCTTCTGTCGTTACACCATTCGTGCAGGTCGGAACTTACCCGACAAGGAATTTCGCTACCTTAGGACCGTTATAGTTACGGCCGCCGTTTACCGGGGCTTCGGTTCAGGGCTACGCTTGCGCCTCACCCCTCTCCATAACCTTCCGGCACCGGGCAGGTGTCAGTGCCTATACGTCGTCTTGCAACTTAGCAGGCACCTGTGTTTTTATTAAACAGTCGCAGAAGCCATTTCACTGCGGCCTTTTCGTTCAGACTTACGTCAAAACTACTCAGGCACCCCTTATTCCGAAGGTACGGGGCTATTTTGCCGAGTTCCTTAACGAGGATTATCCCGTGCGCCTTGGCATACTCTGCCAGTCTACCAGTGTCGGTTTGCGGTACGGTCGCCGCATCGGCTCGCTACGAGGTTTTTCTTGGCAACTTGACTCGACCAGTTCCCCGCACCCGTGGGTTTGGGTCCCCATCATAATCCGGAGTTGCCCTTGCGGGCGGCCTCCCGGATTTTCCAAGGAAGCCCTCCTTCATACTTAGACCGCCATCCAATAGACGGATGATCTATCTCGTTGCGTCACCCCTTCGCTTAAAAACGCTTTTGCGGCGGGGCCGGAATATTAACCGGCTGTGCATCATCTACGCCCTTCGGCCTCGACTTAGCCACCGCCTAACCCTGGGCGGATTGACCTTCCCCAGGAAACCTTAGACTTTCGGCGTCCCGAGTTTCCATCGGGATTTTCGCTACTTATGCGGACATACTCTCTTCCCATACCTCCATCAGTCCTCACGGTCTGACTTCACAGGCATAGGGAATGCTCCCCTACCAATCCGATCCGAAGATCGAATTCCGCGGTTTCGGTAACGGACTTGAGCCCCGTTGAATTTTAGGCGCGGGCTCGCACCCTTGCGGGTAGTCGGCCAGTGAGCTGTTACGCTTTCTTTAAAGGATGGCTGCTTCTAAGCCAACCTCCTGGCTGTCTAAGCGAATCCACTTCCTTTACCACTTAGTCCGTATTCAGGGACCTTAACCGGCGGTCTGGGCTGTTTCCCTTTCGACAATGAAGCTTAGCCCCCACTGTCTGACTCCTCCGGTACAGAACAACGGTATTCGGAGTTTGGTTGGAATTGAAGGGGTGGTGCCCCTCCTCATCCATCCAGTAGCTCTACCCCCGTCGTCTAATTCCGGAAGGCTAGCCCTAAAGCTATTTCGGGGAGAACCAGCTATCGCCGAGTTTGATTAGCCTTTCACCCCTACCCTCAGCTCATCCGAGTCGTTTTCAACCGACACCGGTTCGGACCTCCATCCCGTGTTAGCAGGACTTCATCCTGGCCAAGGGTAGATCACTCGGCTTCGGGTCTACAGTACGCAACTAATACGCCCTATTAAGACTCGCTTTCGCTACGGCTCCGCCGCTGAAGCGGCTTAACCTCGCTGCGCACAGTAACTCGCCCGCTCATTCTTCAATAGGCACGCCGTCAGGCATTCCCGGACCTTGCGGCCCGGGCATAGCCCTCCGACTGGTTGTAGGTATCTGGTTTCAGGTTCTATTTCACTCCCCTCCCGGGGTTCTTTTCGCCTTTCCCTCGCGGTACTAGTTCACTATCGGTCGAAAGCACATATTTAGCCTTTGCCCGTGGTCGGGCTAGATTCACGCGGACCTTCCCGGGTTCCGCGTTACTCGGGAGAAGAATCGACCGAGCCTTTGGTTTTTCGCCTACGGGACTATTACCCTCTTTGGTCCGGCTTTCCAGCCGGTTTGGCTAAACCTCGGGTTTGTAACTCGGCGACCGGTCTGAACCCCGATCCGATTCCTTCCCACGACCCCCGGCAGACAACGCGTTCAGACTATCACTTCTGCCAGGTTTAGGCTGTTCCCGTTTCGTTCGCCACTACTCAGGGAATCGCTTCGTTTTCTTTTGCCTCAGGGTACTAAGATGGTTCAATTCCCCTGGTTAGCTTTTCCGCCCTATCCATTCAGGCGGAAATTCGAGGGGTTTACCCTCGAAGGTTGCCCCATTCGGATATCCCCGGGTCACAGTCTGCTAACGACTCACCGAGGCTTATCGCAGTTAGCCACGTCCTTCATCGCTGGCTTTCGCCTAGGCATCCACCAGACACCCTTTTCTGCTTGGCTACAGACCAAATTGTCAAAGAGCGATTTTTGCCGCCTACATTTTTGGCAAAGAGAGATTATACCGCAAGCCAACCCCGGTGTCAAGAGCCCCGGAATCGGCGTTTTTACTGGCTTTTCCCGGCTGGGTCCGTTTCAGGCGCCGGCGGCTTTCCTGGCCGGCAGGTGCGCGGCCAGGCCCAGGACATCGGCGGCCGCCTCCTTGACGCTTTCGGCCAGGGTCGGGTGGCCGAAGATGGCCTCGGCCACCGTTTCGACGGTGCCCTCCGAGGCGGCGGCCAGGCTGGCGAGGTGGACCAGGTCGGCGGCGCCGGGTCCGACGATCTGGCCTCCGGCGATGCGGCCGGTGGCGGTTTCGGCGACCAGCTTGACGAAGCCCTCGGTCTCTCCCAGGCAGTGCGCCTTGCCCAGGGCGGTAAACGGGAAGCGGCCGATCCGGTAGCGTCCCGGCTCGCGGCCGGCCTGCTCCTCGGTCACCCCGAAGGTACCGACCTCCGGCTGGGTGAAGACGCAGGAAGGCAGGAATTCACAGGCCACCGGGCGGCGGTTGCCGAGGATCCCCTCGACCACCGAAATTCCCTGCTCGCCGGCCAGGTAGGCCAGCTGGCCCCGGCCGGCGATGTCGCCGATGGCGTAAACCCCGGGCCGGCTGGTCTGAAGGTCATCCCCGGTCCGGACGAACCCCTTTTCGTCCAGCTGTACCCCGGCCTCTTCCAGTCCGAGGCCGGCGGTCACCGGCTGGCGGCCGATGGCCACCAGCACCAGCTGGAACCGGTCCAGTTCGGATCGCTCGGCCGGCCGGTCGGTCTGGACGGTGATTCCCCGTTTTTTGAAGGCGCGTTCGATGGTGCGGCCGACCTCGGGATCCTCCAGCGGGAGCAGGCGCGGCAGCATCTCGTAAACGGCCACCCGAGTTCCGAAAGAGGCGAAGATGGAGGCGAACTCGACCCCGATCGCGCCGCCGCCGACGACGGCCAGCGATTCCGGCAGGCGGTCAAGGGCCAGGAGCTCGTCCGAGGTCAGGTAGCGGCCGTCGCCGACCGGCAGGAAGCCGGGCCGGGCCGGCACCGAGCCGGTGGCCAGAATGATATGGCCGGCCTGGAGCCGGGCCTCGCCCGCCTGGATGGCATCGGCGGCGGCCAGGCGTCCCTCGGCATTCACCACGGTTACGCCGTGGCTCTTCAGGAGATAGCCGATGCCGGAGCGCAGTCCGGCCACCACCCGGTCCTTCCAGCCGATCAGCCGGGGCAGGTCCACGGCCGGGGTCCCGAAATCAACGCCCTGGGCCGCCGCCCGCCGGGCCTTCTCCATGGTATGGGCGACATCGGCCAGGCACTTGGTCGGGATGCAGCCCCAGTTGAGGCAGGTGCCGCCCAGGTACTTCTTCTCGACCAGGGCGGTCTTCAGTCCGCGCTGGGCGGCCCGGATGGCCGACAGGTAGCCGCCGGGGCCGCCGCCCAGGATGACCAGGTCATACTTTTCCATAGGTTTGATCCTTAACCGGTTGGGAACCGCGACCGAGGTCGGGCCATTATCTAAAAAAGATTTAACTACTTAATAAAGGGGAACCCCGGATATTATAACGCGGCGGCCGCCGGCCGGCCAAGACCGGCCGGCCGCCGGGGCCCGGGTTTCAGAGTTCGTGTTCGCCCAGGAAGGCCGGGGTGATAACCTCGGCGCCGGGTTTTCTTTCCTTGAGCAGCTTGCCGAAATCGGCGGTGGACTCCTCTTCGCCGTGGACGAGGAAGATCCGGTCCGGGCCTTTCTGGAAGCCGTCCAGCCACCTCAGGAGCTCCTCCCGGTCGGCATGGGCCGATAACCCGTCGAGCTGCTCCACCTTCGCCCTGACCTGGTAATTCTGCCCCAGGATCCTTACCGAGCCGGGCCGCTCGAGTATTTGCCGGCCGAGCGTGCCCCGGGCCTGGTAGCCGACGAAGACGATGGTCGATTCCGGCCGTTCGATGTTGGAGACCAGGTGGTGCTTGATCCGGCCGCCGTTGCACATGCCCGAACCGGCCATGATGATGGCCGACCCCCGGATGTGATTGATTGCTTTCGAGGCGGCCGCCGTCCGGGTCTGGTTCAGCAGCGGGAAATCAAAAGGCGAATGGCCGGTCCGGATGATTTTTTTGGTCGCCTCGTCGAAGTACTCGGGATACTTCTTGAAGATCCCGGTCACGCTTATCGCCATCGGGCTGTCCAGGAAGGTGACCAGGTGCGGTATCCGGTCTTCCCTCAAAAACTGGCCGAGTCCGTACAGGAGCTCCTGGGTCCGTTCGATGGCGAAGGTCGGGATGACGATATTGCCTTTCCGCGCGGCTGTTTCGGTGATGATCCCGGCCAGCTTGAGGCCGGCCTCCGCCTGGTTGCCGTGGCTCTTGTTTCCGTAGGTGGTCTCCATGACCACGGCGTCGGCCGAGTCAAAGAGGGTCGGATCGCAGAGGATCGGCTTGTCCCAGCGGCCGATGTCACCCGAAAAGATCACGGTTTTATTCGAGCGGCCCTCCCGGACCCGGACCCGGACCATCGCGGCGCCCAGGATGTGGCCCGCTTCGTGGAGGGAGGCCGTGATCCCCGGTCCGACCTGGAACTCCCTTTCGTAGTGGTAGGTTTCGAAGAGGGGCGTGACCCGCTCGGCATCCAGGGCCGTGTAGAGCGCCTCTTCCGGGTGCGGTCCCTTCCGCCCCTCCCGCTTGTGGCGCAGGCCCTTCTTTTCGGCATCCTCTTCCTGGATCCGGCCCGAATCCTGCAGGGATATCCCGGTTATCTCGGCGGTCGGGGGGGTGCAGAAGATCCGCCCCTGGAATCCCTCCATGACCAGTTTGGGCAGGTATCCGCTGTGGTCGAGGTGGGCATGGGTGAGGATCACCGCGTCTATCCGGGCGGGTGGAAAGGGGAAGGGGTTCCAGTTCCGCTCCGCGAAATCCCGTTCCTGGTAAAGGCCGCAATCGACCAGTATATGCTGGCCGTTGGACTCCAGCAGGAACCTCGAACCGGTGACGTTTCTGGTCGCGCCCAGGAACCTGATTTTCATGGCGGCTTCTCCGTAGTTTGTCCCGGCGCCCGGAGGCGTGTCCATGCTTCCGGCGGTCGGCGTGGATGGGCGTCCGGCTGAATCAATTATAATGACCGTCCGTCCGGCCGTCAACCGGCCGCTTCCCGGCCGGTGCCGGTCTTACTCCGACTCCTTCCGCAGCGCCTCCAGGAACTCCCCGGGCACCGGGAAACCGATCTTTTCCAGGTACCGGACCGCCTCCCAGGCGTTCTGATAATCCCGGTTAAGATAGTAAATCAGGGCCAGGTTGAAGCCGGCCTCGCCGAAGTCCGGCTGGCGCCGCAGGGCCTCCTGCCAGTCGGCGATGGCCGCCCCGGTCTGACCGGCGCCGGCCAGGGCGATGGCCCGCTGGTTATAGGTGATGGCGCTGCCCGGATCGTGGGCCAGCATCCGGTTGAAGTCCTGGATGGCCGGTTCGAACTCCCGTTTCCGGATCCGGACCCGGCCCCGGTGGAAGTAGGTCTCCGCGTAATGCGGGGCCAGCGCCGCGGCCCGGTCCAGGTCGGCCAGGGCGCTGTCGAGGGCCCCCTGGTCCAGGTAAACCATTCCCCGCCAGGCCAGGGTTGGGGGGTCCTTGGGGTTCTTTTCCAGGGCCCGGCTCAGGTCGGCCAGGGCCAGGTCGTGACGGCCCAGCTGGTGATAGACCAGGCCCCGGTTGCAGTAGGCGTAGTAGTTCCGGGGTTCCAGCTTGATGGCCAGTTCCAGTTGTTCCAGGGCCCGGTCCAGCTGGTTCAGGTGCTTGTAGGCCAGCCCCAGGAAGACCCGGGGGCGGGCCTTGTTGGGTGCCCGGGCGACATTGTCGCTCCAGAGGGAGAGCTCGGTCCGCCAGACCCGGTTGCGGGCGAAGGCCAGGCCGCCGAAAACCAGGCAGACCAGGAGCAGGAAGCCGGCGGCCGTCCGGAGGCCGGCCGGCCGCTTCCCGGCCAGCCGGAAGAAGAGCGCTGGCAGGAGCAGGGCGAAGCCGGCCATCGGCAGGTAGAGGCGGTGCTCGAAGATGACATCCTGCAGCGGGATGAAGCTGGACTCCACCGAGAGGGCCAGCAGGAAGAAGAGAATCGCGAAGGCCGGCAGCCGCTCGCGCCGGAAGAGGCCCCCGGCGGCCAGCAGCATCAGCAGCAGGGCCGACCAGCCGGACAGGGCCGCCGGCGCCAGGGCCCGGCGCACGACCGGGTAGTCGTAGTCGAGCACCTGCCTTACCGGCAGGACCAGGAGGCGGAGGTAGGTAAGCAGGACGCGGGCCTGGGTGTAGAGGTAATGGCGCCAGGCCAGCGGGGTGGCGCCGGAGGTGAGCCGGTCGATGTCCTCGACGGTGGGCGGCCGGCCCAGCCAGAGGGTGAGCGGGACCACCACCAGCAGGGCCAGGAAGGGTGCCAGCCGCCGCCAGGGCAGGCGGCGCCAGCCGGCCTCGAAGAAGCAGAGCTCGGCCAGGAGCAGGGCCAGGGGCAGGGTGAAGGCGATCTCCTTGCTGAACATGGCCAGCAGCCCGGCGGCCAGGGCGCCCAGGTAACAGGCGCCGGCGCGGCGGCCGGCCGGGTCCAGGCGCCAGCGCAGGTAGAGGACCAGGGCCAGCAGGTAGAGGGCGGCGGCCAGGAGGGTGGACCGCTGGTAGATGTAGGTGACCGCCTGGGTCTGGACCGGGTGGCTGACGAAGATGAGGCCGGCGAAGAGGCCGACCGCGGCCCGGTGTCGGGCCGCCGGGGTGCCGGCCAGCCGGGGGGCGGCCAGCGCCAGCAGGGCCAGCTGGCGGACCAGCAGGGCGGCGGCCAGGTGCAGCAGCAGGTTGACCAGGTGGTAGCCCGGCAGCCGGAGCCCGTGCAGCTGGCGGTTCAGGGCGAAGGTGAAGAAGGCCAGGGCCCGGGTGGGCCAGTACCGCATCAGTTCCGGCAGCCGCCGGAAGCCCTGCAGGGCCGGGTTCTCCACCAGGTGATACATGTCGTCGAAGTGGAAGGCGGCGTTGAAGGTGCCGGCGTAGACCAGCAGGCCCAGCAGGATGATGGCCGCCGCCGGCAGGAAGGGGTTCTTCAGCCAGTTTTGGCCCGGACTCTTGGCTTCCGGCATGTTGCCTTTCCTTTCTTGCCCGGCGCGGCCTTCCGGCCGCCGGTTGATTTCCCGTCCGCGACGATCAGGGCGTGGAAGTCCTGGTAAAGCCGGTAGTCGTCCGGCAGGGACGATTCGAAGAGTGCCTGGAGATGCCGGTACTCGAACTTCCGGGCCCAGCCCAGCTCCCGGACCCGGCGCCGGGTGTACTCGTCGATCACGAAGACCGGCCGTTCAAAGGCGTAGAGCAGGATGTCGTCGGCCGTCTCCGGCCCGACGCCGTTCAGCGCCAGCAGGCGCCGCCGCAGCTCCGGCGTCTCCAGCCGGCCGGCGCCGGCCAGGCCGCCGCACTCCTTCAGCAGGCAGCCGGCCAGCGCCTGGAGGCGGGCCGTCTTCTGCCGGTAGAAGCCGGAGGGGCGGACAAGTCCGGCCAGTCGTTCCGGCTCCATTTCGAGCACGGCCGCCAGCCTCAGGCTGCCGGCCGCCCGGAGATTTGCAACCGCCTGCTGGACATTCTTCCAGTTGGCCCGCTGGGTCAGGATGGATTCCAGGATGACCCGTTCCCGCTCCCCGCGGCTCTTGGGCCGCCGGCACCAGGACTCCCATTGGCCGGCCGGCGCGCCCAGCCGCCGGCGCAGGCCGCGGTAGAGGTCCCGGACCCGGTTTTTCCCTGGCGCCATCCGGTCTCCCGCCGTTCTTATTCCCCGGTCCGGAAACGTTCCGGCAGCTCGACCAGGACCATGTGGTTGTCGGACTTTCCGGTGTTATGGGCCAGGACCACGAAATCCTCGTTGGGCGAGATCCACGGGTGCGGGTGGAAGGGCCGGTCCCAGGTATGGTTGGTCGGAAGCAGGGGCCAGTTCTCGGTCTCCTGCGTCTCGAAGTTGTTCCGGATCAGGCTGATCCAGCCATTGTCGAGGCGTCCGTCCGGCCTGGCCCAGCCGTCGCCGACCCAGAGGCCGCCGGCGGTCTGGCAGTGGACGTGGGTGGGCTTGCCGCTGCCCGGGAACTTCGCCTTGCGCTTGTGGTAGCCGTCGGGGTCGATGACCAGGTTGAACATGGCCGTGTCGGTGAAGTTCATCTTCGCGTCGAGGTTGCCGTACTCGCAGTACTGCGCGGCAACTTGACCGTCCCGGGTGAAGAAGCTGTGGCCGATGTAGTCGAGTGTCCGGCCCCGGTAATCTCCGCCGGGCGCGGCCAGCACCGGCCAGGCCCGCTTGTCCTCGCAGAAGCTCCGGCGCACCAGGTATACCTCCTGCTGGCGCCGTTCCCAGCTCTGGTCGCAGAACATGACCAGGTCGTCGTCGACCGGGGAGAGCTCGACGTGGCAAAGGCAACTGTAATCGCCCCAGACCTCGGCGGCGTCGCCGGTGCGCAGGTCGATTGCCACGATGATCGAACGCGGCCGGTGGGAAAGGGCCGGATATCCCGAAAAATGCCTGCCCTCGGGCAGCCGCCCCCGGGCGACGTGTTCGAAGTAGGGGAAGGCCAGATAGTTGCCGCGCGCGGAGATGGTGGTGATGAAATTGCCCGCCGGCGCCTCAAAGAGGCGGAGCACCGAGGCGTCTTCGATATTGGCGGCATAGGCGCTCCGGCGGTCGATGAAGAAGATCTGGTTTTTTTCGGGCAGGTAGCAGTGGGGGTCGCCGACCGGAACGCCGCCCTCAATATTTGACAGCTGGATGGAGACCTTCTCGCGGCGGTCGATGACATGGATCTGCCAGGCGCCCGAGACATTGCTGCAGCAGGGGATGTAGCGGCCGTCGTCCGAGATGGCCGGGCTGCAGTAGTAGAAGATCTGCTCCTGGGACGGCTCCTCGTGGATGAAGTAATGGGCCCGGGCGCCCGTCTCCACCTCCCGGATCTGTTCGGTCAGCTTGAAGCGCCGTCCGCTCGACAGGTTCTTATCCGAAAATCCCTTTTCCATTGCGGCTCCGATGTTTTGGCGTAACGGGCGATTCTTCAGCCCTTCCCTGGAATTAATTACCGGCCGTTCTGAAGCGGTTCCTTTCTGTTTTCGAGCTCCGCCGCCCGCCCGGCCGTGATATAGGCGTACTCCAGCGGCGTGATTCCCTTGAAATTGGGGAATCGGTTCCGTTCCTCGACCAGCGCCCATTTCAAGAAGCCCCAGAGGACTTCGTAGGTCAGCTTTACGCCGGGCCGGATCTCCTCCTCCCCGAGCGGCCAGTCATGGTGGCCGAAGAACATGGGGCGGCCGCCGGGGTTCGCGTAGAAGACGCGGAAACTGCTCTTGAGGGCCTCGATGCCTTCCTCGGCCGAGTCGAACATGTAGGCGCTGGAGAGGTCGTTCCGCGTGTGCCAGGAGACGAACTTGCCCGGGTCGTGGTAAGGCGGGGCGAGGAAATCGGGGTTGAAACTGCGGGGCCAGTCATAGGGAATGTCGGTGACCAGGCCCCATTCGACGGCCAGTTCGCGGCTCCGTTCCCCCGCCATCTTCGTCTTTTCGCGCGGCCGGAAGCCGCTGCCGCCGGACCAGAAGGCGTAGATCCGCTCCAGACCCGGGATGCGGTCGCGGAGCCAGCTCTGGCACTGCCTGAACTCGGCCTCCATCTCGTGCTCCGGCAGCCGCAGGTAGTCGAAGCCGTCGTTGTTGTGGGTGAAGGTGTGGTTGCCGATTTCACAGCCCCGGTCGTAGAGGCGTTTCAGCAGGACGGCCAGGTAGTCCTGGTCGAAGCGCGAGGCCGGCGCCACCATCAGGCGGAAGACCAGCCGGCGGTCCTGGCGGTCGCAGAACTCGCACATGGCCAGGACCCGTTCCATCGCGTCGATCGTGGAGCTGTCATCCAGGTTGATCATGACATAGCGGGGTTCGGTGTCGGCCGCGGTTGTGTCCGCTTCCGCCGGGAGAAATACCGGGGCCGGTCCGGCCGCGGCCGGCAGCCCCCGGGCCGCGGCGGCCCGGCGCAGCACCAGGGCCGTGTAGGGTTCGGTTTCGGCCGCGGCCGCTTCGGCCAGGGCGGCGCCGACCTCCGCCGGCAGGCGGTTGTCCGGGAGGGCCACGGCGCGCTTGGCGGCCTCGCGTCGCACCGACGCGTCGCCGTCGCGCAGGAAGGCGGCCAGTTCCCCGGCGGCGGCCGCCTCACCGAGCGCCAGCCGCGTTCCGGCCGCGTTGACCGCCAGGATCCGGGTCTGGACGACGGGCTTGCCGCCGTTCTCGGCCGGCAGGTCGGCGATGAACTTCTTGAGCGGCTCGATGGCCCGCGGGTCACCGATCTCCGCCAGAGTCCGGATATGCTCGGTGAAGATCCGGAAGTGGGTCGGGTAGAGTCCGCGCGGCCGGAGGGCCAGCTTCAGCGCCTCCAGGACCGGTTCGACCGAGGCGGGGTTCTTCAGCCGGGCCAGGCCCCGGGTGGCCGGGAGCTGGGTCTCGACCCACTGACCGCCGACCCAGCCGTGCAGGGTGTCGAGGTCGCCGGCCTCCCCGAAGTTCCCGATGATCCGGGCCAGCTCGACCCGCATGAACGGGCTGATGGTCGCGGTCTTGGCCCGGGCCGCCTTGAGCGCCTGCGGCCGGGCGGAAGGATGGCGTTCGGCTATCCGGTTCAGCGCCCGCAGGGCGAAGGTGTCCCGGCTGTTCTCGCCGCCGTTCTCCTCGGCCATCGCTATGGCGGCCAGGGTCTCGGCCGCTTCCTCCATCCGGTTCGCGCCGGCGATGTAACAGGCCATCAGGACCGATTCGCGGTCGTGCGATTTCAGGGCGGTCAGCACCTCGGCGCGCGCGGCGGCGTGATCGCCGGCGCGCAGGAGGCGTTCCGCGGCCGCCAGGCGGTTGATCTCGGCGGCATCCTTCAGGGCGGCCTCGAGCACGGCCCGGGCCTCCGGCGTGCCGAGGCGGCTGGCGGCCTCGATGAGGCAGCGCCTCACGAAGGTTGATTTTTCGGCCTGGAGCGCGGTCTTGATGGGACCGAGCGCCTCCGGCGCGTTGACGAAGATCAGCTGGGAGGCGGCCGCCTTCCGGACCGCCAGGTCGCGGTCGGTGAGCGCCTGCAGGAAGACGGGGATGTCGGCCGGGTTGGCGGCCAGGCCAAGCTGGTAGAGCCGGTCGGCCGGCCCGGCGAAGGCGGCGGCGGCCGAGGCCGCCAGGAGCAGGAGCGCCAGTATCCGCCGGGTCGTCGTAATGGCGATGTCACGCATGGAAGCTTCCTTTCGAGTTTCGCGGGTGCTTATCCCTTGCGCGGGAAAGGCCGGTCCCGGTACTTTTATAATCTTTAGTATAGCACAGAAAACCGGCTGTTTTGCTCCGTTTAGCCGGTCAGCCCATAGTTTAGGTTAGTTTGGGGTCAACTCTTGAAACTTGACACATAGGGTTGGTTCTGTTAAAGTTTTGGTCATGGCCAGACAAATTCGAATAGAATTTCCCGGTGCTATCTATCATGTGACGGCACGTGGCAACGAGTGGCAGGCAATATTCCGGAACAACTTAGACCGGCAGACTTTTTTGGTTTTACTTGGACAGATATCGGAGCAATATGGAGTCAAGGTGCGCGCCTACTGTCTGATGCCGAATCATTACCATCTTATCCTCGAAACACCAAGAGGCAATCTTTCTCAAGCCGTCGGTTGGCTTCAATTGACTTACACGGTTCGATTTAACCGACAACACAAAAGATCTGGGCATCTTTTTCAAGGAAGATTCAAGGCTTTTTTGGTGGATGCGGATGAATATGCCCAAGTACTGACTTTATACGTGCATCTTAACCCCGTTAGGCCTGAAGATAAAAATGCAGCCATTCCGGCCGGGCGCATTAAAACTCTGGGCAATTACCGATGGAGCAGTCACCTGGCGTATGCTGGCAAGGTTGGAAAACCCGACTGGTTGGATATATCGTGGTTGCAATACTGGGGTGAAACAGAGGACCGCGCGCGTAAGGAATACCAGGAAGCAATACGAGGGTTGTTTGGCAAGGTTATTGTTAATCCGCAGGGAAATGTTCAAGATAGTCTGGTATTGGGCGGTGATGCTTTGCGTGAACAGGTTGAAAATGCCATTAAAAACAAATCCGGGAAAGAAGAAAAACGCTGGATAATAGAAAAAAGTCATTTAGATATTCGCCGGCAACTTGAATCAATATTAAAGGAAGAATTAGATCAAGGTGTCCGGTTATGGGCGCGGGTGCGCTTGGGTGGGGAACGGATGATTGATTTAAGTAGAGAGTTTGGATACAAGGATGGATCCGGGGTTTTACATGCGGTTAAACGAATCGAACGTAGGGCCGAGAAAGATCAGGGAATACAAAGAAAGTTGCTGGATTTAAAATCCCGCCTTCTGTCAAGTTTCAAGAGTTGACCCCACCTAGGGTGTCCGGCCAAAAAAAGGGGCGGCCGTCGGGCCGCCCCTTATGGTATTCGATCTCCCGGTTCTTCTATGGAGCCGAGATCTGGAGGTCCATGATGATGCGCTGGATGCCGCGGGTGCCGCCGCCGGGATAGGCGCTGATGGTGTAGTTGGCCTCCAGCAGGGCCTGTCCGTCGGAGGTCCGCCAGCGGAAGCCGGTCTTGGGCGTGAAGCCGCCCTGGCCGGTGGCCCCGGAGAGGTAGTAGTCGCCGAAGCCCTTGAGGCTGACCGTGCTGGCGTCCGGGTGCAGGGCTGCCGGCGCCGGCAGGGCGGCCGCCGGGGTCAGTTGTCCGTAATCCTCGCGCAGCAGGCCGGCGATCACCTTCGGCCCCTCCTGGATGACGATCTCCCGTCCCGCTCCCTCGTTGGGGATGCGGAAGCGAAGCACCTGTTTCACCTCGGCCCGTTCGGTGTTGTCCTGGCGCCAGCGCATGGTTACTCCCTGCTCGGAGACGGTGAGCGAGAGATAACGCTTGCTGTCGAAGGCCAGGGTCGCCTTGGCCTCCAGGCGGCCGTCCGCTACCTCGACGGCCGGCTTGGGCAGCTCCGGCTGGCCGACCAGGCCGTCGATCAGGGTCCGTTCCCTGCCCCCTTCCTTGACCATCAGCCGCAGGTAGCCGGGCCGGTCCGGGTTGATCTCCAGGGTGTACTTGCCGACCGCCAGCTGCCGGGCGCCGGTTGAGGCGGCCGGTTCGGCCTTCATCTCCTTGAAGTTCGCCAGCGCCGCCGGCAGGTCCGCGGCGGCCAGGCCGGTGAAGAGCACCGGCAGCTGGGGGACCAGCAGCGTCCCGTCGGCGGCCGGCTTCAATGGCTGGCCGTAGATGTCGGCGGGCCGGTACCGATTGAAGTCGAGGCCGGAGAGCTTCCAGTGGCAGTCGAAGTCCTGGGAGTTATTGTCGGTCCCATTCACGGTGGTCAGGACCACCACCGTCTTCTCCCGGTTCCGGAAGGGATAGACGAAGAGGCGCTCGTGGCCGGTCGGCTCGCCGTTGAGCGAGTAGGCCTGCTTCGGGTCGCGCGCCGGCCGCATCCCGCTCAGCCAGTACTTCTGCATCGCCATCCACTGCATGCCCAGGGTCGGCGAGTTATCATACTCGATCCCGGTCTTGCCGCCCAGGGGCAGGTAAACCGACTGGCCCAGGGTGCGCAGGTCGTAGAAGCCGGCGCTCACCAGCGGGCCGTCCTTGGGGTCCTCGGTGCCGTAGGGGCGCGAAAGCCAGGCATGCATCATCAGCTGCCAGGCGAAGATGCCCGGCGGGTTACCGCTGGAGGAGGCGCCGTCCAGGATCAGCGAAGTGCCCCGCAGCTGGCTCCGCTGGCCGACCCCGACCGTGTAGAAGTATTCCGGGTAGGCCCCTTTCTGGCGCATGATGTTCAGCGTCTCGGCCGACCAGCCCGGCCGCAGCAGGGTGTTCTGGCTTACGTAATCAAGCTGCTTCCGGTCGACCAGGTCGAGGAAGTCGGACCACCAGGCGGGCCGGGTGGAGTTGATACCGACCGATATGGTCGTGCCGGCCTCCCGGGCCGCCCGCTTGGCCGCCGCGTAAGCGGCCGCGTAAACGCGCATCAAAAGCGAATCCTTGACCGGGCCGCCGTAGGAGCCGCCGATCTCATCCTCGAGGGTGATCCGCGTGATGCGGCCGGCGTAGTGCTTCACGAAGGCATAGACATAATCGGCGTAGGCCTTGATGAAGCCGGCCTCATCGACCACCTGGCCGTCCTTCATGTACTTGGCGACCACCCAGGCCGGCGGGTACTTGAGACCGAGGAAGCCGACCACTTCGACGCCGCCCTGCTTGCGCACCGCGTCCACCGCCGGTTCCTGCTGCCAGTTGTACTCTCCCTCGGCCGGGTTGACGCCCGTCCAGCGGCCCACTCCGCCGCCCGGGCTGAGCGTGTTGGCGACTTTCATGCCGATCCGTTTCAGGAAGCGGCCGGTGAAATCTTTGGAAGCCAGGTTGACGGCCGCGTCGCCCCCGTACTGCGGGAAGGCCTCCTGGTCGATCCGGGGGACGAGGGTCAGCAGGGCGTCACCCAGCACCGGCTCACCCTCCACCGAGCAGGCCAGCCGGTAGCCGCCCCAGGGCAGGTCGGCCAGCGGCAGCTTCCGCCGTAGCGTGGCCGCGGCCGGCAGGTTTTCGTTCAGCGCGTCCTGTTTTACCAGCTTGTTCTGCCAGTCGTAGACCTCCCAGCGCACCCGGGCCGGCCGGGCCGCGCCGTTGTTCCGAATGACCAGTTCGACCACCCGCTCCTCGCCGTCCACGTAGATGCCGGTCTCCTCCGGGATCCAGAAGCCGGCCTCCACGGCCGCGGCCGCCGGCAGCTTCTCCGGCAGCTCGGTCCCCCGGGTCAGGCTCACCCCGTCCAGCAGGAGGCCCGGGCCGACATTCTCGGCCGGACCGATCTCGACGTGAAAGTAGTTGCGGACCGGCCCCTGGATCTCGATGCTCCAGCCCACCCGCTGCCAGCCCTCGCCGGCTGCCACCGGGAAGACCTTGCCGTACTCGTTCCGCTGCTTGTCGTCGTAATAATTGAGGTTGGTCAGGAGAAGGCGCAGCGCGAAATTCTGGTTTGGGTCGGCCGCCTCCGGCCCCCGCTTCACCCAGGCGCCGAGGGTATAGGTCCCCTCCTCCAGCCAGTAGATGCGGCTGGCGATCCGGGAGTTCAGCTTGATCACGCCGTTTGACCACATGTCGCGCCGGTTGGGGCCGTAATTGCCGTTCGGCGCGCCCCAGAAGTTGTTGCCGTAGCCGATCTCGAAGCCGCCGTCCCAGAGGATGTTCTTCCCGGCGCCGGCCGCCTGGCCGAAGGCCGCGTTCCCCAGGGCAAGAAGAGCGAAAAAGAATGTCAAGCCAGCCGCTGATCTTTTCATGCCTTCTCCTTTTTGGGATCGCGAGAGCTCTTTCTTAAATATAGTTTCGGTCCTGGTGCGAACCGTTTAGTCCGGGTCAACCGTGGCAGCAGCTCCTGGAAGAACTTCCGGTCGCGGGGATGGGTGAGCAGTCCGGCTACCGCTTCGATGGCCACCCAGCGGGCCTCCGGGTTGTCCGGGTCGCGCGGGGCCAGCCGCTCCTCCCGGGCGCGGAAGAGGAAGAGGGTAATGCACTTCAGCTCCGAAGTGTCGTCGCCGCCCTCGGCATCCAGGCGGAAACGCCGGTACCCGCCCAGCTCGCCGAGGTGGCGCAGGTTCTTTAGACCGGTCTCCTCGTGGATCTCGCGCCGGGCGGCCGCCAGCGGTTCCTCGCCGGGCTCCAGATGCCCCTTGGGCAGGGACCAGGCCCGGCCGCGCTGGTTGACCACCAGCACCTGGTTGCGCCGGTTGAGGACCACCCCGCCGGCGCTGAAGGTCTTCTTCATCGGTTCAGAAGGGCCGGTAATCGCGGTCGGTGCCGAAGAAGTCGTCGTGGTAGAAGTCGATGGTCGGCAGGATGTCCTGCCCCGACTCCTCCAGCCGGGCCAGCAACTCCCGGTAGCGGGCGAGGTAGCGGCCGAAAGTCTCGTTTTCGTGGCGCATCGGCTCCAGCACGAAGGGCGCGTGGTAGGCGGCCCGCCGGCCGGCGATCTCGTCCATCAGCGCCCGGTGTCCGGCCAGCGCCTCTTCCAGCCGGCCGGCCTGGCGGGCCATCTCGGCCAGGCAGGTCCGCCGTTCGGCCCTGCCCTGGCGCAGGTAGCCGTAGTGGCGGTTGAAGTCCATGGCGTGGTAAGCCAGCCGGACGGTGGTCAGCAGCCGGCGCAGGTCCTGGCCGGCGCGGTCGGCCACCGCGGCCCGGTAATCGCCCTCCGGCAGTCCGGCGATCAGCCGCTGCAGTTCCCGGTCGGCCTTCTCGCCGGCGGCGATGAAGGCCCGCCACTGGGCCGGCGTGAGCGGGCAGCGGTCGGCGAAGGCCGAGACCACCTGGCCGACCCGGGCCGGCGGCCGGGCCCCGTAGCGGAAGGAAGCGTGGATCGGTTCGGTCAGGGCGCCGAAGGTGTCCAGGAGGCGCCGGTAGACATCGCGGATCTTTTCGTAACGGGCGGCCCGGCGGCCGAAGAGGAAGGCGACGAACCGGTCGTCGAACTCCTTCACGCCGGCCCCCTCCTGGTTCCAGCTGAACTCGGAGAGGCAGCAGTACTGGTCCCAGCGGTGCGGGTCGTCGTGCGAATAGCTCAGCACCCCGTAGGAGCCGGCCCGTTTGCCCAGGCTGTTCAGCCGGGCCAGGCTGTCGGTGTGGCTGGAGACCGGCGGCAGCTCCCGTTCCGGGGTCAGGTGGTTGAGGCAGAGGCTCGGGTTGACGAGCGAGGCCAGCCGCCGGTCCACCTTCCAGAAGAAGAGCCACTTCCGGGGCGAGAGGTCCGGCGCCCGGTCCGGGTTCTCGTAGCACCACCAGCCGACCGCCAGGTGGCGCCGCAGCCCCTCCTTCTCCAGGATCTCCATCAGCCGGTCGTTGAAGTTGCCCTGCCGGTAGAGGATGTCGTACCAGAAGATGATCCGCTTGATCCCGCGGCTCTTCAGGTGGCCGGCGCAGCGGACCAGGTGCTCGATGAAGAAGTCCGCCATGCCCCGGCCCGGCCGCTTCTGGCACTCCGGACAGCGGCAGCGGGCGTAGACCTCGTCCAGGCCGAGGCCGAAATCGGTTATCCCGTACGGCTTCAAGGTCTCCAGTATCTCGTCGTAGAGGGCGAAGAGCAGCTCGTAGGTCTTCCGGTTTTCGGTGCAGAAGCCGTAGCCGGTCGGCCGGCCGGCCTCGTCCTTCATTGAGACCTCCGGGAAGGCCTTCGGCAGGTAGGTGTTGTGGCCCAGCGAACTGAAGTAGGGGATGAAATTCAGGCCCAGCTCCCGGGCGTAGCGAACCAGCTCGGCCAGGAAGTCCTCCTCGTACATCCGAGGATAATGTTCCCGCACCCGGCCCTCGGCGTGGTCGTAGTACTGGTTAAGGGTCTTCAGTTCCGGGAACTTGCGGGAGCGGAAGAGGAGGAACTCCAGGTCCGCGCTCCGCCGCCAGCAGTTGTAAAGCGAGACCGAGACGCTGTTCATCTTCAGCAGGTAGAGTTTCTCCAGCGCCCGCTTCCAGTCCTCCAGCCCCATCAGGTTGGTGCCGAAGATCGACTCGTAGAAGGGGCCGCGCTCGCGGAAGTCCGGCCAGTCGACCACCTCGACCGGCGGCAGCAGGGTCCGGCCGTTCTCACGCCGGAAGAGCTGGGCCAGGGTTTTGATCCCATTGGCCAGGCCCGTCTCCGACTCCGAGACGACCAGAATCAGGTGGCGGCGGGACTGGACCTCGAGCCGGTAGCCCTGTTCGCGCTGGTAGCGCTCGAGGCGTTCGGCCGGGAGCTTCTCCGTGGTCCAGGCCTCCCGGCGCGTCTCCAGGCGCCAGGCAGCGGCGGCCGGATGGCCGGCGGCCAGTTCCGGCACGGATGAACCGTGGCGGCCGGCGATTTCGAAGACGCGGGCCACCTCCTTCGGCTTCATCCCGCCGGGGAGCACGAAGAGGCGGTTGACCGGGGTCAAACGGCCCGGTCGCCGCAGGATGGACTTCGGTTTGGGAAAGACCAGCACCGCTTCTCGCACGGACATGTTTTTTCTCCGCGGTAAGTTTTAAGGTTTGCGGCCTGACGGCGCTTTTGGCTGGAATTACCCACTATTATAGACCGGAAAGGGGGTTTCTGCAACCGGGGTCGCCCCCGGGCCGGCCGGAACGGTCAAAAAGGCGCGGTGGCCGCGCCGGCCCGTGCTATAATACAACGGGGAAGCCGTCCATCCGGGCGGCTCCCGGGGAGAAAGATGAAAAGGGGCAATCCGAATACCTGGCTGAAGGCCCGGGCCGCCGAAGAGATTGAATGGTACCTCAGTTCGGCCGACGTGATCGTGGTCGAGCGGAAGCGGTCGATCCGGCTGCTGGGGGAGCTCTTTGCCCACCACTTTTCAAAGCCGGCCGGCCTCCGCGTGCTCGACCTGGGCGGCGGCGACGGCCTCGTGACCGAATACTTTTCCAACCAGTACCCCCGGAACGACTTCTGCCTCATGGACGGCTCGGTCGCGATGCTCGACCAGGCAAAGGCGCGCCTGAAGGGGCGGCCGATCCGGTTCGTCGAGAAGAGTTTCGAGGCTTACGCCCAAAAGGGGCTCGATCCTGACGGGTACGACTTCATCTTCTCCTCCATGGCCATCCACCACCTGCCCCTGAAGGATAAGGGCGCCCTCTACGCGCGGATCCACCGGGAGTTGCGGGGAAACGGTCTTTTCCTGGTTTTCGATGTCGTGGCGCCGGTCTCCCCGAAATCGGAGCGGCTCCAGTTCCGGATGTGGGTGGACTGGATGAACGAAGCCCTGCGGAGGAGCAACTTTGCCGGGGAGGTCGGGAAGTTTGACGGTTTTCCGGCCGTTTACAAGGCCAAGGCGGAGAACCATCCGAGCCGCCTGCTGGACCAGCTGGACCAGCTGAAGAAGGCGGGCTTCAAGAATGTCGACTGCTTCTTCAAGTACGGAATTTTTTCACTCTTCGGCGGGACGAAGTAAAGCGCCGGCCTGCATAAAACCTGCCCCCAGCTTCCCAATACGACTGCGCGGGAAAAGTCCTTTTCCCGCACCCTTTGAGGTTCGAATCCTGTTGCGTTTTATGACAGGATTTGATGGGAGCGAAGTCAGGCAAGGCGACTGATTAAGGAGCGTTGCCAGCGGGTGGCCGACCCGAGGCTTAGTGGGAGCCGAGCGGCGCCGAATTCTATACTTCAGGTGGGTTTAAAAGTGGGTTTACCCGCCGAAGCTCGTTCTTCGAGCGTAGGTGGGCGGTATAGGATTACGAACCAACTTCGCTTCGGAAACAGGTCTTTGGCCTGGCGGCTGACAAGACCTTTGCGTTCCCTCCGCTCGTTTTCGAGAAGGGGGCTTCCCCTCTCGAATGACTCACCCCCAATACGACTGCGCGGGAAAAGTCCTTTTCCCGCACCCTTTGAGGTTCGAATCCTATACTTCAGGTGGGTTTAAAAGTGGGTTTACCCGCCGAAGCTCGTTCTTCGAGCGTAGGTGGGCGGTATAGGATTCGAACCTATGACCTCTACCGTGTGAAGGTAGCGCTCTCACCAGCTGAGCCAACCGCCCGATTATGATGCCTTACGGTTAATTATACCCCAAACCGCCGGCCTTGCTCAAAGGACTACCCCGCCTCCTCTCCTGCCGCGGCCGGTTGACCGCATCGGCGGGCGGGCCGGAAACCGGGCGTGCCTCTCACCCCGCCCCTCTTTTGCGGCCGCTTCGATTCAGAAACAACCGCACCGCCACCGCCGACTGCCGACTGCGGCAGCCCCCCCATTTTATTTCTGCAGTTTGAAAGCAAACCGCCAACTGCCAGGTTTCATCAGCAGCGTTGAGTGACAACAAAGATATAAATTACGCCTTTGCTTCTTTGACCCACCAACTACCCGGCGGTCTCTCATTCTTCGTTCCCACCGCACCAAAACCACAAAAACCCTTCCCCCCCCCACTCCATTTTTGATTTACACGCAGTTATCTGATGCTGAAAACTCGGCTTGAACGGCGCAATGCATGTTCATGATCATTCGGGTAAGGCAACAGCGTAACGTGATGTCGTTTTTAATGACACGTAAATAAAGCTGCAGCCCGTCGCTACCCCGTCGTTCCGTCAAGGTAAAGTGAAAGACGGCTTGATCTTTGCGTTCCCCCCAACCCCAACTACAAACGCTAACCCCTAACTACCTCGTCGGGCACTATGGTCGGGTGCATAAGCGCGTTTCCATATCTCTAAAAACAACCCCCAAAAACAACCACAAACAACCACTTACTGCGACTGCATGATACCACCACACTTAAGGAGGTGAAATGAAGAAGAACGATGATTTTCTGTAATGTTACAGAAGTATTACATCAACTGTATATTTCATGTTTATGTATTTAATTATAACTACAATACGCGCGGAAATTCAGAATCCGGAAACCGTATGGAGGAGAGAATGGAAGAGACAAGAAAGTTCAGCATCGGCAGCATCAGCAAAGAGGAAGGCAAACAGCAGGAAGTCGTCTTCAGGAAGATCGTCAGCAATGTCGAGTCCGTCGGGGAAGGACCGGTGATCAACAGCCTGGATTGCCTGCTCCGTTTCTTCGGCACCATTTCCAGGCGGGACACCGAGACCTTCTACGTCTTTTACCTGGACGTGAATTTCAACTGCCTGGGTTACACGGAGTACACCCAGGGGGCTGTCGATATCTGCTCGGTTAACGGCCGGGACATACTGAAGAATATCTGCCTGAACGGAGCGCAGAACATTATCATTACCCACAACCACCCGTCCGGAAATGTCACGCCCTCGCTGCGCGATATCGAGAGTTTCCAGGGGCTGCGTCGGATGATTTTTTCTATCGAGGGCCTGACGCTTATCGATTTCGTCATCGTCAGCGGGGACCGGTACCTGAGCTTTGCCGGGCAGGAGAACATGGACGATTTGCTGAACCGGTATGCCGTCTGCCTGAAGAAGGGGGTGGCGGAAGAGGTTGACCGCAGCGTTGTCTTTGTCCCGTATGTCATGAAGAAGCGGTTCACCCTGGCCAATGTCTGCTACGACCTGCATTCCCACTTTGCCAGGTTCAGGCAGGCGGTGGCCGGGAAGGTGCCGTTTCTGCACCGGGGGGCGTCTGCCGGTAAGGTCAACGGGACCGAAGGTTAACCTTATGCCGGGATGGGTGACCGGGAGATCCTGGCTGGTCGGGGCAAAGCCCGGCCGGCCAGGGTTTTTTCATCCGGGAATCCACGCTGAAATTGATCA
>Ga0116144_10002009_pt1 | contig 22875 bp, 19 predicted proteins | sample AD_UKC035_MetaG_FD_89746 | JGI IMG/M metagenome (GOLD analysis project Ga0116144, IMG submission 89746) | Active sludge microbial communities of municipal wastewater-treating anaerobic digesters from USA - AD_UKC035_MetaG | ecosystem: Engineered > Bioreactor > Anaerobic > Digestate | place: USA...
CAATGTGGATGAATATAAAAGGATTGCTGAACAGGGAAGAGACTCCAGATTTGAAAACAGCAGTACTTATTATTTTGTCCGTTGTCATATATCCGTTGGTCCTGCATTTATCAGCGATTTTCAGCGGGAAGGATTTACCAGCCGATTCTGACTACTTTCTTTATTCCGGCATTATCAATACGCTTCTCATAACATTTTTCCTTATTGTATTTATATTCGCAAGATTCAGACATTATATTTTCTCAGTATTAAAAACGCCTCGAAAATATTTTGTACGGGGCTTATTTGCCTATCTTGCTTTCATCCCGGCTCTGATTTTAATAACAATTGCCACGAATTATTTTCTGAAGAGTGCAGGAATAAATCCCGAGTTTCAGGAGATAGTGAGGCTTTATTTGAAATCTGATTCCTATACCCTGCTGGCTCTCGTTTTTTTTTCAAGCTGTATTGTCGCTCCTATTGCAGAAGAGATTATATACAGGGGAATAATATACAGGGCGCTCAAGATGCGTTTTTCTGTTTCTTCCTCAATAATTATCAGCGGAGCCATTTTTGCCCTTATTCATTGTGAATTGTCAAGCCTTCCGGCACTTTTTTTTCTCGGCATGATTATGTCATATCTGTTTGAGAAATTCAACAATCTGTGGGCTTCCATTGGTCTCCATTTCTTTAACAATTTTTTTGCAAATCTTGCCTTATTTATTATAAAATTTACCGGCGTGATTGATATCGAAAAATTTAATTTTGAAAAACTCCAGTCTGCAATCTGGAATTTTTAATTTTGCATTAATTTCAGAAACCTGCAATTGACAATAATTATTCCGCAGGAGGCAAATATATGACAGTTATAATTATAGGAGGCGGCGGAAGGGAACATGCCATAGCTTGGAAGCTTAAGAAAGACGACAGTAATATAAAAATAATTGCCGTTCCGGGCAACGGCGGAATGGCTGAAATTGCAGAATGCGTCGGCCTTAATATTGAGAATGGTAGACAACTGGCTGATTTTGCCGAAGAAAAAAAGGCGGATTATACTATCGTGGGGCCTGAAGTGCCTCTTGCACTTGGCATATCAGACATTTTCAGAAAAAGGGGATTGAAAATTTTCGGACCATGCAAAAAAGGAGCAATGCTTGAAGCGTCAAAAGTTTTTGCAAAGAAATTCATGGAAAAAAATAAAATTCCTACGGCTGACTTCACAGTGATATCAAGTTACCCTGAAGGTTTTAAAGTCCTGGAGAAAAGAGAATATCCGTGTGTTTTGAAATATGACGGCCTTGCTGCGGGGAAAGGCGTATTTGTGGCTGAGAATAGGAACGACGCCCTTTTTTTTCTCAAGGAAATATACGGCAAGGATATATTTGGCAGAACAAACAGAAATGTCCTGATTGAGGATTGTCTGAAAGGCAGGGAAATGTCTTATCTTGTATTTACCGATTCTGAAAGTTTTTCTCCCATGGTTCCCGCCAGGGACCACAAGCGTGTTTTTGACGGCGACAAGGGACCCAATACGGGAGGAATGGGATGCTATTCCCCCCCAGCTCAATTTAATGAAAATCTTGAGGATTCAATTCAAAGGAAGATAGTAATACCCACTGTTCAAGGACTGGAAAAAGAAAAAATAGATTACAGGGGAGTTCTCTATTTTGGCCTCATGCTGACTGAAAGAGGACCTTACCTTCTTGAATACAACTCCAGGCTGGGTGACCCTGAAACGCAGGTAATACTTCCAAGAATGGAATCTTCATTGCTCGAAGCTGTAGATTCCGTGATAGAAAAAAAACTTTCACGAGCTGAAATAATTTGGAATGAAAAAAAATCCTTGTGTTTAATAATGGCTTCCAAAGGATATCCGGGAAAGTACAGCAGAGGCATGGCAATAAAAGGACTGTCAGATGTGGAAAATGTTATTGTTTTTCATGCAGGAACGGAGTGTAGGGATGGATGTATTGTGACTTCAGGAGGCAGGGTACTGGGCATTACTGCCGTAGATACAAGTATAGAAAAGGCCAGAAATGCGGTTTATAAAGCAGCTTCTTTAATAAATTTTCAGGGAAAGCATTATAGAACAGATATAGGATTAAATGCCTGAATTCCTGTAGATTTCTAAAAAAGGCTCTGGCAGAAGCCATGAATTCCGCCATACTAAACCGGAACAAATAAAAATCGTCTAAAGTCTATAAGGAATTTTTCTAATGAAAAAAATAATGAAATATGGGGGTATTTTTGTTTTTTTGTTTTTTTCGGGATGTTCTGTAAAACATCTTGAGAAATCTGCAGATAGAGAGGTTTACGGCATTATTGAAGAAAAGAAAATAAAAATGGCAGATGATGCCGTCCCTGAAAAATTTGCCGTGCTGGATGAAAGAACGGCAGGCGAAACAACCTTCATCCGCATGAAAGATGCAATTGTTCTTGCTGCCGGCAATAATAAGAGCTACAAGTCAAGGCGGGAAGATGTTTATCTCAACATGCTGGACCTCACGTACCAGAGGTATACTTTCAGGACGAATTACAGTCTTACAGGAAATACCGCATGGGACAAGGGCGAAGATGAAAGTATCTCGGGCGGGCTGAATTTGAGGTTGTTCAGGTGGCTTGCAAAGGGAGCCCAGATTACTCTTGATATATCTAAAGATTTTATAAAGTACTTTACAGGAGACAGAGATAAAGACCTTCAGACAATTATTGCTCTCAATATAATTCAGCCCTTGCTGAAAGGTTCCGGACAGGCGATAGCACAGGAAGACCTTTTGCAGGCGGAAAGAGCGGCAGTATATTCAATAAGGAATTTCATACGATACCAGAACAGTTTTTCTGTTGATACAAGCGAGAGGTTTCTGAAACTTCTTCTGAGCAAGAATAACACGGAAAACATTTACACTAATTATGAAAGTCTTAAAAATACGCGTGAAAGAATTGAGATGCTTGCACAAGCCGGAAGACAGCCTTCATACCAGGTTGACCAGGCAAGGCAATCTGAACTTGCCGCTTACCAGAGGTGGATAAATGCACAAAATTCCCATACGTCTTCGCTTGATAATTTCAAGGTTTTTCTCGGGCTTCCGGTGGAGGCAAATCTTTTGCTGGATGACAAGCTGCTTGAACATCTCATTGATGTGGGGATAGAAAAACCTGATATTAGATTATCAGAATTTATTGACATCGCCCTGAAAAAGAGGCTGGACCTTCTCACTGCTTACGACGGGGTGGAGGACGCCAAAAGAAAGATAAATGTCGCCCTAAATAATTTGAAGCCCAAGGTTAACCTTGAATTGTCAGCCAACAGTGCGACTGAATCAAAGCCTTATCCCAACCTTGATTTCGAACAGCCCTCTTACCATGCCGGCCTGGTTTTTGACCTGCCTCTCGACAGGCTTCCGGACAGGAACAGTTATAAAAGGGCATTGATAAGCCTTAACAGGAAACAGAGGGAATTCGAGGAAAGCAGGGACAACATTATTCTGGAAGTTGTGCAACAGTACCGGAATCTGGAAGAGTTTTACCAGAGTTATCTTATCCAGCTTAACAGTTTGAAGCTTGCAGAAAAAAGGATAGAAAGCACTAACCTGCTGCTTCAGGCAGGCAGGGCTACAACGAGAGATTTGCTTGATGCCGAAGAATCTTACCTTAACGCCAAGAATGCATTGGCTTCATCAGTTATAAATTACATAGTTTCGTACCTCAAGTTTCTTTATTCCGCTGAATGCCTTGAACTGGATGACAGCGGAATGTGGAAGGGAGACCTATATGAAAAGATTACTAAGGAATTTATTTAAAAGCAAGATATTCTACCTCGTTGTCGTTCTTATTGCAGGGCTGCTTGCTGCAAACAAGATTGCTTCTTACAGGAAAAAGAACAGCGAACTTGTAACGTATACGGCAAAAAGGCAGAACCTGCGCATCTCCGTAATAGAAGGGGGTAATCTTGTTGCCCTCGAATCTCAGAAAATTACAAATGAGGTTCCCGGCAACAGAAACATCCTGGAGGTCGTGGAAGAAGGGACCCAGATAGACCAGGAGGATATTGACAGTGGAAGAATCCTCCTTAAACTTGACTCGACAGACCTGGAGGAGCGCAGGGAACAGCTCCAGATTAACGTGGAAAACAGCCTTGCTGCGTACACGGAGGAAGAACAGCGTCTTGAAATTCAAAAGAAACAGAATGAAAGCGATATAACCCAGGCAGAGCTTAAAGTCAAATTTGCAGAAATGGACCTGAATAAATACCTGGGCGACAAGCTTGCCGAGAGCATAATTGGCAAAAGCGAAAAGGCCAATTTTGCCGTTCTTATCAGAAGCGATAATCTTGGGGGAGAGGCCCTCAACAGGAAAAGCGCTCTTGAAAGCAGGATAGACCTTGCAAAAGAGGAGGTCGCAAGAGCCAAGGACAAGGTTGATTGGAGTGAAAGGCTTTCAGAAAAAGGTTATGTGACAAAAAGCGAACTTGAAGCCGACAGGCTTGCCTTAAAGCAGAAAGAAGTTTCACAGCAGCAGGCAGAACTTGAATATCAGCTTTTTTTAAAGTACGATTTTGTAAAAGACGTTGAAAAATATCTTTCTGACTATGAAGAAGCCCAGCTCCAGCTTGAAAGGGTGGTGGCAACCGCAAGGGCCCGGATGATACAGGCTGAGGCTAACCTGAAGAACAGGAGAGCTGCATATAATCTTACCCGGGCAAACCTTAGAGATGTTGAAAAAAATATAGAAAAATGTATAATAAAGGCCACGAGCCAGGGTTTTGTAACGTATTCCACGAGCAACCGCCCCTGGGCCAGCCAGAATCCCATACAGCCCGGGACCACGTTAAGGCAATACCAGCAGATTTTCAACCTGCCTGATTTCAGGACGATGGGAGTCGAGATAAAGATACATGAATCCTCAATCAAGAAAATTTCTCCCGGCTTGCCTGCAAATATAAGGGTGGATGCTTTTCCAGACGTTTCTTTGACGGGCAGGGTAAAGAAAATTGCAATTATGCCTGATTCAACTATCAAATTCCTCAATCCTGACATAAATGTATACGTAACCCAGGTGACTCTTGACGAAAGCATAGATTTTTTGAAGCCTGGAATGACAGCCAAAGTTGAAATTCTTGTAAAAGAATTGAAGGATGTTATTGCCCTGCCCAATAATAGCGTATTTTTCAGGGGTGAAAAGCCTTATATATCAGTTCTCAAGGAAGGAAATCTCGTTGAAAGAGAGGTGAAACTGGGAGACAGCAGTGATACAATGGTAGAAATAAAGGAAGGGGTATCCGAAGGAGAAAAGATTGTTATTAAACCGGGAGCCGTAATAACATCAAGGGTAAAAAAGGCTGAATTGGAAGAAAAAGGCACTTTCAAAACAGAAACAACCACCCGGGACAATACTACCTCGCAGGGAGATTCTCCGTCTGAAGCTGTGCCTGTAAATCCTTCATCAATAAATGGTCAGACTCCGTCAATTGCACCCGAAGGGTCAACTGCCGTGCCTTCTGAAAGAAAAAGCGACAGAAGGCGCAGAACAACATCAGAATGAAAATTGGAAAATGGAAGCTATAATAAAGCTTGAAAATATAACCAAGACATACGAACTCGGGGAAATAAAGATTCCTGTTTTAAAGGGTATTTCTCTCGAGATAGAAAAAGGAATACACATATCCCTTATGGGACCTTCCGGAAGTGGAAAAACCACGATGCTCAATATACTGGGATGTTTAGACACACCCACTTCGGGGAAATATATCCTGGAGGGCCATGAAGTTTCATCTCTCGATGATGACAGGCTTTCAGAAGTAAGGTGCAGGAAGATTGGATTTATCTTCCAATCCTACAATCTCATACAACATCTCACCGTAATAGAGAATATCGGCTTGCCCCTGTTTTACCAGGGGATAGACGAAAGAATCGTAACTGAAAAGTCGCTCCTCATGGCCGAGCTTGTTGGACTTCAGGACAGGGTTAAGCATAAGCCTACAGAGCTTTCAGGCGGGCAGCAGCAGAGGGTGGCAGTGGCAAGGGCTCTCATAAATAATCCTACCTTCGTTCTTGCCGATGAGCCTACTGGAAACCTTGATACCAAGACCGGAAGGGAGATAATGGAGCTTCTGAAGAAATTAAATGAAAACGGTACAACTCTTTTTGTTATTACCCATGACAGCAAGATAGCGGAATACGGTAAATCGGTTGTAAGGATTCTTGATGGGGAATTGGTTTAAAGTACTGAAAGAGGAGTTTCCCGCATATATTTTTTGTATGCGAAGAACAATAAAATGAAATTTAATATACTGCATATAACAAGAATTATAAAGGCCGGATGGAAGAACATATACATGCATAAACTGAGGTCGCTTCTTACCATACTTGGCATTGTTTTTGGCGTCGCTTCCGTGATAGCAATGCTTGCAATAGGAGAAGGGGCAAGCTTTGAAGCGCGTGAAAAAATCAAGGAGCTCGGCAGCCACAATATAATAGTCAGAGCAATAAAACCTCCGGCAGAATCGGGAACCCAGCAGACAGTGACCCTTGCTGCTTACGGGCTGACACCTCTTGATTTAAGGCTAATAGAGAACGTCCCTTCTGTTGAGAAGGTTATCCCGACATGGGAAGACAAAAAAGACGCATGGTACCTGGACAAGAGCATTTCTGTCAGAATTATCGGAACCTATCCCGAATACCCCGATGTGATGAACCTTGAAATTGTTGACGGCAGGTTCTTCAGTTCTGTTGATTACAAAATGAGCAAGGCTTTCGTGATTCTCGGCTCATCCGTAAGAAACCAGCTTTTTCCTCTTGATGAGCCTGTGGGCAAGGAAGTAAGAATAGGATCCAATTACTTCACGGTAATCGGAGTTGTCAGCGAACGGTCCATAGTCTCAGGGGTTGGATTTGAAGCAGAAGACATAAATTTTGACATATACATGCCTCTTACAACACAACGTGCATATTACGGGGAATATTCGCTTGGAGAGATAAGAGGAATGAGGTCTACAGAGAGAAGCTGGGTGGAATATCATCGTTTCATAATAAAAGTTGCAGAGACAGAGAAGATTATTACTACTGCTGCTATAATAGAAGATATCCTGCAGAATGCCCATAAACTCCAGGATTATGAAATTCTTGTTCCTTTGCAGCTTCTGAAACAGGCGGAGCATACAACAAGGATATTTAATATAGTTTTGGGAGCCATAGCTGCTATTTCTCTCATAGTGGGCGGTATCGGAATCATGAATATCATGCTTGCAACAGTAACAGAAAGAACAAGAGAGATAGGAATAAGAAGGGCCCTCGGTGCAAAAAGAAAGGATATCATAAACCAGTTTCTTACTGAGGCAATCATTCTTTCTTCAATAGGAGGATTTATAGGAGTCCTGCTTGGAGTCGTGATACCTGCCCTTGTTACAAAGTTTGCCTCCATGGTTACGATTGTTACTTATTTTTCAGTAATCATAGCTTTCGGCATATCGGTGGCCATAGGTATTACCTTCGGCATATATCCGGCCCGCAAAGCCGCCTGGCTCGACCCTATAGAAGCCCTGCGTCATGAATAGCATGCAAATCTGTTTGTTAACTTTTTTGTCTGTACATGGATAAATTTGATGTGTTTAACAGGCTAATATTTTTCGGGGGGTTTCCAGAACCATAATTCCATGCTTTTATTGTCTACCGGGCATGTGCCTTTAGGAGATATTAGAATGCGGTTTGGCCAGCGTCCGCAGTCAAACCTCATTCCCTCGTTAGCCAGGTCTATCGGACACTTGCCGTAAAGCTTGTGAAATCCTTCATATGTCTGGCATCCGTCAGAAGTTCTTTCGCAGTCCGTACACGTGACTTTCGGAACAAACGCAGCTCCCACTCTCGGGAAATATCCTTCGAATAAAACTTTGCCGCCGCATTCCATGCAGGTAAAACCTTCGAATTGAGAAAAATTTGTATTAAGAAATTGTATCTCTCTTTTTCCTGGATTAAATTCATAGAGATAGTTGTCCGGCAGGTATATCATTTTTGGAAGGACAATTCCGGCCCTGTCTGTTTTTTCATAAATGGAGGGCATGCGCCGGACGATGCGTTTTGCCAGCTTGCTTCTCTCCACTTCCATTGCAGGGTTGAAAGATGCGCTCATAATGAAACAGAGCATTCCTGAAAAAATTATGCCTTCTAAGAAACCTACAGGAATGCCTGCTATCCTGTCAACAACATGTTTAAGGTCAATGCGTTTTTTCAGAGATTCAATCAGAAGCATAAAAAGAAGTATGAAGAAAAGAGCGCAAAACAAAAATAATACAACTTCAACTGCAACGCCTGTTATGTCAAACTGCCTGAAAAGTTTTACAGACCCTTTATAAATAAGGGAGGCAACGGTTATTCCGGCTGCAATGCCGATTATATCGCCCAGGCTGCCCACAAAACCGCGGTAGTAGCCGAGCAATGAACCGCTTAAAACAAGTATTATTATGATTAAATCCAATCCTGTCATAAGAATATATTAGCATATTATCGTTAAAATAGAAAAAGGGGAGTGTCAATCCCCTTTTTCTATTTTAACTCCTTTGATTATTCCGCCTTCTTGCGTCTCTCTCCGTCTCTCTTGCCTTCTTTGAAAGCAGGCCTGTTGCCTTCAGGACGATTTTTCTTCCATTCTGCCGTTATTTCATCGTTTTTCTTTTTCAATTCCTGGTATTCAACGTTGCCTGAAAGTTTCGTATTAAGCTTTTCGCGCATTTTCATGCTTAGGGTTCTAAGCTCTTCCTGGAGTGATTTCAGTTCCGCGTCATTTTGCACGGCATCTTTTTCTATCTCGCGCATCTGCTGCCTTATCTGAAGAGTTTCCCTGAGTCTTTCCCTTGCCTGGGGGTTCTGTTGCGCTTCTTCTGCGGCAAGCATGAAAACGGACCCCATAAATATCATGACTGCCAAAACTGCTGTTGCTCTTCTTATCATTTTTTTCACCTCCTTTAACTTTAGCTATCCCATGCTGTTTGCTGGAAGGAAGCTGGTAATTGTTTCTTCCTGCTATTTTTTTATTAATTAGACGGTTGACAATAAGCAGGGTTTAGTGTAAAGTTATATTCCAAATGGAAAAGAAAGTTGGAATATTCGACCTTGACGGTACTCTCGTTGATGCTTATCAATCTATAACCGAAAACTTTAACCATGCCCTGAAAATACTGGGATATCCTTCCGTTTCTGCAGAACAAGTAAAAAGTTCCGTCGGAGGCGGCAATGTAAGCCTTGCTTCAAAATTTGTCAAACGTGCACATGTTGCTGAACTGTTGAGCCTTTACGGCAGGAATTACAGGAAGTTTCTTAAAGGCAGGGTAAAATTAATGCAGGGAAGCCTGCAACTTCTGAAGTATCTTAAAGAGACGGGTATGCTTTTGGGTCTGGCGACCAACAGGGCGAGGTTCTCTGTTCCTGTTTTGCTGGAAGAATTGAAGATTGAAAAATATTTTGATATAATATTTACCGCAGACGATGTTGCAAAACCCAAGCCTGACCCGGAAATGATTTTTCGCATAATGAAAGCCTTTAAAGCCGGGCCGTCAGAAATATTTTACGTCGGGGATATGGATATAGATTTTTTCACGGGAAAGAATGCCGGAGTTGACACCTATATACTTTCCACAGGGTCGACTGCGCGCCCGGCTCTGGAAAAGATTGAAAATATTAACCTTTTTGAAAATCTTTGCTCTTTGGAAGAATACCTGAAATAAACAACTTGAAAAACAATGGGAGGTTTTGATGGAAATAGTTGACGTTTATGCAAGAGAAATACTTGATTCAAGAGGAACCCCTACGGTGGAAGTCGAGGTTTTTCTCGAGGACGGGGAAGTCGGCAGGGCTGCGGTTCCCTCGGGAGCTTCAACCGGTGAAAGAGAGGCCCTGGAACTGAGAGACGGAGGAAAGAAGTTCCTTGGCAAAGGAGTTCAAAAAGCAGTTGATAATGTTAACGAAGTCATAGCCCCTGAGCTTGAAGGATTCTCTGTTTTTGAACAGAGGGCAATAGACAAATTCCTGATAGAGCTCGACGGAACCGATAATAAATCGAAGCTTGGAGCCAACGCAATGCTGGGTGTAAGTTTAGCAACAGCAAGGGCTGCTTCTGCCGCTCTCGGCGTACCTCTTTATTTCTATCTTGGAGGACTGAAGTCAAATATCATGCCGGTGCCTCTCTGCAATGTCATAAACGGAGGCATGCATGCAGACAACAATCTTGATATACAGGAGTTTATGATAGCGCCTCTTGGGGCGAAGACCTTCAAGGATGGATACAGAATGGTTGCCGAAGTTTTCCATGTATTGAAAAAGACCCTGAAGGATAAAGGTCATATAACATCTGTGGGAGATGAGGGCGGTTTTGCTCCCAATCTCAAAACGAATGAAGAAGCAATGCAGTTTATAGTCGAAGCTGTCGGGAAAGCCGGGTATAAAGCTGGAAAAGATATTTATATAGCGCTCGATGCCGCCGCTTCTTCTATCTACGAAAAGGGATTTTATCTTTTCGAAGGCGGCAAGAAATCTTCCGGCGACCTGATTGACTATTACGAAAAGATGATTAAGAAATACCCCGTGTTTTCCATAGAAGACGGCCTTGCAGAAAATGACTGGGAAGGATGGAAAAACATGACTGACAGGCTGGGAGGCAAGATACAGATAGTCGGAGATGATATATTCGTGACCAATCCCGGGATATTCAGGAAAGGCATAGATAAAGGCGTAGCAAATGCGATACTCATAAAAGTCAACCAGATAGGGACCCTTACCGAAACGCTCGAAACAATTGAAATGGCGCAGAGAAAAAACTACGGTACGGTAATATCTCACAGGAGCGGAGAAACCGAAGATACTTTCATAGCCGACCTTTCGGTTGGAGTGAATGCGGGACAGATTAAAACCGGTTCTCTGAGCAGGTCAGAACGTCTCTGCAAGTACAATCAATTGTTGAGGATAGAAGATTCCCTGGGAGAAGAAGCGGATTATTTTGGCGGATATCTGTTGAAATAGGGGATATATGAGAAGAAGAAATAAAAAAAGATGGCGCATATTGTTTCTTTGCCTGTTTTTTACATTGATAAGCGTTCCGCGTCTGGCCAATCTTATCAGACAGCAGAAACAGTACCAGTATTATGCTGCCGGGATTGCCAATCTTGAAAAGGAAAACGAAATGCTTGTCGAACGTATTGACGCAATCAAGAAGGACGCCTATTATACCGAAAAATTGCTGCGTGATAATTACGGTTATGTAAAAGAAGGAGAATATATATACAGGATAGCGGAGTAAAACAGCTTTAAAATTCAGGACAAACCCGGAGAAGTTAAGATGTACCCCATAAAATTCGTAAGAGAAAATATCGAGTTGTTGAAAACAGCTTCGTCCAACAAGGGCGAAAAGGTAGATTGGGAAAGGCTTGAAGAACTTGACAATTCGAGAAGAAGGATAATATCTTTTGTTGAAGAAAGGCGAAAGTGGCAAAAAGATTTAAGCCTGAAAATTTCAGACAGGAAGGGTTCGGAGGAAAGCAGCCTTGGGGATATGATAAAGCAGGCAAAAAAATACTCCGATGAAATAAGGGAAAGCGAAGGAGAACTGAATGAGATAGAAAAGGAATTTGGGAATATTATCTCAATGATACCGAATATTCCCCATTCTTCCGTTCCCGAGGGCAGGAGTGCTGCCGATAACGAAGTTGTAAAAGAGTGGGGAATTCCTCTCTCTCCGGCATTTGAAATATTTCCTCACTGGGATATAGGAGAAAAAATCGGTATACTTGATTTCCCCGGCGGTTCAAAAATTGCAGGAAGTTTTTTTCCTGTTTTCAGAGGCCAGGGAGCGGCTCTTGTAAGGGCCCTGATAAATTTCATGATAGAAACCCATATTGAGAACGGATTCACGGAAGTATGGGTTCCGGCGCTCGTAAACAGGGAAAGCATGTTTTCTACCGGACAGCTTCCGAAGCTTGAGAAAGATATGTACCTTGTAAACGAAGATAATCTTTTCCTTATTCCCACCGCGGAAGTTCCCGTTACCAATCTCCACAGGGGAGATGTTCTTGCCGAGAAAGATTTGCCGGTTTACTACGTTGCCTATACTCCGTGTTTCAGAAGGGAAGCAGGCGCTTACGGTAAAGATACGAGAGGTTTAATGAGGCTTCATCAGTTTGACAAGGTGGAACTTGTCAAATTTGTAAAGCCGGAAACATCCTATGAAGAGCTTGAAGCTCTGCTGGTTGAAGCCGAAAGTATCCTTCAGGCTTTGAAACTCCCTTACAGGGTAGTAAAACTCTGCACGGGAGACCTAAGTTTTTCGGCAAGCAAGTGCTATGATATAGAAGTATGGGCTCCTGGAACAAAAAAGTGGCTCGAGGTTTCTTCCTGCTCAAATTTCGAGGCTTTTCAGGCAAGGAGGGGGAACATCAGGTATAGAAAAAATGACGGTACAAAAGAATTTGTGCATACCCTGAATGGTTCAGGAGTTGCCCTTCCGAGAATTATCATAGCTATTTTGGAGCACTACCAGATGTCCGACGGCTCTATTTCTGTTCCCGATGTTCTCAAAAAGTACATGGGCGGGAAAGAGTTTATAAAATAAGCGCTGAATTTCAGTTGCCGGGCATCAAAAATAGCAGTAATAAATTGAAGGCAAGGATATATATTGTCTAAAGCCGGCCAAAGGAGATAATTGACAATGAAAATTTCTTTATGCACCATCAGTTTAATAAACCATGCTGAAAATCTTGAACAGGTTTTTCAAATGATGAACAAGGTCGGAATAAAATATGCAGATGCAAGGGCTTCGGATCCCAAGGGACATGTTCTGAGAAGCATGAGCTCTGAAGAAAGGAAAAACGTGGTGGCCCTTGCAAGGAAATATGGAATAAGCATATGTTCTCTTGCCGGTTCTATAGGAGGGAAACTGTCTTCAGAAGATGAAAAAGTGAGAGATGAAGAACTGGCTGAAATGAAAAAAGAGGTGGACCTTGCCGTTGACCTTGAAGCTTCCGTAATAAGAATCGGAGCAGGCATACCTTACAATCCGGATCCTGAGCTTGTATATGATCCTGAGATGGCGGAGAGAGTGTTGCCTTATCAGAAGGAAGCAGCAAAATATGCAGAAAAAAAAGGCATAAAAATGGGCATTGAAAATCATGGTTTTTACCTTAGTGCTTACACAGATAAACTTGCGGATTTCTGCCGCAGGGTGGGCTCAAAGAACTTTGGAGTTATATATGAACCCGGAAATCTTTTCGGCAATTTGAAAGATTACAGGAAAGGTTTTTATGACCAGAAAGACCATATCGTGCACGTACATCTGAAAGACGGTTATCCTTTCAGGTTCCCGAAAAGCATTGAGGCAAGTCTTTACTGTACTGTTTACGGATTGGGCAAACTTGATATTCCCTGGATAATAGGGCGCCTTAGGGACATTGATTACAAGGGCTGTATCTCGATAGAGTATGAGGCATGGCATCCTGAATATAACCTTCCTGAACCTGAAAAGGGAATTTCCGAATGTAAAATATATCTTGAAAGGGTTATGGAACAGGTGTGAAATGCTTATTGAACCCCCATCATCCCAACCCTCTCCCTAAGGGTAGAGAGAGAAGTGATGGGGACGAAGACTTTCCCGAAAAGCCCCGGACAAGCGGGGTAAAAAGGTAAAGAAAAGAGGTGAATCAGAACCCCTCACCTTGAAAGTGTAACAAAGAAGAGTTCGGGGTAAACCCCTCACCTTGAAAGTGTAACAAAGAAGAGTTCGGGGTAAACCCCTCACCTTGAAAGTGTAACAAAGAAGAGTTCCCCGGAAGTGCCCGGGGTAAATACCGGAAAAGCCCGGTACAAGCGGGGTAAAGGAGGCAAATATGGAAAGGTTGAAAGTGGGAGTGATAGGAGCAGGATTTATAGGAACTTATCATGCGCGTATTTATGCTGAATCTTTCGGCGCTGAGCTGAAAGCAATTGCAGATGTGGACAAAAGCAGAGGCCAGGAATTCAAGAAAAATTTCGGATGCGCTTTTTATACCGACTACAGGGAGATGCTGGCAAAAGAGGACCTGGATGCGGTTGATATCTGTCTGCCTGACGACAATCATGTAGGGCCTGCCGTTGCCGCGGCAAAAGCAGGGAAACATATACTGCTTGAAAAACCCATGGCAAGAACTGTCAAAGACTGCAAAAAAATCAAGGAAGCATGCGATAAATACGGTGTAAGAATAATGATAGCTCATGTGCTCAGATTTGACCCGGGCTACAACAGGATGCATGACGCAGTAAAAAATGGAGAAATCGGAGATGTTATACACATTTCCGCAGGAAGGAGAAATAACAAGCTTTTGGCACAGAGGTTAAAAGACAGCACCTCCATGCTTTTCTACGTGGGCATTCACGACATAGATGCAGTTCAGTGGTGTGCAGGAAAAAGAATTACGCGGGTATTCGCCCAGCGTGTTGTCAAGGAAAACAAGAAATGGAAAAGTGAAGACTGTATTTATGTTCTTGCAAATCTTGGGAAAGAAACCGTGGCTCATCTTGAATACAGCTGGCTGCTGCCTTCAATTTTCCCTTGCGGCCTCAAGTCAAATCTTGAAATATACGGTTCCAGGGCGACAGCCTTGCTGAACAAGTTTAACCAGGGGGTAGAGGTATACAAGGATAAGGGGGCTGAGCTTCCCTTTGAACTGACAGATACATCCCACTGGCCGGAATGCAACAACCGGATTGACGGAGCTTTGAAAGCTGAAATTGACCATTTTATAGATGCCATCCTCAACAAGAGGAAATTTGTAATGCCTCTCGATGACATGATAAGCGCTGTTAATGTCATAGAAGCTATCATGGAATCCTACAAGAAAGACAAGCCGGTTGATGTGAAACCTTTATAAGGCATGTGAAGTCCTTCAAAGTGAAGCAGTAAGAGAAAAACCGACTTGCTGCTTCACTTTTTTTTGGACAATTGAAATTCATCGCCGCGTTATATGCTTATTGAAAATTGCAGTCGTCCAGTTCCCTGATTATACATATTATAATTCATGGTTTCTTACCAAGGGTTATTGCAGCAAGTGAAGTTTTTTCTGCAGTAATGCGCTTATCCGTTTTTGCCTTCTGAAATCCTTTGCGCAGAAGATATAAGGAGGCAAAGTCTACACCCTGAATGCAATTACGGGGTAAAGGAGGTGTTGCATGCTTTCGGCAAAGTCAACGTTTGCACTTTTATTCGGCAACAGGGGTTTTTTCCCGGGGGCCCTTATTGATTCTGCAAGAAAAGAGTTATCTGAAACTTTGAAAAAAATGGGCTACAAGATTTTGATGCTTGATGACCATGCAACCCGGTTCGGAGCCGTTGAAACTGTCCATGAAGGCAAAATATTTGCGGATTTCCTTGAGAAAAACAGGGGCAAATTCGACGGGGTTATTCTCAGCTTGCCGAATTTCGGAGATGAAAATGGAGCTGTTGCGGCTTTGGAAAATTCTGGAGTCCCGATACTTATTCAGGCATATCCTGACGAACTGGACAGGATGCGTCCCGAACTCAGGAGAGATTCATTCTGCGGGAAAATTTCAATCATGAACGTTTTCTGCCAGCACAATATGCCTTTTACCGTATTGCCGCCCCATACTATCCATCCCGTTAATCCTAAATTTTCGGGCCAAATCGATTATTTTGACAGGCTTTGCAGAGTTGTTAAGGGAATGAGAAAGATTAGAGTGGGCGCCATTGGCGCCAGAACGACGCCTTTTAAAACGGTCAGGATAGATGAACTGACTTTGCAAAGTCATGGAATAACAACGGAAACGTTTGACCTTTCCTCAGTTTTTGCCCGCATGGATACTGTCAAATTATCCGACATAAATGGAAAGAAAAAAAGCACTGTTTTCAAGAATTACACAAACTGGCAGGGGGTTCCCCGTTCAGCCTTCGAAAAGATTATAAAGCTTTCAGTTGTTCTGGACGGGATGATAGAGGAATATGAGCTTGATGCCGTTGCACTGCGTTGCTGGGATGAGATGCAGAGGATACTTGGTATTTCACCGTGCGTAGTTTTAAGCGAGATAAATAACAGGGGCATTCCCGCAGCCTGCGAGGTCGATGTAGGCAATGCTGTCACAATGTTTGCTTTAAGCAGGGCTTCCGGCAGTATCGCCACGTGTCTCGACTGGAACAATAATTACGGGGAAGAAGAGGAAAAATGCATTCTTTTCCACTGCGGTTCGGCGCCAAGGAAAATGATGAAGACAGAAGGACGTATTGTTGACCACGCAATACTGGCAAATTCCGTTGGCAAGGGCTGTTCTTTCGGGTGTAATCAGGGGCGCATAATGGAAGGTCCGTTTACTTACGGCAGCATGCTTACGCGCGGAGGGAAGATAGAGTTGTATGCCGGAGAGGGGATATTTACGGACGACCCTATACCTGACGATTTTTTCGGATGCGCCGGAGTGGCCAGGATAAACAATCTTCAGGATATTCTCAGGACGATAGGTTATTTGGGACATCGCCACCATGCGAGTGTTGTGCCCGGGCATGTTCTGGCTCCCTTCAGGGAAGCCATGGAGAAATACCTTGATTTTTCACTGGTAACATTTCAGGATATGTGAAGTTCTAAAAAATATGGATATCCGTTTAAAGCCGGGTGTTTTTATTCTCTTGTTCATTTGTCTGTGCGGAATAACTTTTCCCGCAGGAAGATCTGTTTATTATACTTCGGACAGCATAAATGTGGAGTTTGACAGGGCTGGTGAACCGGAAAAACTCCTGCTTTCCGGAAATGTTAAGATATTGCTCGATGATATAACCATAATTTGCGGAAATGCCGTTTTTGACCGTGCGTCAGGAGAGGTAACTGCCCAGGATAATATAAAGATTGAATCCCCGCAGGGCTTTTTTACTTCAGAAAGGCTTTCTTATAATATCTATGAAGGGAAAGGTTTGCTTTTTAACTCTTCTTTTTCGGCTCCTCCCCTTTACGGAAAGGCCGGGAAAATAGAAAGGGACAAGAAGACCCTTTTCCTTCATAATGGATATATCACAACCTGCGACAGGGAAAATCCTCATTACAGGTTTTCCGTGGATAGGATAGAATATGTCCACGGGGATTACCTGAGGGCAGAAAAAATGAGGCTTGTCTTCGGGAATAAATTCAGCGTCTTTTATTTTCCAAGAATCACCATTGACTACAAAACCAAGGAACCTCCCCTGCTTATGTCTTCAGGGCACAGCACAAGAATCGGGGATACTGTCGACCTGGTTTTTCAGCACAGGATTTCAAAAGATTCGGACACAATATTGAAGGAAAAAATCAGCCTGGGAACAAAAGCATTCGGCGTAGGTCCTGAATTGAAGTCTGCCGACAATAATCTGAATATTGCAGCATTTTTTGCGCGCCGATGGGATGAAGGAGATATTGAATACGGCGGGTGGATAGAAAATGTTTCTTCTTCCCGCAGAGCCGGTAATTTTACGGTCGACTGGAGATGGATGTACGACATGGATTTTTTTTACGATTTTTTCCGGGATGTATATTCTGAAAAAAATAAGACGTACAATCATGCTTCTTTTACGAGAAATTTCGGAAGCGGAATTTTAAACATAGGATTGAGGGACAATGCGAATGATAATTTTCTCAATCTGGAAAAAATTCCAGAAATAAGGTTTTACACTCCTTCCTTCAGACTTTCGGAACATCCCTTTTTTATTGAGAATGACCTGGTAATAACCAATTTCTATAAAGAGGGAGAATATCATCTCAGAAGCATGGATAAGGTATCCGTAACAACACGGAGCAGTGTCGGTAATCTGCTTTTCGCCCCTTATGTATCTTTTTCCGCCGTTGATTACAGGAATTCCGCGGACAGCAAACTGAATTTTGCAGGAGAAGGCGGAACGTCTGTTTCATTGCTGCTGAAAAGCGAACGGGGCAATCTTACAGGGTATTTTAAGCCTTCTCTGTCAGTTTTTCACAGGGAGTTGAGATACGGAAAAGAAAAACTTGAATACTTCGACATGATAGAAAAAATGAACGAAGGCACATTTGCAGAGCTCGGGATTGACTGGACATTGAAGTTCGAAAACAGATACATGGGAAACTTTAAGTTTGAAAATCTTTATGATATCGGAAGAAACAGTCTTGAAGAAACTTCTCTGAAATATGACATGCGTATTACTGAGAATTTGCGTGTTGCAGGAGAGAATGAATGGAATGAAGGGGGACGCAGATACAGCTTTGGTGTTAACGACATAATTTTCAATTCGGAAAAATACCAGTATTCTGTCGGGACAAGGTATGATGAGCAGGGAGATGTGTCAGGCATATCCACGGGTTTTTCCCATAATGTCAACGATGTCTGGCGCTATGCCGTAAAATTTTATTACAATGCAGAAGAAAGCTCTTTTGACAGGCAGTCCATGGAAATATGGAAAAAACTTCACTGTTGGGAACTTAACATTAAAATAACGAGGGATGACAGAGATTTCTCCTTTTATATTATCGCATATCCCATATTTTTATGACAGGCAAGCCGTCTGCTGAAAGAGGGAATGCGTCAACCAGGGGATGATAAACATGGAACTGAAAAGAAAAGGCAAAAGGAGCATGTCAGGCATAAGAGAAGTAAGGATAACAAAGGGTTTTCTCAAATATGCTCTGGGGTCTTGCCTGATGGAAATGGGAGATACGAGGGTTTTATGCGCCGTGAATCAGGAAGACAGGGTTCCATTTTTCCTCAGGGATACGGGAAGTGGATGGCTTACGGCGGAATATGCCTTACTGCCTGCTTCAACAAGCGAAAGGAGCCAGAGAAGTTCGAATCTTACAGGCAGAAGCCAGGAGATACAGAGAATGATAGGCCGGTCTTTAAGGGGTATCATTGACCTGAAAAAGATAGGAGAAAGGACCATATATGTCGATTGCGATGTCCTGCAGGCAGACGGAGGTACAAGGACTGCGGCTGTCACGGGAGCGTTTATTGCCCTGGTTGAGGGGCTTTCAAAGCTTAAAAAAGCCAACATGGTTAAACTGCCTCTCATACGGGATTATCTTGCAGCAATAAGCGTCGGCATAGTTTATGGGAAACACCTTGTTGACCTGGATTATTCGGAAGATTCGGCGGCCTCTGTTGATTTCAACGTAGTTATGACAGGCAGTGGAGAGTTCGTAGAAATACAGGGTACGGCCGAAGGAGCTCCTTTTGACAAAAACGGGCTTTCGTCGCTGCTGAAGATTGCAGAAGACGGCATAAAAGAAATTGTTGAAATAGAAAAAGGGGTTCTCAAGGATGAAATTGCATTTTTACTTGGCAACTAAAAATCTCAACAAGGTAAAAGAAGTCCGCAAAATTATGGCATTGAAAGAAATAGAGGTTCTGCCATGTCCGGAAAAAATCTCTTTTCCTGAAGAAATCGGAAAGACATTCCGTGAAAATGCGCTTGCCAAGGCTTCCTTTCTTGCACGTAATCTTCCGGGCGAACCTGTTGCAGGAGAAGATTCCGGACTTGAGGTTGAAAAGCTTTGCGGTTTGCCGGGAGTCAATTCGGCAAGGTTTGCAGGAAAACACGGGAATGATAAGGAAATTATTGCAAAATTGCTTGATATGCTTTCGAAATACAGGCGGGTTGAAGAAAGAAAGGCAAAATTTGTCACGGTTATTGCTTTCTTGGATTCTAAAGGTGCAAGGTTTTTCAGGGGAGAGGTGGAAGGTGTAATATCCTTCAGTCCAAGGGGTTCAAACGGTTTCGGTTACGACCCTGTATTTGAATTGCCTTCAACGGGGAAAACCTTTGCGGAATTAACCTCCGAAGAAAAAAACATGGTAAGCCACAGGTCCGAGGCATTCAGAAAACTTTCTTTATATTTGCTAAAAGAGACAGAAAAAGGGTAAAATAGTAAATCTTTTGAGAAATACATGAAATCCGAATTTTGAAATTTGTATTTATTTTATTGGCGGGGTAGCTCAGTGGCAGAGCAGCCGGCTCATACCCGGTATGTCTGGGGTTCAAATCCCCATCCCGCTACTCAGGATGGGATTTGAACCCACCGGGGTTCAAACCGACTGAAGAAGCCTGGTTTTGCAAGCTGAGCTTCATGCGGACCTTTACCTTTATCTCTTACCTGTTTACCATTATGGTTAATTTAAGCAACTGGAGAAAAAAGTGTATATGGAATTGAAAGGAACTCCTTTTCAAATCGGCAAAAAAATAGGCTTGCATTCAAAAAGCATTATCTCCAGGCGTATAAGGCAGATTAATGAAATTGAGCGGATAAAAAAAATCCCTCCGCGTATTGTAAATGCACGTATAAGGGATTTCACATCACTGATTGGCCGTGTTTCTCCCCACTGGCTCGAAGAGATGAAAGGAGAGTCTGTAGCGGCCGGAGTTGATACCGGCAGGTTGATTTTTTTGAACTGCCTTCCTGACGGCTTTTATTCTGAACTCCCTCCCGGTTTTTTCATTGATACATACCAGAATTGTTCTTCTTTTGTTGACGTGGGTTCTGAAAAAAATATTTTGTTCAAGATACGCGATGAGAAAAATTTTCCACAGTCTTTTTCCGTTCTTCAAAACAGCGGTTTTCTATCTGCCCATGCAGGGCGTGATATCGGGAATATCGGTTTTGCCCATTTTTTCAACGAAAAAGCTCTGGCAGGAGCCAATAACACGGGTTCTTTCACCAAGCATGCGACAGACAAACCCTTGTTCAACGATTGCCATGTAATGCGTTATATAGCCGAAAGGGCTGTTTCCATAAAGGATATTCCGTCTCTCGTGGAAAGATTGCTTGAGCAGAAAGCCCTTGGAGGTGCAAACGGTGAAAGAGGTGCTCTTTTTTTATTTGCTGATTGTGAAGGCGGTTTGCTCGTAGAATGCGATTCCCGGGATTATGCCGCCAGGTTTATTTCAAAGGGAAGGCGGGTCATATCTAACCATTACGTTACTGCAAAGGCAAAAAAGTGGGAATCCGCGGCTCCGAATAGAAACACTCTTGCCCGCAGGGAAAGGCTTGGATATCTTCTTTCAAGAAATGCCGGAAATCTTTCCCCCGAGAGCCTTTTCAGATTTTCGAGGGATAAGAAAAATGAACCTGACAGTTTATGCAGGGACAATATGGATAATATTATGATAACCGTTTCAGTTCAATGCCAGGTTATAAGCAGGGAAAAACCTTCCGACTCTTTGAACTATATTTGTTGCGGTAATCCCTTGCATTCGGTTTTTATTCCGGTTCCGGTTACGCATGTCAGGACTTATATACCTATGCTTGACGGTTCTTTCTGGAAGTCCTCAAGAAAAGAATGTGGAGGCAAGCTGTGCTGGAAGGAATTTTCAGCAGAAATGGAAAAATTTGAAAAAAGAGCGGTTCAATCAGAAAATATTTCCTGTCTTTTCGATGAAGCTTACGGCCTGTTTAAAAAGGCGGCATGATATGGCAAAGAAAAAAAATATAATAAGCGATATGCAGATGAGGGAAGTCCTGGATAATCTAATAGCCAGGAGCGTAACGGTAATTCCCGAAGATGTAAATGACTGTTTGAATGATATTCTCGGCAAGGAATTGCCGGGCAGCATGGCGGAAAAGAGTATGAAAGCGACCCTGGAAAACCTTGAACTGTGCAAAAGGGAATCTCTTCTTGCCTGTCCCGATACTGGATACCCTCTTTTTTATTTCCGCGTGGGGGAAGGAATTTTTCCTGAAAAAGGGCTCTCTTCCATTTATGACTTATGCCGTTGCTCGGTAAAGAATGCGACAGAGAATAACAGGTTGCGCAAAACCATGGTTCATCCTCTTACCCGGCATAATCCGGGGACAAATGTTCTCCAGTTTCTTCCAAAGGTAGAGATTAAATTCTCACGTGGGATAGATTATATAGAAGCGACTTTTGTTCCCAAGGGCGGAGGTTCGGAAATTTTCGGCACTTTTTACAGGATGATAACGCCTGTTGACGGATTGAAAGGCATAGAAAAATTTATCATAGATTCTTCAATGAGGGCAATGGAGTCCGGAAAGAGCTGTCCACCGAATCTTATAGGAATAGGAATAGGAGGAACTGCCGACCTTTGTATGAAACTTGCAAAAGAATCGGCATTGCTCAGGCCGGTTGGCAGCAGACATCCGGAGAAACTTATTGCCGACATGGAAATTTCACTCAGGGACGATATCAATTCACTCGGAATCGGGTCTATGGGGACGGGAGGAAAAACTTCCCTGCTGGACCTTCATATTGAATATGCCGCTTCTCATACCGCGGCTCTTCCTGTGGCTTTTAACTGCCAGTGTTCCGTATGCCGGCGGGCTACGGCGAGAATATATCCCGGCGGCATCGTGGAAATGCTGGATTGTCCTGACTGGTTTGAGAGAGGTGAGATATGATAAAAGAGCTTCTATTGCCGCTTGACAGAGAAAGCGTAAGCAATCTTAAGGCAGGGGAACTGGTGACTCTTTCCGGAAGGCTGTTTACAGGCAGGGAATCTTTTTATATAAGGGCTGTTGAAGAGAGTATACTTCCGCCACTGGATTATGACCGTATAAATGTCATGATGCACGTGGGTCCCGTCATTGATAAAGATTATTCAGGATGGAACGTGAAAGGATTGACTCCCACAACAAGCATAAGAATGGAAAAATATGCAGGGCAGCTTATAAAAAAACTTAAAACAAGGGCATTGATAGGAAAAGGTACCATGGGCAGTAAAACCATGGCTGCAATGAAAGAAATAGGAGCGGTACACCTTTCTCCCTTGGGCATATATCCCGTTCTTCTTGCCAGGCAGATAAAAAAAGTTGAAAAAGTCTATTTCCTCGAAGAAGTAGGGCCTACAGAAGCTACGTGGATTTTCAACGTGAAACAATTCGGCCCCTTTCTTGTTGATATGGATATTTACGGCACCAATTATTTTGACAGA
>Ga0116144_10002011_pt1 | contig 22870 bp, 16 predicted proteins | sample AD_UKC035_MetaG_FD_89746 | JGI IMG/M metagenome (GOLD analysis project Ga0116144, IMG submission 89746) | Active sludge microbial communities of municipal wastewater-treating anaerobic digesters from USA - AD_UKC035_MetaG | ecosystem: Engineered > Bioreactor > Anaerobic > Digestate | place: USA...
CACGCCCAGATCTTTGAGAGCTGCGGCGGCAAGAGAAGCGCTGACCATTTCTCCGGTCGCCATTATATGATCGAGCTCGCGCCTCTCCGGCACTGGTGTAACCTTGCCCATCAGCGAAATCAGGTCATCGGTGGTATCGCCCATCGCCGACACTACGACAACCATGCGGTGACCGCGCCTGGCCTTTTCGGCAATGCGCTCGGCAACCTTCTTTATGCGCTCGACTGAGCCCATAGATGAACCGCCAAACTTTTGTACAAGAACTTCGCCATTGGCAAACATGGGTTTCAGGCCTGCCTTATGTAACGGAAACAGGCTTTCAGACCTGCCAGCTTAACATGGCCGGCAATCTGACCGAGCGCTTTTTCAAGACAGTCACGAGTAGTGCGACTGGTGATAAGGATGACCGCGTACCCCGCAGTATCAGAGGTTTCTCGTGAAACGGCAACGGCAGTCTGATGAATTTTTTCGATCTCTATATCATTGCGATTAAGCATCTGCAGCAGTTGCGCCATGGTATCGGTAAGGTTAACGATATTGAAGCGCAGATAAAAATGGTCGGCAAAGGGCTCAATATGGTCAGGAGACGTCAGTTCAGTCGCTTTGATGGGGCATTCATCATAAAGATCAGATAAAATACCGCGCACCTGAATTTCGGGTGAAGTGCCTGGGCATGTGTAAGCCTGAGTCAGTGCGTCGGTAGTGCGAACATAGATCATTTCTGAACCGCCACGAACCTGAGCCAGAAGATATCTTGTCGGAATCATGCATGGCTCCACAATAGCCATTACTGAGCCTTCCTGATGCCTGGCAATGCCGAGCAGTCTGATTGAAAAGCCTAATTCTGCAGCAATTCTGACATCGTCGAGAGATAAAGTGCTTATTCCGGCGGTGAATATATCTTCTGGCCGCAGTATACGCCCGAAAATACTGGCAATCTGTAATACCAGACGATTTCTGCTGACCATTCCATGCAGGTTCTGACTTGGGTTACCACCGGCCAGTTTTTCCCACTGGGCTTCGTGAATCGCCTGTTCAAGGGTTTTGCCCTCTTTTTCCATGCGCGACAGCACAAAACTGGTGACTGAATCATTCTGCACCATTATCTTCTCAGGCTTTGCAACAGCATATTCGGAGCAGATTATGCGTTGGAACGGAAAAGTGCCACCAATGGCGGCACTGTAAAAAGTCTGGCGGTGTTTACCCTCAAGTAGACGCCTGATAGCCAACTCAGCATCGGTAGTGATGATGTTTTCAGGCAGTTTTTTTACATGGCTGCCACCGACAAAATGAATACCGGTTTGAACAGCAGCAAAAAAGTCACCTGAATCGAGAGCCATCCATGGTTTCTCGGCATTTTCACGGCCAAGCACCGGAAATTTCAGCGCATCTTCACGCCCGAGACTGCTGAGAATTTCCTGTAATCGGCGTTTCCACTCCGGCAGGTTGATGAACCCGGCGCTTTTCATTTCAGCCGTGAACTCCTTCACCTGTCGCGTTCTCGACAGCTTCCATGAAGGCTTCGGAAAGGGTCGGGTGCGGGTGGATCATGCGACTGAAAGCGTGGTGGTCGATTCCGAACTGCGACATCATCGTGGCTTCATTAATGATATTGCTCGCTTCAGGGCCCCAGATGACTGCGCCGAGAAGTTTGCCGTCGTTGCCGATGAGAGTCTTGATCTGCCCATCACCCTCGCCGGCGGTGAGTGCTTTACCATTGGCCGAAAACAGACTGCGGCCGGTCTTGTATTCAATGCCCTTTTCTTTCAGGGCATCTTCGCTCTGGCCGACCCAGGCAATTTCGGGGTGCGTGTAAACGCACGACGGAACGAGTGAATAATCGGCCGCCACTTTTTCACCCTGCCATTGGGCGGCAAGAATCATGGCATCGTAAGAGGCTTTATGAGCAAGCATCGGGCCTTTAATCGCGTCGCCAATCGCAAACACACCGGGTTCACTGGTCTGGTAATCATCGCCGGTTTTGAGCAGACCACGTTCAGTTTCGATCTGAACATCGGTTTCATGCATAAAACTCATATTAACGCGGCGGCCGACAGCGATGAGAACCTTGTCGAATTCGCGCTCGGTGCCATCGATCACTGCGAATGCCCGGCCGTTCTTTTCGGTCAGAGAATCTACCTTTTTGCCGGTCATGATTTCCATGCCTGATTTTTTAAAAACCGGCAGCAGGCGTTTCGCCGTGGCATTGTCGAGACCCGGCAGAATCTGCGGCATCATTTCGACTACGCAGACTTTGCTGCCAAATTCAGCGAACACCTGGCCGAGCTCGATACCTATTACACCGCCGCCAACCACAAGAAGGCTCTGCGGAACTTCAGCAGTATTGAGCGCTTCGTTGCTTGTCCAGAAAATGCTGCGGTTAGCCGGAAAAACTGCCGGAGCAGCCGGAACAGAACCAACTGCCAGACAGATTTTGTTACCCTGAATTGATTCTTCGTAACCGGCAATTTTTATCACACGGTCTTTATAAAGTTTTCCGATGCCTTTGAACAGAGTAACGCCGCTTTTTTCGAGCATCTTGATGATGCCCTGGCGCAACTGTGCCGTGATTTTATTCTTGCGTTCAAGAACTTTTGACCAGTCAAAACCAGGGTTTTCGCAGCTGAGGCCAAAATCAGCCGCACTTTTCAGCAGATGATATGTGCGGGAAGAGGCCAGCAGAGCCTTGGTAGGTATGCAGCCCCAGTTGAGACAGGTGCCGCCAAATTCACTTTCGTTATCGACGATGGCAACTTTCCAGCCTTTGCGGGCCATACGTGCTGCAAGAGGATAACCACCAGGACCGCCGCCAAGAATGATCAGGTCAAAAGTCTGCATGATTATTCTCCGATACTGATGAGAGCTGCACCCTTTTCTACGGGTTTGCCGTTCTCGATAAGAATTTTTATAACTTTTCCGGCTTTATCAGACTTTATTTCGTTCATCATCTTCATTGCTTCAACGATGCAGATGGTCTGACCGGCCTTTATCACGTCGCCTTCTTTGATGAATGGCTGTGAATCAGGCGATGGAGCTCTATAGAAAGTGCCGGTCATAGGTGAAACAACGGTTTTGGCATTATCGACAACAGCTGGTTTTTCGGCTGCCGGTGTTTTTTCTGGCTGCTTTTTGATTGCCGGCGCTTCGATATGCATCATTGGCATCGGCATAACTGCAGCCTGGGGCTGAACGACATGATGAGTTGCAACTGAGTGCTTTTTAAGACTGAGTTTAAGCTCTGAAGTTTCGAGTTCGAGCTCGGCGAGACGATTTTCGCCCATGAATTTTATTATATCTACGACCTGATCGATGACCTGGCCCTGTTTATCTGTGGTAACCCTGACGGTTTTTTCTTTTGCAACTGCTTTTGGCATTTTTTTCTCCATGGTAGTGAGAGTGAGGCGAGTATACCAGATAGGCAAAACATGGGCAATAAGGTATATTTGTGTAAGTGCGGCTTTGTTTTTCGATGTCTGTTTTTGCACATTGGCTATAATTATGTTGTACATAATTAATTAAAAGACATAGTCTTATTATTCTTTAGGTTCGGTGGAAACTGTGGAAAACCCGTGTACAACTTTTCAGTTCTTGATTTGCCAATGTGGAAAAGGTTGTTGAAAGCCTTTGAAGTTTTTCACTGTTTGTTAACATATTTTTTTGTTTGTGGTTTTCCACGATTTTTCCACAGAATTTCCACATGGTTTTCCAGATTATTATCAGAACATTGATGTTAAAAAACCTTGCGGATAAGGCTTTTGTCTGCTATTATTCAACCATCCCAACAAACGCAGAATAACCCGTTTCACGTGGCTATTGCTTTCTCCGGTTATTTGAATTTGTTGTACACAAAGTTGTGAGGTCACTGTACATGATATCGTCGCTCGATACGCTCTGGAATAAAATCACCACAGAAATCCAGGCTGATGGAAGCAGTAAAAACAAGGCAAGTTCGAAGATTTTTCTCAGTTCCATCACGCCGGCAGCTATTGAAGGCGACCATCTGATAATGGAAGCCGCTAATGACTTCTGCCGCGACCTCGCCGAAAAGCGTTACGCCGATGTAATCACCCGCATTCTCAGCGGCGAAAAACCTGCTCTCAAATATCGTCTGGTTACCAAAACCGGTCGGCCGGCTGCAGTTAAACCTCAGCAGCCGACAATTCCGGCAATCAGAACCGATGACGAACCGCTTAAATCTGCTAAAACAGTTCCGGCCAAATATGACGGCATGTTTAACAGCAAATATTCTTTTGATTCTTTTGTGGTAGGCAAAAGCAACCAGTTTGCATATGCAGTCTGCCAGGCGGTAGCTAAAAATCCGGGCAGTCTCCACAACCCTGTATTCATTTATGGCGGTGTCGGCCTTGGTAAAACCCATCTGATTCAGGCGATTGGCCAGGAACTGCTTAAAAACAACCCGAAAGCCAAGATAGCCTACCTTTCTTCAGAAACTTTCACCAATGAATTTATCGATTCACTGAAAGATAAAAAAGCCGAAGCATTTCGGTCTAAATACCGCAAAATTGACCTGCTGCTGATCGATGATGTGCAGTTTTTTGCAGGTAAAGAGCAGACCCAGGAAGAATTCTTTCACACATTCAACGAACTTTTTCAGCAGAAAAAGCAGATCGTTCTAACGTCTGATTCTGCTCCGGGCAAGATTCAACGCGGTGGCGAATCACTCGAAGAACGCCTGGCCTCAAGATTTGGCATGGGTGTGGTTGTAGATATTCAGCCACCAGACCTCGAAATGCGTGCCGCCATTTTTAAAAAATTTGCCAGTCAGTCGATGGTCGAAGTATCAGACGAGATCATCATGTATCTGGCTCAGAATGTTGTATCACACATTCGAGATATCGAAGGTGCCTTCAACAGCGTTCTCGCCTTTGCAGGCATTATGCGAAAGCCGGTCAGCAAAGACCTGGTCGACCAGGTGCTCAAAGACGTGCTGCGCGAAAATGCCGGTGGTAAGATAAGCATCCCCTGGATTCAGAAGCGCGTCGCCGAGTTTTACGACATCTCTGAAGACGAATTGACCGGGAAAAGGCGCTCGCAGAATCTCGTGCTTCCCAGACAGGTTGCCATGCGCCTGTGTCAGATTTTTACCGATGCCTCACTCAACCAGATTGGTGACAAGTTTGGTGGCCGTGACCATACTACGGTCATGCATGCCTGCGATAAAGTTAATCGCAAGCTCAAACAGGAAAAGGCATTTGCCGAAGAATTCGAGCGCGTCAGACGCTTTGTCGACCCCGATAAGCAATAAATGTTGCCGGCCCGTTTAAAAACGCTACGAGAGGCGTTTTTAAGCTAATTTCCGACTGTTGTTACTACTTGAAAAAAAAGTCATTTTAGAGTAGTATATTACACCCTCTCTTCTTCACTGAGAGGGAATTGACTGACAACAGCCAGAGGGCCAATGGAAACCTTCAAGCAGACTGCAGTAAACCGGAGAGTCGGCGGCACTAAACCCGCAAGTTTCTCTCTGGTCAAAGCATTGTCCGGCATGCGTGAAGCTACGTTTCGCGCTTCTGAGAACCGACAGCGCTTTGTGCTGACAGCCAGAGAGCTGGTAACCCTTGGCAAACTTATCAACGCCTGGAAAGATGTTGTTGGTCTGCAGCTGGCCGCCAAAACCTGCCCGACCCGGCTGATCAAGGGCCGTCTCTATCTTGCGGTTGCTGACAGCCAGTGGATGCAGACTCTGGTGTTTCTCAAAGCCAGAATTATCGAGAAGCTTAATGGGCTTTTCCCTGAGATGAAAATCAGTGAAGTGATTGGCAAGCCGGGAGCAATACCGCCGGAAGTCGAAAAGATGGTCAAAGAGGCCACCTGGCCAGACTGGCAGACTGAAGATGAAGTGCCAATGGCAGAATTAAAGGATCAGGAATTGTCAGAACAGATGCGTCGCTGTCAGCAGAAGCTGAACGCCAGACTCAAGGGTCTTGAAGAGCGCGGCTATCAATTGTGTGTGTTGTGCCGTGCCGCTGTAACGCGCTCAAAAAATGGTGTCTGTGCGATGTGTGTTTATAAAACCCGCGAAGATAAGCTGTTAAAAACCAGGGTGCTGGTTTCAGAGATGCCCTGGCTTACTTTTGAAGAAATTTGCGAATTCGAAAGCGGCCTGACCATTGTTGAATTCGAAGCTATTCGCGCTGAATTGCTCGATGAAAGCCTGAATCTGATTCAGGAGCTGGCGGCCGACCTTTCGTTGAGCTACGATGAAGAAACAGCAGCCCGCATGCGCAAGGAAATGGTGCGCAGCATGATGCTTTTCAGCGGCTGCATGCCAGATGAAGTAGACTTTGAACATCTGCACACCCAGGAGGTGCCCGATGAACGCTGGCACGCCTACCTGGCAATCAAACCCGGAGAACCAGAATGCTGATTCATATCGGTCAGAATGAATTCGTTGATTTCAAAACCTGTGAATTGATAATAAATCTGCAGACTGTCGATGAAACCACGCGCCGGCGTGTTGTCGAGGCTCTGCCGAAGCTTGAAGATGAGGGCGAATACCGGGCGGCCATAAAAACCGTTGATGGTCGCTGGATCGGTTCGACTCTTTCCCCCGAAGCACTTGCACAACGCGGAATTTGTCACCCATTTCAGCAGGCAGAATACCTGAAGGCTGAATGGAAGATGAGTTCCCAGTATAGATATTAAAGGAGCGACGCAATGACTGATCAGGAAAACCCTGTTGTAATGCAGCAGGAACCGCCCGAAAATTTTGAGCAGCCTGCCGAACACAACCATGAAAATGGTAACGGCAATGCCGCCGAATATTCAGCGCGCAACATTAGAGTCCTTGAAGGGCTGGAAGCGGTTCGCAAGAGACCGGGCATGTATATTGGCGGCACCGGCCTCGACGGTCTGCACCACCTCGTCTGGGAAATCGTTGACAACAGTATTGACGAAGCTCTTGCAGGACATGCCAGCACCGTTCACGTAACCATGTATGAAGATGGTTCCATTTCGGTTCTCGATGATGGCCGCGGTATTCCGGTCGATGTGCATGAACAAACCGGCAAATCTGCCCTCGAAGTTATTCTTACCGTTCTTCACTCAGGCGGCAAATTCGACAAAAACAGCTATAAATACAGCGGCGGTCTTCACGGCGTCGGTATTTCGGTCGTTAACGCCCTGTCAGAATGGCTCGAAGTAACGGTCTGGCGTGATGGCAGCATCTTTCAGCAGACTTTCCGTCGCGGTGCCGTTGCCGGCCCGATGATCACCAGCGAAGGCGCCAGCCGCACCGGCACCAAGATTCGCTTTAAACCAGATGCTGAAATCTTCGAAAGCACCGAATTCAGTTTCGATATTCTTTCGAAGCGTCTGCGCGAACTGGCGTTTCTTAACCGCGGCGTCAAAATCGTTCTGCGCCAGAAGTCGACGCTCAAATGTCATCTGTTCGAATACGTCGGCGGCATTGCCAGTTTCGTCGAATTCCTCAACGAGACCAAAAATCCGCTTTTCCGTGATGTAATAAGTTTTTCCAAAGAAAAAGACGGTATCGAAATCGATGTGGCCATGTCGTATAACGACGGCTACGCCGAGCAGTTCTTTGCCTTCGTCAACAACATCAACACCATCGACGGCGGCACACATGTTGTCGGCTACAGAAACGCCCTGACCAAGGTGTTTAACCGCTATCTCAAAGAAAACCCTGACCTGCTCGGCAAAGAGAAGGGCAAGGGCAATGAAATCAAGCTCACTACAGAAGATACACGTGAAGGCCTGATTGGCGTTCTTTCAATTCGCGTGCCCGAGCCTCAGTTTGAAGGCCAGACGAAGGGCAAGCTCGGTAACCCTGAGGTCAGGGCGGTTGTTGACCAGGTTGTCAGCGATGTTCTTTATGATTATTTCGAACAGAACCCCGGTGTTGCCCGCCCGGTCATGGACAAAATTCTGACTTCGATGCGCGCCAGACTGGCCGCCCAGAAAGCCAGAGAGCTTACCCGCCGCAAAACCGCTCTCGAAGGTGGTTCTCTGCCTGGCAAGCTCGCTGACTGCTCAGAACGTGACCCGGCCAAATGCGAACTGTTCATCGTCGAAGGTAACTCAGCAGGTGGTTCGGCGAAGCAGGGCCGTGACCGGCGCACTCAGGCAATTCTGCCCCTGCGCGGCAAAATTCTCAATGTCGAAAAGACCCGTCTCGAAAGGGTTATCGGCAGCGAAACGATTCAGGACCTTATCAACGCCATCGGCACCAACGTCGGAGCCGAAGACTTCGATATCAGCAAGACCCGCTACCATAAACTGGTAATCATGACAGATGCCGACGTCGACGGTGCGCATATCAGAACTCTGCTGCTGACCTTCTTCTTCAGATATATGCCAGAACTGATTCACAAAGGCTATCTCTATATTGCCCAGCCGCCGCTTTATAAGCTGAAAAAGGGCAAGGTCGAGAAATATGCCTTCAGCGATGACGAAAAAGACAAGATCGTTCAGGAAGAATTCGGCGGCATGGACAAAGTCGTTTTGCAGCGCTACAAAGGTCTTGGTGAAATGAACCCCGAACAGCTCTGGGAAACCACCATGAACCCGGAAACCCGTCTTCTCAAAAAGGTTCGCGCCGATGACGAAACCGAAGCCGACCGCATTTTCTCGGTATTGATGGGCGACAAGGTCGAACCGCGCCGCAACTTCATTACCGTATACGCCAAACAGGTCAAAAACCTGGATATATGATTAAGGGGCTTTCATAATGGATAACATCAACGAAAATATTCCTGTCGAGGAAAATGGCGGCATCGAGACTCCTCCTCCTCCGCCACCACCACCGCCGACAGGCATCAGACATATCAATATCGAAGACGATATGAAGGCTTCGTATATCGATTATGCGATGAGCGTAATCGTCGGCCGAGCTCTGCCAGACGTCAGAGATGGCCTGAAGCCGGTTCATCGCCGCGTGCTCTACGCAATGTTCGATCAGGGCATCACCAGCAAGAAACCTTTCGTCAAATCAGCCCGCACCGTCGGGGAAGTTCTTGGTAAATATCACCCGCACGGCGACTCAGCTGTTTATGACACCCTGGTTCGCATGGCCCAGGATTTCAGCCTGCGCTACCCGCTGATCAACGGCCACGGCAACTTTGGTTCGGTCGACGGCGATGAAGCAGCGGCAATGCGTTATACCGAAGCCCGTCTCGAAGCTCTGGCAGAAGAAATGCTCAAAGACATCGAGATGGAAACGGTCGAATGGATGCCGAACTTTGACGGTTCTCTGAACGAGCCGATAGTGCTGCCCAGCAAGTTTCCGAATCTGCTGGTCAACGGTTCATCCGGTATCGCGGTTGGTATGGCGACCAACATGCCTTCTCATAACCTCGCAGAAGTCATTGACGGCCTGATTCAGTTGATCAATAACCCTGAAGTTACCATCGATGAGCTGATGCAGTATATTCCCGGCCCGGATTTCCCGACCGGCGGCATCATTATGGGCACCGATGGCATCGAATCAGCTTTTAAAACTGGTCGCGGCAGCATCGTTGTTCGCTCAGTCGTCGAAATTGAAGAATTCAACAAGGGCCGTGACCGCATCGTCGTTACTGAACTGCCTTATCAGGTCAACAAAGCCCGCCTGGTCAAATCAATTGCTGATCTGATCAAGGAAAAGAAGATCGACGGTATTACCGACCTTCGTGATGAGTCGAGCCGCGAAGGTATGCGCGTCTGCATCGAACTGCGCAAAGGCGTCAATACCGACGTCATTCTCAACCAGCTGTACAAACACACTCAGATGCAGAGCAGTTTCGGCGTAATCAACCTGGTTCTTGTCGATAACCGCCCGCTCGTTCTCAATCTCAAACAGATGATGGAACACTATGTTAACCACTGCCGCGAAGTCATTCGTCGCAGAACCGTGTTCCAGCTGCGCAAGGCCGAAGAGAAGGCCCATATTCTTGAAGGTTTGACGATCGCTCTCGATAATCTCGACGCGGTTATTGAGCTGATCAAGTCAGCTAAAGATCCGAATGAAGCCAAACAGGGCCTCATGGATACCTTCATGCTCTCTGATAAACAGTCACAGGCGATTCTCGAAATGCGCCTGCAGAGACTGACCGGCCTCGAACGCGACAAGATCATCGCCGAATACCACGACACTCTGGCTTTGATCCAGAAGCTTAAAGGCATTCTCGAATCAGACGAGAAGGTCAGAGAAATCATCAAAGAAGAACTGCTCGATATCAAAACCCGCTTTGGCGATGCCCGCCGCAGCAAGATCACCAGATCTTCAGCCGAAAAACTGAATGTCGAAGATCTGATGCAGGAAGAAGATATCATCATCACCCTGACCAAGAACGGCTATGTCAAACGCATGTCACCAAGCGTTTTCAGGCAGATCAGCCGTGGCAGCAAGGGCAGCAACGTCATGGGCGTCAAAGACGAAGATGTCGTCGAACATATGTTCCTGGCCACGACCCATTCATATCTGCTGGTATTCACCTCGATCGGTAAAGTACACTGGATCAAGGGTTACCAGATACCCGAAGGTGGCCGCCAGGCAAGTGGTCGCGCCATGGTCAACCTGCTGCAGTTCGAAGAAAACGAAACCCTCACCGCCATTCTGCCGATCAAGAAGTTCGACGATGTGCGCCGCCTGTTCATGGTAACCCGCAAAGGCATCTCGAAGATGGTCATGCTTTCAGCGTTTGCTCGACCGATGGCCCGTGGCATCATTGCGCTCAAGCTCGATGAAGGCGATGAACTGATTGGTGTAAAACCGATCAATGGTGGCGAGCAGGTGGTCATCGCGACCCGCAATGGCTATGCCATACGTTTCCCTGAGAGTGAAGTGCGCGTCATGGGCAGAACTGCCCGTGGGGTCAAGGCCATCACTTTCAGAGACAAGAACGATGAAGTTATCGGCATGGAAGTTTTCAGCCGCAAGAAAGACGACGACGGTGAACTGCATGTTGCCGTAGTTCCGTCTGTTGAGGGTGATATCACCGTGGCTGCCGAAGCAGAAGCGCCGATTGATGAGGCTGATGAAGTTATCGACGAAGTTATTGATGAAGTGATCGAAGACGAAATCATCGAAGATGCTCCTGACGGCGAAACCGCTCCGCCAGCCGAAGATGACGGCCGCTATGAAGGCAGACTTCTGACCGTTTCAGCGCTTGGTTTCGGCAAAAAGACCGACGTCAATAACTATCGCGTCACCCATCGCGGTGGCAAAGGCGTCATTAACCTCAAGATCATGGAAAAGACCGGCGAAGTTCTCGCAATAAAACGCATGTTTGAGGGCGATGAGCTGATGGTCGTCACCACCAACGGCAAGGTCGTGCGCCTGAACGCAGATTCGATAAGAAATACCGGCAGAGCTGCCTCTGGTGTTAAGTTGATAACTCTCGATGGCGATGACAGGCTGATTTCTGTAGTCAGAATTCCGTCGAAAGAAGAAGCTGCCGACTGATAAAACGAGGCTGCCTCTCTGAATAAGAGAGGCAGCCGTTTCATTTCAATTTCTGGCAAGGGTAAACAAGGGTCATGAACGAAGAAAAAGTGCCGGTCAAACGTAAACGTGTGCGGTTTTCGACAGAAATCATGTTCATTCTGTCGGTGGTATTCTGTGTGGCTCTGTCAATAACCTATCTGGTCCGCTACAACAACATTCGCACACTGCTGCAGCGCGAAGCTGAACTGCGTGAGCGTATCGAAGCACTCGAACGTGAAAACCGGCATCTCAAACAAAACCTCGAAATGCTTTCAACACCTGAAGGTATCGAAAGACTGGCACGTGAACGCCTTGGTCTGGTTAAACCCGAAGAACTCGTGATTTATACAATCAACGAAAAGAACGAGCAGGGCGGTCAGGCCGCCCCGGCCGCCCCGGCCGCCCCGGCACCTCAGACGCCGGTTGCAGTTCCTGATCAGGCGTCGCCGGCCGCAGAAGCCCCCTGAGGCTTTTACTTTGCTTTTACGTTATTCCCGCTGTTCATGAACACTTGACAGCGGGAATTTTAATTTCCGGACTTATGTTTTTTTCAGTTTAATGCAATGGCGCTGCAAAAAATCGGCTGTACATTGTCGAGATTAGTCAGACAAAACCGCTGAAAAAGTGTTGATTTTGATCGGTACCTGTGTTATCTTTATGAGGCACTGGAGGAATGGCCGAGTGGTCTAAGGCGGCGGTCTTGAAAACCGCAGGGTGAAAGCTCCGTGGGTTCGAATCCTACTTCCTCCGATTGCATCTCTGGAGAGATGGGTGAGTGGCTTAAACCAACAGTTTGCTAAACTGTCGTACTGGGTAACTGGTACCGGGGGTTCAAATCCCCCTCTCTCCGAAGCGAATTTGCGCCCGTAGCTCAGTTTGGATAGAGCACCAGATTGCGGATCTGGTGGCCAGAGGTTCGAGTCCTCTCGGGCGCGTTGCTTTTTCCTGAGGGTTTTAATTTTCCCTCACCCGGAAAGGTGGCTGAGTTGGTCTAAGGCACACGCCTGGAGAGCGTGAGTGGGGGCAACTCCACCGCGGGTTCGAATCCCGCCCTTTCCGTTGTCGTGCTAGATGGGGGGCTCGGGGTCCCTTATCCACCGCAAATCCCCGCCAGGCGGATCGAATCCCTGTCAGAGGGCATTGTTGGTGGCAACGGCCAGTTCTAGAAGCATCGAAGGATGGGTTCCACACGGCGAAAGTCCGTGAACTCCGCCAGGACCGGAAGGTAGCAACGGTAAACGATCGCTTTCGGGTGATGTGGCAGCGCCTGTCCGGAGCCTATAGTTCAGGATACGTACCATTGACGTATGTTCGAAGTCAGGTGCACGACTTCTCTCCCATTCCAGACATGGGTCTTTTTTTTTAGCTGTTAATCTGTTAACCTGTTGCAGGTGAGCAAGATTGCCCATGAACGGAGAACCAGATGACTGCACCAGCCCGTCAGAACCTGTATCGCAAATATCGCCCCCAGCGTTTTTCTGAACTGTCGGGCCAGGAACACATCTCACGCACCATTCAGTCTGCGGTGGCTTCTGACCGCATTTCCCACGCTTATATGTTTTCCGGGCCGCGTGGCACCGGTAAAACTTCTGCTGCCCGTCTGCTTGCCAAGATTCTCAACTGCACAGATCTGCAGAAAGATGAGCGTGGTCTGCCCGACTGCTGCCGTGTCTGCCACAACTGCCGCCGCATCGAAGAGATGAACTTCATGGATATCATCGAAATCGACGCAGCCAGTAACAACAGCGTCGAAGATATCAGACAGATGCGCGAGAAGGTTAAATACCGCCCTGCCGAGGGCAAATACAAAATTTATATCATCGACGAAGTGCATATGCTATCGGGCTCGGCATTCAACGCTTTTCTCAAGACGCTTGAAGAGCCGCCTCCGAATGTGCTTTTTGTTCTGGCAACCACCGACCCTCAGAAAGTGCCGGCTACCATCATTTCCCGCTGCCAGTGCTTCGATTTTCATTCTGTGTCGCGGCGCACCATTCAGGCCCGCCTTGAAGAGATAGTTAAACTCGAAAACGCCGATGGCGGTTTTCCGGCATTTGAGCCCGAAGCACTGTCGATGATCGCTGAATGTGCCGAAGGCGGCTTTCGCGACGCGCTCAGTCTGCTCGATCAGATTTCGGCCTCGGCTTCGGGTGATCTGATAACTCTCGATCAGGTTCTTGAGATGACGAGACGCTTGAGTTATTCGACACTCAAGACCATTGCCGGCGCCATTTTTGCTCACGACCTCGCCGCTCTGGTTAAACAGCTGAACGACCTGTATTTTCGCGGTTACGAGCCGCAGACGATTGGCCGTGACCTGCTTGAATATCTGCGTCGCTGCATGATTCTGCGCATCGATCCGGAGGCGAACCAGGTTCTGGATCTTCCGGCCGAACAGGTCACAGAATTGAAAAATCAGATAAGTCAGCTGTCGGCACGCTATCTGATCGGCGCAGTTACCCGGGTTGAAAGGGCTCTGATGACAATCAGAAGCTCGCTTCAGGCAAGAGTGCTGCTCGAATCCGAATTGATCCGTCTCGGTCTCGGTGACGAGATTTTTGCGGCTGAAGCACTTGAAAAAAGGGTTGAACAGCTTGAACAGAAACTGGCCGCGGTTAAAAGACTGGCAGGCCAGCCTGGTGCCGCCCGTGGCGGCCGGCCGGTGCCTGCAGCAGCTGTGGGGCCAACCGCTCAGCCAGTCTCGACCCCATCGGCCCGGCCAACTCTGGTTCCGTCGCAGTCGTCTCCAGCACCCCGGCCGACACATCTGCCTGACAACGTGGTGCCGATGACCACGGTAACTTCGAAAAATGCCGATCCATTCGCGGAATTCCGCAACGCAGTTGGCAGCAAATCCAATGTTTGTCAGGCTCTACTGGTAAATGCCCGTTTTAAAAAGCCAGAAAACGGAGTGCTTGAAATTCTGCTTGAGCAGACATTTGCTGCCGGAAAGCTTAAAGAAGAGAAGAATCACGCGATTCTTCTCGAAGCGGCAAAAGCAGTGTACGGCAACATCAACACGGTAAGAATCGGTATGGCAGGGGCCCAGGGAGCGTCCGGCGAAGAAACTCCGCCTGTACGTTTGAGTCATGTTGAGCAGATAGCAAAAATCGACGAGCAGGCCCGGCAGAAAATGTTGCAAAAGCCGTCTGTTGCTGATGCTGTCGAGATTTTTGGCGGTGAAATAATCAGCATCGACGATTAATTATCTAAAAAATGATAATAGATGATAGAAAAACTGTGGGAAACCGCAGTTTTTTTTTACCTGGTAAATTATGCACCTTCTGAAATCCTTATTTTAAGCCAGGAGCACCGCCAAAAGAACTTGCGATATGCTGTACCTTGTTTTGGCGTGGAAAATGTGGAAAACTTTGGGGAAAAGCATTGCGAGCGATGTTAATGCTGTGGAAAAATAAAAAAGCTACCCTCTTGACAACAACTATTTATGGGCATTTCAGAGGTTTATTCAAAAAACGATTGCAAAAATAAAAATCGATTTTGTCAAGACGGTGTACATAAAATTTTTTCGACTCTGTACGGTTTACATAATTGTGTACACTCTTTTCCTGGTTTTTTTAAGTTGGTTTCATTTGGATTAAAAACTTTTTCTGCTTCCGGGTGGTATAGATTAACTGAAGGAGAACACCTGAGTGTTCGGTATCTCCCAGATCAGCTTCTCTGTCACACAAGAATTGAAGGGTTCTTCGTCATTCCCGCGCAGGCGGGAATCTGGTTGACAATAGCTTAGATCCCTGCCTTCGCAGGGATGACGTGTAAGCATTTATTTTGCATACTCAATTGTGATGAAGAACCAGTGTGTTTGCTCTGTGATTTGTGTCGTTCTGTCTGGTGTTTTTTATTTCTGGCTGTATAATTAAAAAATATTCAGACCATATCTGTAAGTTTGCGAATATCTGCCGCATTCCGGGCCCGTCCCGTTAAGTTCAGGAGCCAACTGTGAAAAAAAACTTTAAAATGTTGCTGCTGGTGCTGTTTGTTGCCGCTGTCTTTTGTCTGCAGCCGAATTCTGCCGCAGCCAAAGACTGTGAATTCGATTTTTATTACCAGTGCATCGAGAAGGTGGTGCAGATTAACGATCCTGAACCTGAGGGCTGGTGGGGTCATACCAAGAGCTTCCTCAAGAGCGGCGTCAATCTGGTAAAAAAGACCTGGGAAAAGGCCGTAACTCGAAATTATGCCCCGGGCGAAGGCACCAAACGCTGGTATTCAGATAATAAAAACATTGCCTACGATGTAAAACGTGTCAAGGTTACCAGTGAAGAACAACTTCTGCAGTTGATGGGTGCCAAAAGCGAATCTGAACTTTCAGACGGTCAGAAAGCTCTGCTGGCTGTCTATCGCCATTCAAAATCGCAGAACGTCAAAGATCGCATGAAATATAATTTCCGTTCATCAATCAATGTCATTCTTTCCGATACAACCGGTTTTGATGATCCAGCCAAATATCCTGAAATTAAAGATGATTTCTGGCCATATTCAAGCGGCCCAACCATACAGATGTCGAGCAATCGCTACAGCTGGCCCGGCTCAGACGTCAGTGCCAGATCTACCTTTGTGCATGAATTTGCCCACTCGTTCGACCGCACGATCAAAGAATTCATTCATCCCTACGGCAAAGACGGCTCTCACTATGCCAATGAGCTGTCAAAACCCCGTAGCGCCTTTGTCGAAGGCTGGGCCGAATTCAACGAAATGCTCGATTCCGATGAAAAAGCCACCCAGATGCGCAACAACATCAGTCTGGTCAAAGTTGAAAGCAAAGAAAAAGCCGGTGATTATACCAACGTCGAACCAGAAACACTGACTGGCGAACAGCTTATGTGCGTAGAAGGCATCAATGCCGTAATTATGCATCGCATGGCCACCGAAATCGATGGCGGCAAAGACAAGGTTTTTGACGCCTTTCTGAAAACCCGCTGGAAACTTTTTCGCAGTCTGAAATCACTTACTCTTGAATTTGCCAAAAAGAACCCTGGTGACATCGAAAAAATAGCAAAAATCATCGATGAACAGACTTTTGGTAAGCTCTCAGACAAAGAAATGATGGAATATATCGGTAAATCAGACGCCGCCAAAACCTGGCTCAAAACCCGTGCTGAAGCAAAAGCTGCCGAAGAAAACGGCGTTGCTGCCTCTGGTACCGAAGCCACCAATACCGGCAGGCCTGCCGACATCAAGGTTAAAACCGAAACCACCAATCCTTTCAGTGTCAAATAGTTAAAATCCGCACGTTGGCATTCAGCAAATCAATGCTGTTGTTGCCAGTTTGCTCTTACAACAACGGCCGCTGCCCTTAACCGGGGTGGCGGTTTTTTTATAATTCCGTTTTGTATAAACTTTGTGATAAAATTCCCTAGTTAAATCTGTATGATCTAGAGAGGTGCTTCATGCGCAGTTCTTTTGCCAGGCTGATTACAGCAGCAACGCTTATTTACACCACCTTTTGTGCCCCGGCGGGTGCATTTGAAAGCTATCTTTATCTTGGCTACAAAGACACAGGCAAGGTGTATCGTCTTTCAACTGGCGACCAGAACCAGTTGCCAACAGGATTTGTTTTTGCATGCGATCCCGGTGCAGAGGCATTTGTTGTTGATAAACTGCGCAACTACAGATTCCTGAACCTTGTGAGCGAGGGCGAATTTGCCAGAACACCTGGCCACATTTATCGGCAGGTTTTTGATGGCCTGGCTGTTGACGCCGACCGTGGCAGGCACGGGCATTCTCAGCACCAGGACCAGAGAAACAGTCTGATTCAAGGTGCAGAAGGGCAACCGGTTTTTCGGCCGGCGGGTGCTCCCTTCAGTGCCGGTCCAGGGCAGCCAGTCAGCGAAGTGATTGCCAGAACCGGTTTGTCTGAGGGTGAATATGCACCTGTCGATGGCCGTAACTGGTATAAAATACCAAACGGCAGCTGGTTTCAAACCTGGTTTCCTGTTGAACAGCCTGCTTCTGAGTCATACAAAATTTTCTATGACTGCTGGCAGGAACAGAAATATTTCTGTAATGAAGCCATCTGGCGAGGTTTTGTTCCGGGTAAAGTCTTTGAAAGAAATACCGGCAGCGGAACCAGCCGGCGGTTTGTCAGATTCGCGGTCGATGGTGCCATGGAAATTCTTCCTGGCACTGACGACCGGTCAGAAATGCAAAGCAGACCAGGATTTGCCTGTTATCATGACCGCTCAGGCTCAATTGGCGAAGGCAGCCTGCTGGTGCATACCTGGACCGGCAGTGATACGGGTGCTTTCTACATTAATGGTGAACCAAGCAGTTTTCAGCCGGCCGTAGTGTCGAAAACTCCGTCGTTGCGGTTTGTCGGTATGAATATTTCCGGCAGTTCAAGACGTATCTATGTCGTCGGAAACGATGTTTTGCACGAATGGCTGCGCGAAAACAATATAGATCAGACAGGGGCAGAATGTTCGCTGGCAGTTTTCTGCAACGTAGATGAGGGACGTCAGACCAGAGTTTTTGTTTATTCTGCACCCGAAAAGAAAATTTACTGCTTCGGAATCAACGAAAATGGCGTTTTAAAGGCGAGTTATTTAAAAACTATCATTCCTGAGTTTCCTGTACAGGCGATGCATGCCGATAGCTCCGGGAATCTTTACATTGCCGGCGTTGAACTGTCTCCGCAGACACTGGCTACTCCAGCTGATTTTGCTGCCGGGTTTGAAAGTCTGCAGATCAATGAAGAAGCCGAGATGCTTGGCGAGACACTCAGCGAAGATGAATTTCAGAAAAAACTGAATCTCAGAGCTGATCTGACTGGCCGTATCGTGTTTTCTCAGACGGGAAATGCTGTTTTGATGATAGTTTACGAGGGTGACAGCGTGCCTGTTACCATTGGCCGCGCGTTTCTCAATAAAAAATATATGGCCCGGGAATTCAGTTTTAAAAACCAGACCCTCAAAGACCTGCACCTGCCGCCGGCAGAATTGCTGCGTTTGACAGAAAAACCCGGAAACACCCTTGCAGAGCTGCAGGGAAATGTTCCGGGTTTTCCTGACGAATTCGTTCAGCCTGAAAAACTGCTGATTTCAGTGCATGAAGAATAATCGCCGCTGACCTGGCATAAGGCAGAGCATATCTGTACGCCGGTCAGGCGAGACTTTTCAGCATTTCTTCGAGTTCGGGGTCGTCGAACGGCTCGTCCTGTGATTCTTTGATCATGAATACGAGCTTTTTCAGTTCGAGATCGGTCATTTTGCCGCGATCTTTGGCCGGTATGCGCTCGGCCTCTTCCTGCAGCATCTTTTTGATGAACTTTTCTCGCGTCGGCTTGTCGGCGATTACCTGATAGATTTTCTCGGCAAGCACTGCCGGATCGACCATCTTGTAGGTGCCGTCCTGAACCTGCTTCGCAATTTCCTGCAGGCGTTGCATGTGCAAAAGCTGCTGCTGCTGCAGAATTTTCAAATTATTCTGCGCCGGGCTCCCGATTGGAGCGTGTCCAGCTCGTGAAGTAGTCTCTGATTTGTCTTTCAGAGCTTCGTCAAACGAGCTTTTTTTGTCGACAGACTCTTTGGCCTTGGGTTTGGTAGTTATAATTATTCTCTTACCAGGCCCCTGAATGGAATCAACCATATTAAACTCCCTTGTAACTTCCTTGTTAAAAAGGCATATTTTTCCCTTATCCCAATTTAATTATCGTCACTTTTGCTTAAAAGTTTATAGATGATTTTTCCGGGGCCCCCTTTTTTTTTTGCCGCTATCTGCCGATAGTCCTTGCAGACTATATTTTCGGAGGCACATACCATGCAGAAAGGCATGATCAAAAGCGCTTTTCTCTCATCTCTGTTAATACTCGGCTCGTGCATGCCGGGTCAGGCAGCCGCCGATTTTAACAGCCATTTCTCAGCCGGGGAAACCGCCTTCGCGGCTCACAATTTTACCGCCGCTGCCGAGAATTTTGCGCAGGCTCTCAAATATGTGCCTGAAGATCTGCGTTCAAGATTTCGTTATGGCCAGGCCTTGTTCTCGTTGAACCGCTATTCTGAAAGTCACAGCCAGTTTCAGGCTGTTTTGCAGAACTCACCGAGTAATATTATTGCCAGAGTATATCTGGCAGAAAATCTGGTGCGCCTTAACCGGCCAGCAGAAGCTCGAACCCACCTCGAGTGGATTCTCAGAGTGCAACCGGAACACGAACGTGCCCGGCAACTGCTTCAGGAAGTGGGGGCAGCTCCGGTTAATAACGCCGCAGTAATTGCAGTGCCCCAGAACAGGCAGACTGCTGCTGTGCCCTCAAAAGCAAAAATCCAGAAGCAGCCTGCTCAGGCAGTCAGAACAGCCCAGACTGCGGCCCAGAATTTGCAGCCGGTTCCTGCAACGTCAAAAACCCATGCTGTAGCTGCAAAAGCTCTTGTGCCGGTCGAAAAAGCTGTAGCCGTTGCCCCGGCAGGAGCTGCAGCACCGCAGGTTCAGCAGTTTGCACCGCAGGCCTTTGTCGACGGCCGCATGGTGAATGTGCAAAAACCGTCCGTCGTTGCCCGCCAGGCGCCCCTGCCAGCCCAAAAAGATGTTGCCGCGTTCGATCTCGAATCATATCTGGTTCTGGCAAAAGATTCACTGCTCGTCAACCTTGAGCAGGCAAGATACAACCTTGAAAGCGACGATACCCGTGCGGCTGCAGTCAGCCTGATGAAAGCCGAAGAACTGGCTCGCGCCGCCAAAGATTCGCGCCGCTTTCTCGAAGTTCAGATTCTTAACAGCCTGGTACTTGTCTACAACCGCGACTTTACCGGTTTCGGTCAGCACCTGATGCAGCTTAAATCGGTGCTTTCGCCCGAATCGTACAAATCTTTTCTCGACATCTACAACCAGGGAGCGGCTCTGAAAGACCCGGTAGATCAGGCAAGACTCGTAGCAGGTATCGCCATGGGTGCCGGGCATCATGCAGTAGCCACCCGCCTGCTGCGCGAAGCTTTTGCCAGATTTCCCAATGATGCCCTGATCGGCAGCATGCTTACTGATGCACAGATGCAGAATCTCGATTACAAAGGTGCCGAAGCCACACTCTCGCAGCTTGCCCGCAGCGACGCTAACAACGGCGAAGTCTGGTTCAATCTTGCCAGATTCTATCTGACCGCTGATTATCGCCCCGAACAGGTGCGCACCTATGCCAACCATGCCGCAAAACTGCGCCCTGATGATGCAAGAAACGGCATTCTGCTCGCTTTGCTCGATTATTCCGAGGGGCGTATCAAAGAAGGTATCGATCGTATCAAAAGTCTGCTGCCGGCCGTCAATGACCCGGCTCTCAAGGGCATCTGTCAAAGAATTATCACTGATGGCGAGACTGCCGGCCACGAAAAAATCAACTTTGTCAGCGTTCTTGCTCTGCCAGGCGCCAGACACGCACACCAGAGCAGCTTCAGAATGCTTGGCGAAGATTATCTGAAACAGGGTTCATTCTTCACCGCAATGAAGCATTTCAGAAAAGCTGGTGATAACGCTGAAATAGGCAGAACCTGGCTCGGCCTGTCTTCGGCTCTGCATACCGCCGGTGAATCGGCCATGGCCGCAACTACCGCCGGTTACGGTCTCAAGGCTCTGCACCATGAACTCGCCGCCAACCCCGGTAATGGTCGTGCCAACCTCTATATTGCTCTTTACCATTACGAGAGAGGCGATAAAGTGGCGGCCCGCCAGGCCATCGAACGCGGTCTTGCCTCACAGAACTGCGAGCGCTCGACCCGCACCCGCCTGACTGCTATTCTCAACGCCATTTCTTCCTGATTATCTGACTGTGACTGAAACTGGGGGCTGTTTCACAAAAAAGGTGAATCAGCCTCCTTTTTGTTGCTGCACAACCTTTCGCCAACCGTGCATTTGAACACGTTTAAAAAAAATTGAAAAAATCGGGAATAAATTTGCGCCAGCCTTGTTTTTATTTTTGAAAGCAGAATTGCATGATCGATTACCGGCAACAAAACCAGAAGTTCGAGGCACTGATACGGCAGTATCAGGGGTTGGCCTTTACCGTTGCCTACAGCGTTCTTCTCGATGCCCAGGAAAGCTTGGATCTGGTGCAGAATGCTTTTGTGAAGGCTTTGCATGAACCACGTTTTATCGAAGAAGGCTTCAATCATAAAAGCTGGCTGGTGAAGGTTGTGAGAAACGATGCCCTTAACCTGAGAAAAAGCTGGTGGCGAAAACTCAAGCTGCTGGCCGATTTTCGCGAATGTGACCGACCTGATGCGTCGCCTGAACTTTGTGAGCTGTTTGCCCGCGAACAGAGTATCGCCAGGCTGAGAGAAGCCCTGCAGGACCTTTCTGACGATGAGCGCGAAATTGTCGCTCTGCGCTTTGCGGCCGGTTGCTCATACGAACAGATTGCTGAACAGCTTGGCATAAAAATCGGAACCGTAATGTCGAGGCTTGCACGCGTGAAGGAAAAAATTGCCGGAATTATGGGAGATGGCTACTGTGACTGAAAAAAATACCCTGACCGAAGATCTTGCGACAGTTGAGCAACTGGCGGGTTCACCGCCGGTATGCGAAGCTGTTATCGAGTCGGTTCGCATTCGGGCAACGGCTGAGCTGGCCTGGCAGCAGCTGGTCAGTTTTCTGGCGACCATGGCAGCGGCTCTGGTGATTCTTCTTGTCACATTTGCTTCTGGTGATCAGCTGTCTGGTTTTGTCAGCTTTTTTGTGTCAGACCAGTCGGTTTTTGCTGCGTACGGCCTTGTCTCCAGTCCGACCGCAAATTTTTTCTCATGGCAGGAATTCGCTCAGATAATTGTCATGGCTGCACCGCTTCTTGCCCTGTATCTGTTGCCGTTGATCGGAGCCATGGCATTTGCCTGTTGCGAAGTTCATATAGAAAATAAAACTGTTAGCAGGGAGTCGCAAAAATGAAAGCTGTTTTAAAAAAATGTTTTGGCCTCATGGTCAGATTTTTTATGTGGTTTTTTAGCCTGCCGGGTGCTTTTATCAGGTGGTATTTTTCATGCCGCATGGTCGTCAGGGTTGTGCTTACCGTAGTGATAATGCTGTTACTGACGGCAGCGATCTCAGCCGGCCGCGTTTATCTTATGTTTCACCGGCATGTCACGGTTCCGTTTGAGGCGATGGGTCTTTCTGACGACTACCGGCCGGGGTTCTTTCTCGACGCAAATCACATCAGAGCAGCCAGAAGAGTCTTGCAGGGGCAGAAGCCTGAAGATGACCCATGGGAAAAGGATTACCCGCTCTTCCCGAAAAGACAGCAGATAATGGATGCTGAGGTCGCTTCTGCGAGCATACCAGACCTGCCGGCTCTGAAGAAATATATGGATTTCTGCGATATACATGGCAGTTTTGATGAACTTGCCAGCTATAGCAGCAATAGCAGCGGATTTTTTTATGACTTTGCGGCAATGCCGGAAGATGTAAGAAGCAGGCTTGATAAAAGGGTTACGG
>Ga0116144_10002016_pt1 | contig 22822 bp, 21 predicted proteins | sample AD_UKC035_MetaG_FD_89746 | JGI IMG/M metagenome (GOLD analysis project Ga0116144, IMG submission 89746) | Active sludge microbial communities of municipal wastewater-treating anaerobic digesters from USA - AD_UKC035_MetaG | ecosystem: Engineered > Bioreactor > Anaerobic > Digestate | place: USA...
AAGACCGGGCCAAGGCGGTTTATGAATACCTGAAGAATAAAAGCATTGCCCTTTCAAGGATAAGCTTTGTCGGATACGGAGAATCCAGGCCGGTGGAAACCAATGATACGGAGGAAGGGCGGGCCTTTAACCGGAGGGTGGAGTTTGTGATTGTGAGCAATTAAAACCAATAATCATAAAGGAGAAAATTATGAAATCAGAATTGTTTCTTTTTAGAAAATTTTATTTTGGAATGCGGGTATTTATAGGCATCATTTTTTCTTTGATTCTATCTATCAATGCATTCAGTCAGAGCGCTTTGAAGGTACATCTGCCAATGGGCAAATTTTATGGTGATGCCATTGATAGTACGGGATTTACGCCTATTTTCAATGTTACTAGTTTTACTTACCAGGCATACGCGACATTATCTGAAAATGAAAAAGTAGTTCTTTTCGTTGATGCCGGATTAGGCGTAATCGGCACTAAGCAGATATTCGAGAATGATAAATATAAAGCAAGAGTCTATGGTTTGCAATTGGGGATGTATTTTAAATATAATATACTGAAACCCACCCTGACTCCTTATATCTATACGGGCATCAATCTGGATATTCTTTTTGCGAATGAACTCTATCTGGCTACAATATCCGGAAATAATACTTATCGGACAGAGGTTGGACATCGCGTGTTGTTTCCGGAATATGTAGTCGGTGTTGGTTTCACATTCCTTCAGGGAGGGTTAAGCCTTGATCTACAGGATAAGATCGGGCTTATTTCGGTCGTGAATGGGGAAAGTATAAAGAGCAATTTAATTTCAATTGGAATTATTGTACACGCAACTATCTTTGATCTATAAATCCAGGCCCCAGAAGTTTAATAGTCTGATATTAAGTATTCTTTGCATTAATCGTTCCGACGGTTGCTGGTGCTACGGCTACGGCCCATACCAGCAGCCGCCCGACCTGAGGTACAAATACCCGGTGGAAGTGAACGATACCTGGGTTACAAGCTGGGTGGCGCCTCCATACCCGACCTCGGTAACCTGCCTGTCGACAAATACGAGCATCGGGGGCTACACGGATTGTATAGTGTACAACTTTTACCTTCCTATGAAATATAAATCCAGCCTGGCTTTTGACTATCTCAGGATGAATGAAGAAGATTTTCCGGACGAAATTGAAAAGAAATACTCAGGCTTTGATATATACGACTATTACATTCCCGGCATCGGGATGGTGGGCTGGGAAACGTACCTCGACGGAGCGCTGTTTGTGAAAGCGGTGCTGGTGGATTATGATGTCGCCCGATAGAGGCTGTTTCAACTCACCGCAAATGCCAAAGGCCAGATTTACGGAAAAATAAACTTGATCCCGAACCGGAAGTCAATGCCCGAAAGTTGCATGACCACCGGCTGGTTATCATCGTATGAGTTGGTCAATACATAGCCGGCGGCATTTTCCATTTCGGGGATTTTCACGTACCGGCCGGTTAGTAATGTCTCCAGCTCCAGGTATTTCCAGGGGACATAGGTCATACCAATAGATGCGTGATAACCTATCGCTTTTCCCGAATATTCTTCATAATCATACACCGGTGTGGTGTTATCGTTTATTGTTTCAGACCCGTCGGTTTCAATGCTCAGCTTGCCGATATAACTGCCAATCCCGCCGCCGAACGTAAAAAACACAGGCTTGTCGGAAGAACCGGGGACAAACAGCAGCGAAGCGCCCAGGGCATCGTACATCGGGCGGAACTTGTAATTCATATCGATCTCCCGGCTATAACCGCTGTAGCCATCATAATAATAAGCATCCAGCCTGATCTGCAAAGGGAATGATTTGTACATCTCCCACCAGGGCTCCACCTGGAACACATTGAAAAGCCTTATCCCCGCTTTCAGGGTGTACCCGTAACCGGAGTAAACCGGGGGAATATTCATCATGTCGGGAAAATAGCCGTAATTGCCCCACTCATCCAGCAAATGGTCGTAAAAGTCCTGCGTGTACTCCGTTAGTTCTACGGGAAATATCAGTGAAATTTTGCCCTGTGCCCCGGCATAGCCACGAATAAAGAAGTTCTTGTCATTTTGGTTGTTATTTTGCGCGGTAAGGGCACCGGCTTCAATTAGCAGTGCCGCCAGGATGATCAGTGCGCTTCTGTTTATATTCCACATCATTGCCAGGGTGTTGATTACATAATTATCGAATATTCTTCATGAAAAACGGCAACTCTGACAAATTCCTGTCTTTTTGCCATATAAGAGCACACCGGACAGGTCAAACGGTTATAATTAAGCCCTTTACGGTAATTCCAGAAGAGAATTGACCCAATATTTGACAATGCAAAGTCGGAAATGAATGGCATTTCGATGATTCCGTCGCATGCCGGGCATTTCAATGCAATCTGCAGCACTGCTTTACAATTTGTGCAAAGAAGCTTTTTCTGGCCAATTTTCCGGAATATCGTTTCATTTCCAGCCTGGCCGCAACTGGGGCAAATGAGGTTCACGTTGAATGTTAATTTGACAGATTAAATTTATAGATGCATAAATGATTTTTCAGGATAATCTCACCAATGCAAAGCATGAACTAATGTAATGGTGCATTGAGGCGATAGAATTATGCCTCTTATCATTTTTTCTTAATTGAATGTAGCTAATGATAGGGTTCTTATTGAGCGATTAACTTCACTTGTTTCTTTCAAAATAATCCATAAACTTTTTCTTGTAGGTATTACCCAAATGTGCTAACTGGCCTTCGGAAAGGGCAACCACCCCTTCGCTGGAATACTCCACGACATGCGATAAATTGATCAAGAATGAATTATGGATTCGCTGAAAGCCATGAGGGGTAAGGATATCTTCGTAGTATTTCAGATTCTTTGAACTGACAAACTTTTTATTACCACTTATATGAAAGATCGTGCAATAGGAATCCGCTTCACAACTTATGATATCCCTGAGATAAACTACTTTAAATCCTTCATTATGTTTTATAACGATCTGGTCCCATTCGGCAGGACCCATTTGCGTTATTCTTTTCAGGGTTTCCAGGTTGACTGCTTCTGATTTCCTGCTGATCTCCGTCCTGACCTTATCAATTGCCGTCACCAGTTCTTTAATATTGATCGGTTTCAGAAGGTAATCCATAGCGGAAAAGCGAAAAGCCATCACCGCATATTCTTCATGAGCTGTTACAAAAATGATATGAAAGTCAATCTTGTTCATCATTCTGAGCAGATCGAACCCGCTGCCGTTCGGCATCTCCACATCGAGAAACAACAGGTCGGGATGGTGATCCAGGATTTCTTTGTAAGCACTGTTGGCCGAATCTGCATGGGCCACTACCTCCACATCGGGGCAGTAATCTTTCAGATAATTTTTGATGCACTCCCTGGCGGGAAATTCATCATCGACAATAATGCACTTTATCATAATGATCTTCTGAATGGTATTTCTATCCTCACTTTAGTCCCGGTCTCATCCCTTTCATCATACATATTCATGACCCGGACCGAATATCTTGATTTTTGCATGGAGTTAATAATTGCCAGTCGTTCTGTCACTATGGCAATGCCTCTCGAATTTCTCTTTTTCTGATCCCCGGTCTTTAGCTTAACGGAGAGCTTGCGGCCGATTCCATCATCATCAACATAACAGACCAGATTGCCGTTTCCTTCCATGATAAACCTTACCGACAGGAATCCTTTACGATTTTCGATATACCTGAGCCCATGCCAGATTGCGTTCTCAATAAAGGGTTGGACAAGCGACGGAGCCACCTCGGTGATGACCAGGTCCAATGCTTCATCCGTTTTGATCTCATAATCGAACTTATTGCTGAAGCGAAGGTGTTCCAGGGCCAGATAGTCTTTAATAGCCTGAATTTCCGATTCAAGGGTAATATAATCCTGGGCGGAATTGGTCATAATAGACCGCATCAGCCTCGAAAAATCGGTAATATATTGATTTGCATTCAGCCTGTCGTTAAGTGAAATAAAATAGTTGATCGAATTCAGAGAGTTGTAGATGAAATGGGGATTCATCTGGCCACGTAAGGTTTCCAGTCGTAACTGCTCCTGTTTTTTATGCTCACTGAGCCTGATCTGTTTGAGTTTCATATAAAAAAACAGGCCGAGTACCACCATGACTACAATAGCTAACAACAGTCTGAAAACTATAGTCTGGTAAAAATAGGGGGGGATAGTGATGAGTAGCATTGTACTATTTGCCCACTCGCCGTTGCTATCGGTGCATTCTACAATGAATTCGTAATCGCCGGGACGAAGGCTTGTAAAATTGACCCGGCGATGGTCGCAATCGGTCTCGGTCCATTTGTCCATTCGTCCACCCAATGTATATCGGTAGCGGATCTCATCTCCATTTCTGAAATCGGGTTTAATAAATTCGAGCTGGAAATTATCCGTCCCTTTCGGCAACCTGACCTTTTTCATTTCGCTGACAGGTTTATCGAAAGGGTACACTTTATTGGCAATCCTGAAATCAGAGATCATTAATTTCGAATGGTCATCATCCGGTTGATTCCTGATGCTGTCAGGGAAAAAACTGACAATTCCGCCTATTCCTCCGAACAGGATTTCGCCCTGGTCTGTCTGACAAGCGGCTTCCGAATTGAATTCCTTAATCTTCAGCCCGTCTTTTTCATCATAATTGGTGAAGCTTTTTGTAACCGGGTTAAACATTGAAATTCCCAGGTTATGACTTATCCATAAATTTCCGGCCTGATCTTTCCTTATGCTATAAACGGTATTGTGAGCCAGGCCATTAAATGTTGTAAAAAATGAAGTTTGATGGTTTAATGTATCAAAGCGGCAAATACCCCCTCCCAGCAAGGCGAGCCAGAGATAGGAAGAGTCGCCCGGACAGATATCTTCAATGTTATAAAAAGGATCAATGACCGGAATTATTTCCTGTTTATTAAAACCGAAGTCGGTTAACAGTAACCTGCCGCTCAGGCCGACCCAAAGGGTGTTATCCCCAACGGGGTAAAGGCAAAAAATATCCCACCCGTTTGGTGCTGAACTTGTAATGACGTTTCCTGTCAGGGTATTGACTTTGTATAGCTTGCCTGCACCGGCAGAAAACAGCAGATCCCTCCCGTAGGGTTTTACCAGCCGGTAATTTATTTTCGACAGATTGGTAGGGTTTGTCATATTGATGCCGGAGAAATCTGTGTACTGAAGCGTGCCGGGATCAAGGCTGAACAAGTAATCGCTGAAAAAGGCGATCCAAAGGTGTCCGTTGAGATCAGGCTCTATATTTCGGGGCACATTAAAATATTTGACCGGATGGAATGGGAGGTTGATTTGTTGCTCAACGCCATCCGGGGAAATCTTTACAATATGTGTATTCGGACGTCCGCCGGCCCAGATGTTGCCAACCCGGTCCTTGTATAATCCATAAATAACGTAGGGCTCATCCCCTTCCAAACCCGTAAGGTAGTGCCTGAAATAATTGCCGGTACGGAAACAATGACTTAAACCGTTTTTCACAGATGGTTCGCTCATATCACTGAACCATACATTTCCCAGTTCATCATGGTGATAAGCTATGACTGTTTCAATTCTTCCATCTTCGAAGAGTGTATCCACATGATTTTCTGGCAGATAATCAATCATCAACCCATTATTATGCCCCGACCACAGGATCATTCCGGTATTCGAAAAATGTCCCTTGGGTATCTTATTCTGACTCAGCTTAAAGGTATCATTCTGAAGATAATATAAACCAAGGCTGGAGGCCATCCAGGCTTCTCCGGCTGATGACAGATAATAGTTGAACCGGATTGTTTCATTGGTAAACCGGCTTCGGAAATTTACCGGATCGCATACAAAAGAGTCGACTACAGATAAAACTTGTCCGTGTTTATAACTGCATTTGTAAACTTCGGCATAGTCAGCGTGGGTTTTGTCAACCCACATGAGCCAAAGGTTGTTCATATTATCAAAACCGGGAAAAGAAGGGATGAAATTTCCGGCTTTGTTACCGGCAGGGTGAATTGAAGCAAACCGGTCCGATTCGGGATCGTAACGGTAGAAGCCAAATCCGCAGGCAACCAGCAGCGAGCCTTCCGGATCGATCAGGATATCAAAAAATTCCCCAGGGCCATCGCCAGGGCCGAGTGTGGGAAAATGGCTTAAATTATAACGGATAAAGTTGTCCCGGCTTCGGTCGTAACGGCATAACCTGCCCCCTGCAAATACCCATACGCGGTTACCTGAATCGACAGCTACTTTGATGATTTCAAAAAAAGAAACGCTCGTTGAATCATTCGGATCATGACGGTAGATTTTAAACCTGACGCCGTCGAACCGTGCCAGCCCGTCCCAGGTAGCCAGCCACAGAAATCCGTCCCGGTCCTGTGTGATCCAGCGGACATGATTATTGGGAAGCCCGTCGCTGACCGAATAGGATTTAAGGTAATAATTATCCAACTGACCGAAGCAGGCCAGATTGATCAAAATAAGGATACCTGCAATAGTACGCAATGGCAAAATGAAAGAATAAAGGTTTATGGTTTAAAGGTAAGAAATTTATTGTTAGCACCAAAATCCAAAACAAATTCCAAATTCCAAGCACCAAAATCCAAACAAATTCCAAATTCCAAGCACCAAAATCCAAACAAATCTCAAAATCTAAATCCAAAATAAAATAGACAATAGACAATCGACAATCGAATATCGACAATCGACAATCCCTTCGCCCAATCGTCAAATCGCCCAATCGTCAAATTGAAATCACGCACGATCTCTTTCACGATCTCCGCGGCCGGCACGACTTCCCGGATCAATCCGGCAACCTGCCCGATCTCCAGTTCGCCTTCGTCGATATCGCCTTCGAACATGCCCAATTTCGCCCGTCCGTGGCCCAGGAGTTCCATCAGCTCTTCGCGGCTGGCGCTGCGGTTTTCTGCTTCCTTTACGCGTTCATAGAACGGAGTTTTGATCAGCCGCACCGGGATGACTTTTTTCAGGACCAGTGCCGTATCGCCGTCATTGGCTTCCAGCACTTTCTGCTTAAAGGCCGGGTGGGCCGACGATTCCTGCGACGCCACGAACCGGCTGCCGATCTGCACGCCTTCAGCGCCCAGGGCAAATGCTGCCAGCATCTGTTGGCCGGTTGCGATGCCGCCGGCAGCGATCAGGGGCAAAGAAGTCACCTGTCGAACCATCGGAATGAGGGTCATAGTGGTGGTCTCTTCAAGGCCGTTGTGGCCTCCCGCTTCAAAACCTTCAGCGACGATCGCATCGACACCCGCTTCTTCGCATTTCTTCGCGAATTTCGTGTTGGCCACCACATGAACTACGATCAGTCCGTGATCCTTGAAAAACTTTGTGTACTTTGCCGGGTTGCCTGCCGAGGTGAACACGATCTTCACTCCCTCGTCGAGTATAACCTGGATATGATCTTCAACCTGTTTGTAGATCAGCGGGAGGTTTACGCCGAAAGGCTTATCGGTGGCCGCTTTGCACTTGCGTATATGTTCCCTGAGCACATCGGGATACATCGATCCGGAGCCGATCAGGCCCAGCCCGCCGGCATTGCTGACCGCCGAGGCCAGCTCCCAGCCGGAGCACCAGATCATGCCGGCCTGGATGATGGGGTACTTTATCCCGAAAAGAGAAGTGATTCTGTTCATTAATGTTGAATGTTGAATGTTGAAGGTTGAATGCGGGATTTTCATTAATGTTTAGATCGGGAAAGGAAATAATGTTTATATATTTCATTGGCCGGTTCAAAGTCATTCAAATGGCTCTTCCGGCAATTTATTAAGGTTTTTTATGAAACGTTGTTCATCAAAAGGATTCCTGAATTTCATGATATTGAAGATTTCAACAGCAACGCACTAACCGATCATGGCTTTACTGTCAAATTCATTGAAACCGAGTCTTATTAATCTTTTGTAAGTCTGATTGGTTTCAGGAGGATCATCCATCTTCATCTGGTTTTCAACAACCTGCATGATCTGGTTTCTAATTTCTGCATTTGGTTTCATAAAATAAATTCCCTCACTTAAAACTTAACACTCAAAACTTAACACTCAAAACTTAACACTTACAAGAACTTCCCGCATTCAAAATTCAACATTTAAAATTCAACATTTCATGCACGATTCTGGTTGCCCCGTGATAGATATCCACGATCGTTGCATCCAGCATATAGCACGGTGTGCTGAAGATCTTGTTCTTTTTATCCGCTACCACTTCGCCATGGGTGGTTTCCACATGTTTTCCGCCCATTTTCCGGATGGCGCCGATGGTGCCGGGATCGTTGCCGATGGTCACCTCCACGCCGCCCAGGATTTTTGCTATAACCGCCGGGGCAATGCAAAGGGCGCCGATCGGTTTTCCGGCGCGGTGCATGGCTTTGACGGCCGCTTCCACATCGGGATTCACTTTTGCTTCCGGGCCATCGAAAGCCACAGTCGACAGGTTCTTGGCAGCTCCAAAGCCGCCCGGAAAGATGATGGCATCGAAATGTCGTGCATCAAACTTACTGAGGGGACTGATCCTGCCCCGGGCAATGCGGGCCGATTCGACCAGCACATTGCGCTTCTCCGCCATCTCCTTATGAGTATAATGGTTTATTACATGATGCTGGTCAATATCCGGCGCGAAAATTTCATACGTGGCGCCGGCCTGGGCGATAGCCAGCAGGGTCAGTGTGGCTTCATGGATCTCGGCGCCGTCGAACACGCCGCACCCGGATAATACTACGGCAAATTTCTTCATAGGAATACAAGTTTAGTAGTGTAAAAATAGGGAAAATGGATGAGATGCCATCTCATTTTTTCGAGATGGAGTCTCGATGAATGGAGACTCCATCTGGGCAGATTGAGATGGAGTCTCAATAAAATCGTCGTCCGGGAAATTAATATTTCCTGACCGATTGCAAACGCATTTTGGCAAAATGTCAAACAACACTGGTTTGGGAGATTAATATTTAATAGTTTGGTTGTAAATAATTTATGAGGATGAACAAAAGATTCTTAATCGCCGGGTTAATCACTTCATTGATCAACCTATTACTGCATGGACTAACCTATGCGTTAATTTTAAAAGATTTTTACCGGTCATATCCGGCCGGAAGCGAGGAATTTATCAAACAACTTCACAGGGGCCCTGATCAGCTTATCGGATGGGCAATGGCGGCCACTGCCCTTGCGATGGGCTATTTCATCACTCTTATAATGAAATGGTCCGGCGCAAGGACCTTTCTCAGCGGACTGAAATATGCGTCCATTGCCGGGATCCTGTTCTGGGCTTCGGTGAATTTCGGGCTTTACGCCTCCTCCAACATGTTCTCCCTGCCCGCCGTGTTTGTAGACCTGGCCTGCAGCGCCGCGGTGATGACCCTGGCCGGGGCATCTGCAGCATGGATGCTGGGACGAAATCCCAAGGGATGGCGTCCCTTTTTTAGCTAACTTTCGATTCTCTAAAACAATTCAATATGAAACCCATCAACCTGAACAATGTCAATTCCCGCGAAATCATCCCCGGCTACCGGGCCCGGTTTGTGAATAGCGATAATATGACTCTGGCTTTCTGGGATATTTCTGCCGGTTCGCCCATGCCTGAGCATTCCCATCCTAACGAGCAGGTGACAACTCTCCTGGAAGGAGAATTCATGATGACAATCGGTGGTGATACCTTTCACCTGAAACCCGGATCGGTGCTGGTCATTCCGCCCGATGTCAGTCATAAAGGCCATCCATTGACCGATTGCAGGATCCTCGATGTCTTTTATCCGCGAAGGGAAGAATATAAGTGATGCAGCCTCTTTCCCTGAGACTCCATCTCGGCAGTTTGAGATGGAGTCTCAATTTTATATCTTTACCCGAATTTTAATACCCAGACCAGGATTATGACCGACCCTTCCTTCCAAATCATCGCCCTTACACCCGAAAACATCGCCGAATACGGCGTCTGTGGCTATAAAGATGTGAAAAAACACCTGGAACTGCGACGTAAGATCGACTGGTTCCACAAATATTTCCCTCTGGGATTAAGAATTAAAGCCGTAATTACAGACACCGGCGAATACCAGGGAATGCTGGAATATATACCCGGTGAATTCGCCCACCGGCCGGTCAATGCCCATGGCTATATGTTCATCCATTGCATCTTCGTGGGCTTTAAAAGCCAATTCAAAGGAAAAGGCTATGCTTCTGCACTTCTTGACGAATGTATCTCTGAAGCCCGGCTCGCTGGTATGAAAGGTGTTGCTGTAGTTGCCCGCAATGGCTCCTTCATGGCAAAGAAAGACATCTTCCTGAAAAAAGGATTTACCCAGGTTGATCGGGCACAACCGGATTTCGAACTGATGGCGATGAAATTTGATGAAAGGGCAGAAAATCCGGCTTTTAAGGAACTTAATCCCGCCAATTATCCGGAAGGCATTACCATCCTCCGTTCACCGCAATGCCCTTATTCTGTGAAGAATGTGGAAGCCATCATGCTGACCGCTCAGAGGATGAATCTGGATCCCAACCTGATTGAAATGGATGACCATGTTACCGCACAGAAATCCCCATGCGCTTTCGGAACTTTCTGCATCATCCACAAAGGCAGGATCCTGAGCCATCATCCGATCAGCAATACCCGTTTTGAGAATATTGTGAAAAGCGTGAAGCGTGAAGCGTAAAAACACAACCAATGGTTGTGCTAAACAACTAATAGTATCATAATTACAACCAATCGTGTTTAGTTTTTTTTGATTTTCGATATGAGGCATGATATCTTTGCCGTATCGAAAAAATTATAATTCAAATAATAAAAATAGACGATGCAAACTAAAATGATTGGGAGTAAAATTGCTGAAACACGCAGGAAATTAAATGTGTCGCAGGCACAACTTGCCGAACGCTTGTTCATCAGCCCGCAAGCGGTTGGTAAATGGGAACGCGGGGAATCCCTTCCGGATCTTATCACGCTTAACCGGCTCGCAAAAATCCTTGGAGTTGACCTGAACTATTTCTCTGAAGACTTTCCCTCTGTCAGTAATGAAACAAAATTTCATGAATCACCTGTTAATCAGCCTATTAAACCCATTTTCGGTAAGCAGAAGGAAAAGCTGAACTGGAATATGTCGCGCGCGAATTGGGTGGGAGCCGATTTTTCAGGATTGAATAACCTCCACGAAAAATTCAGTTCATCCAATATGCAGCACTGCCTGTTTATAGGTTCCGATTTGTCGGGACTTCTTTTAAAAGGCAATAATATCAATAATTGTGATTTCTCAGGATCAGGTTTCAACAATAGCCATATTCAGAGTTCCAACATTGCAAGAAGTAAATTCAAATCCTGTTACCTGAAAGAGACTGAATTTTCAGCCAGCTACATCAGCGGTTGCGACTTTACCGGTTCAGATATGACCGGGATTGTTGTTAAATCAGGTGGTTTCGAAAAAAATATTTTGACTGACGCTGTGTTAGACCGTTCCTCCTTTATTGATACTCAGCTCATTGATGTCATTTTCGAAGGCACCCTGAAAGATTGCTATTTTGAGAACTGTTCCTTTAACAGGGTGAAATTCCAGGATGCAAGGATCATTAATACTTTCTTTAAGAACAAGAGCCTGAAGCGGATCCGCTTTATCAACTGCCAGGTGGACCGGATGACTTATGCTTTCCTGAAAAACGGGAAAGCCGACCTGACCGGTATCATGCTGCTGGAAGAATGAAAGGGAATCCGGTTTTTATTACTGAACAACTTCAATATCCTGTTTGTTAAACATACTGTAAGAAATAAACCGTATTAACTCTTTTTTTTCCTGTCTTTTCTCGACAATTTAAGCGGCATGTTTCGAAATCTGAAAAAGAAATCCGGATGAACATTTTCGGCTGATGAGTTGTTTTCATGACCAGTTAAACAACTAATCATTAATATTTAGCCGAATATGGTAAAGTACTACCTCTTATCAATCTTTGTCTTTCTCAGCGCTTTAAGCACCGCCCAGTGGGGGCCGGTGAATGGCGGCATTTCAAATTTGTCCTTCGGAGCAAAATTACTTGGTTCATCCGATGCCTATATTTTCTCCGGAACCCTGGCCGACGCCAGAATGTATCGTTCAGGCGACAATGGGAATAACTGGGATGAAATCGATCCACCGGTAACGGGCAATGTGCCGGAATGCGGCTTCTTTTTTGAAGACAAATACTTTGCAGGATTAAACTCATCCCAGGAGTGCATTTTCTATTCCACCGACGACGGTTCCTCCTGGAACAGCGTTTCGGGAGGGCCGCAGACCACCTGGGTAAGAGGTTTTTTCAGTTTATCGGGAGATATCTTTGCTTTTACATCCAGTGCGGGAATTTATAAATCGACGGATGGCGGCTCAAACTGGGAACCCGCTAATTCCGGATTGGATAATTACAATGTGATCCGGATGGAATCGATCAATTCAAAACTCCTGGCCGCAACCATCGGCGGAGGCGTTTTTGCTTCGACAGATAACGGCGAAACCTGGTTTCCCTCAAATAACGGTATTGCCGGTTCCGACCTGAATGCCACACTGGTCTGGAGAATGGGTGCCGGTTTGTTCTATATGGAGCAAGGCGGCGCTGCTTATACCAGTAATGATGAAGGAGCTAACTGGTCGGCCTGGATCAAACCTGCGGTTATGGGCCTGGCAGTCAATGAAATATATCGCACAGGCAATCATCTTTACATGGAGTCGCGTCACTTTGCCGGAGGATTGAAAGACAGTGTGTATTATTCAATAAATGAAGGATTCTCCTGGGACAATATAACGGATAATTTATCCGCTTCAGACCTGAACGCTTCCGGTATAACGGAGTTTGAGGGATATGCATTTATCGCCTATAATATCATTTCACCGGGCCTGGGGATATATCGCAGAGGTATCTCTACCGGTACAGTGGAAATGAATAATCCGGTCAGCATTGAAATCTACCCCAATCCCTTCCGTGAAAAGATATCATTTGCCAGTTTCTCCCGTAACAACATCAAACAGATCAATCTGTTCGACAACCTGGGGAGGCTCGTGCTTTCGGAAAATGGCAGCGAAACAGTGAATACCTCGGGGTTACCTGGCGGAACCTATATCGTAGCAGTGGTTCTGGCCGATAATACGACCATCCGGCGGAAACTCATTAAAGAAAACAGGTAGGGATGGCGTCCCAAAGGATGGCGTCCCGAAAGACTTGACTTCTGAACTTTTTATTATTATCTTTGTTAATTCTTAAAAGAGAATTATTCTTATATGATAATAATTCATTATGAAGTCAACGGAATACAGGAATAAACTGGTGGAATGCGGTTTGAAAGTAACGCCTCAACGGATGGCCATCCTCCAGGCGATCATCAAACTGGATAACCATCCTACCGCCGATCAGATCATCGAACTGATCCGTAAAAACAATCCGAATATCTCTACCGCCACGGTCTACAAAGTGCTGGATACCTTCGCCGCATGCGGCCTCATTAAAAGGGTCACCACGGCAACCGGCATTATGAGATATGATGCCCATCTCGACAGCCATCACCACCTCTACTATACCGATTCCGACAAGATCGAGGATTACAGAGATGAGGAACTCAGCCGGTTGCTCGAAACTTATTTTAAGCAGAAAAACATCCCGGGTTTTGAAATTGAAGATCTGAAGCTTCAGATCACCGGAAAACATACAGATAATTGATTTTTAAAAAACAAGAAGAATTATAAGCCACAAAAACATTAAAACAGGAAAGCTCACAAAATGCTTTACATCAATCAAATATCTTTAGTGTTTTGGTGGCATAAAAATGAATAATGAACTATTTACAAATAACTTAAATTAAACTTATAAATAATGGAAACAAATGAGAGCAAAGGAAAATGCCCTGTAACCGGGGCTACCTCCAGGCACAGTGTGGGTTCGGGAGGGACAAAGAACCGTGACTGGTGGCCAAACCAGTTAAAGCTGAATATTTTAAGGCAGAATTCATCGAAATCCGACCCGATGGGTGAAGATTTCAATTATGCCGATGAGTTTAAAAAGCTCGATTATGAAGGATTGAAAAACGACCTCCGGAAGCTGATGACCGACTCGCAGGAGTGGTGGCCGGCCGATTTCGGCCATTACGGCCCGTTGTTCATCCGGATGGCCTGGCACAGCGCCGGCACATACCGCACCGGCGACGGCCGCGGCGGCGCCGGGAGCGGACAGCAGCGTTTTGCACCCCTTAACAGCTGGCCCGACAACGTGAACCTCGACAAAGCCCGCCGGCTGCTCTGGCCGATCAAGCAGAAATATGGCCGGAAGATCTCCTGGGCCGACCTGATGATCCTGGCCGGAAATGTAGCGCTGGAATCGATGGGCTTTAAAACCTTCGGTTTCGCCGGCGGCCGTGCCGATGTCTGGGAACCGGAAGAAGACGTTTACTGGGGATCGGAGACCAAATGGCTGGCCGATGAACGCTATACCGGCGAACGCGACCTCGACAACCCCCTGGCGGCCGTCCAGATGGGACTGATCTACGTGAACCCGGAGGGGCCCAACGGCAATCCCGACCCGCTGCTGGCAGCCAAAGACATCCGCGAGACCTTCGCCCGGATGGCTATGAACGACGAAGAGACCGTAGCGCTTATCGCCGGCGGCCATACCTTTGGCAAGACCCACGGAGCCGGCGATGCAGGACTCGTTGGCCCCGAACCCGAAGCGGCAGGCCTGGATGAGCAGGGCCTCGGCTGGAAGAGCAAATTCGGCACCGGTAAAGGCGGCGATACGATCACCAGCGGTATCGAAGTCACCTGGACTACCACCCCCACCAAATGGAGCAATAATTTCTTCTGGAACCTGTTCGGCTACGAATGGGAACTGGAGAAGAGCCCGGCAGGCGCACACCAGTGGCGGCCGAAGCACGGTATGGGCGAAGGCACCGTGCCGGATGCCCACGACAAATCCAGAAAGCATGCGCCCAAAATGCTGACCACCGACCTCTCCCTGCGGTTTGACCCGGCTTACGAGAAGATCTCCCGCCGTTTCCTGGAAAACCCCGACGAATTTGCCGATGCCTTTGCCCGCGCCTGGTTCAAGCTGACCCACCGCGATATGGGGCCGAAATCGCGCTATCTCGGACCCGAAGTGCCCGCCGAAGACCTCATCTGGCAGGACCCGGTGCCGGCAGCAGACCACCCGCTGGTCAGCGATTCCGATATCGCAGACCTGAAGGCAAAAGTGCTGGCCTCCGGGCTGACGGTCACACAGCTCGTTTCTACCGCCTGGGCATCGGCCTCGACCTTCCGGGGCTCCGACAAGCGCGGCGGCGCCAACGGCGCCCGTATCCGCCTGGCGCCCCAGAAAGACTGGGCGGTGAACAACCCTCCGCAACTGGCGAAAGTACTCGAAACACTCGAAAGCATCCGGGAAGAATTCAACAGCGCACAGAAAGGCGGCAAAAAGATCTCCATGGCCGACCTGATCGTCCTGGCCGGCGCCGCAGGTGTTGAGAAAGCCGCAAAAGACGCCGGCTTCAGCGTAACGGTCCCGTTTACCCCCGGAAGGACCGACGCCACGCAGGAACAGACCGATGTGGAATCGTTCAAAGTGCTCGAACCGGCCGCCGACGGCTTCCGCAATTACCAGAAAGCCCGGTATTCCGTCTGTTCCGAAGAACTGCTGATCGACAAAGCGCAATTGCTGACCCTTACCGCTCCCGAAATGACGGTGCTGGTGGGCGGTATGCGCGCGCTGAACGCCAATTTCGACGGCTCGGCGCACGGCGTCTTCACCATGCGTCCGGGCATGCTGACCAACGATTTCTTCATAAACCTGCTGGATATGGGCACCGTATGGCATCCTGCGTCTGAGGCAAATGATCAATTCGAAGGGTGTGACAGGGCTACCGGCGAGGTGAAGTGGACCGGCACCCGCGTCGATCTCATCTTCGGCTCGAACTCCGAACTCCGCGCCCTGGCCGAGGTTTACGGAAGTGCCGACGCCGGTGCGAAATTCGTCCGTGATTTCGTGAAAGCCTGGGACAAAGTGATGAACCTCGACCGGTTCTAATTGCTATTACAAATTGAGACTCCATCTCATTAAAGGCAGATGGAGTCTCATTTATTTATATGAAAATGAAAAAAACTCTGACGCAGGAACAGGTTAAAACATTGATTCTTAGTTTAAAAGAGCGTTTTGGGAAATACCCTGGCCGCCATTTGGGGATTGATTGGCGAAAGGTGCAGGCCAGGCTCGAAGGGAATCCGGATCGACTCCGTTCACTCTACGAAATGGAACGGACCGGAGGGGAACCCGATGTGACGGGGCAGGATCAAAATACAGGTGAATTTATTTTTTGCGATTGTTCGGCGGAAAGCCCTGCGGGTCGCAGAAGCCTTTGCTACGACCGGGAAGCATTGGAATCCAGGAAAGAACATAAACCGCAAAGCAACGCCCGCGATATGGCAGCGGATATGGGAATAGAAATTCTGAACGAAGAGCAGTACCGACAATTGCAGGGTCTTGGGGCTTTAGACCGTAAAACCTCCAGCTGGATTCTGACCCCTAAAAGCATCAGGGACCTTGGGGGTGCCCTGTTTGGAGATTGGCGTTACGGACAAGTATTCATCTATCACAACGGCGCAGAGTCGTATTACGCCACCAGGGGATTTCGGGGAATATTAAGGGTTTGATCTGAGTGATTTTGAGATGGCATCTCATTCCGCCATGAAAAACCTTAGCTTTTGTTTGTTTGACAAGGTTTTGCACACATTGAAACGACCATTCTGAGATGCCATCTCATTTTACACCAAAATGGCTATATGACTTCCCGAAAGTCGTAGCCGTAAAGTTCAAAATAAGTACTCAAGAATTTGGCGATGGCAGAAATTAAAACAAAGCAAACAGAAGCAAACGTTACAGACTTCATTTACGCGTTTGCTGACACTGAACAAAAGCGAAAAGACAGCTTCGAACTTCTAAAACTAATGCAGGATTTTACCGGCTTCGAGCCAAAAATGTGGGGTCCCTCTATAATTGGGTTCGGAAACTATCACTACAAATCCGACAGGAGCCGCCAGGAAGGCGACTGGCCGATGGTGGGATTTTCGCCAAGAAAAGCGGCTATTTCCCTCTATGTTTACGCCGGCACCCCGGAGCAGGATGAGTTGTTGAAAGACCTGGGAAAATTCAAAAAGGGCGCCGGATGTATTTATGTTAAAAAACTTTCTGACATCGATCAGGATGTGTTGAAAAAGATCATGAAGTCGACGATAGAGTTTTTGAAAGAGAAGTACGGGTAGAATTTAAACACAAGGAACACAGGGAGTTTCACAAGGGTACACAAAGGTTTGGGTTAATCAATTACTTTGTGCAACTTTGTGAAATTCTTTGTGCGCTTTTGTGAAATCCCTTGTGTACATTGTGAAACTCCCTGTGTTCTTTGTGTTTAAACAATTTGATGCATTAACAACAACCCAACCAAGATGAAAACCAAGATCCTGTATCCGTTTCTTCTCATCCTGGCTATCGGAACCAGCCATTCCTACAGTCAAACCGTGAAGATCGACACGTTAAATGATTACCCGCCGGTTGACAGGACAATCCATGAAAAGATGCTGCAATACGGCGCCGAAAACGTACTGGTGGTCCTGGATATCGACAATACCCTCCTGACCAGCGATACCGACCTGGGCAGCGATATCTGGTTCCAGTGGCAGACGGGTAAACTGGGTCTTAAACCTTCGCCGGAGCAGAAGCTCGACCGGGATTGCCTTTTCAACGAAGCCATCTGCCTGCTGTATGAGCTCGGTACCATGTCGCTGACCGATAGCCTGTTGCCGGGCTATATCAGGAACTGGCAGTTCAAAGGGCTGACGGTTTTCGCGCTGACCTCGCGCAGCCCTCAGTGCAGGCCCTCGACCGAACGCGACCTGAAAGCGAATGGCATCGATCTCTCCCTGGCCCCGCTCCGGACCGTTGATGGCCGGGAAATACATTTCGATAAAGAGGCCGACAGCAACCTGAGCTACCGGGAAGGCATTTTCATGACCCGGGGAGCCGATAAAGGCCTGATGCTGGCCGATATCCTGGCAAGGTCGGGCCGGAGCTTCAAAGCCATTATCGTCGTCGACGATACAGGGAAGAACATTGTCAATATCCGGAATAATGCCGCTAACTACAGCGCCGCCGACATTGTCCTGGTTTACTACACTAAGATCCTCACCGAAAGGGTCAGGCAGAACAACAACGACACCCTGACCGTGGAGCAGGCTGCCCGGATGGACCGCGACTGGGATGAGCTGATCCGTTTGCTCAATGCGGTCTTTCCGGAGAGGTTAGAGAAATCAGAGTGTTTTTAGCAGTTTTTTTCTCAATGATCTTCGCAGAGGGATTTCCTGTTATAAATGATGATCAGCGCAAATCTGCGCTTTAAATCTGCGTTCACCTGCGGGAAATTTGTCACTTGTCATAAGGTGGTCAGAAAGTGGTCATAAAGTAGTCAGAAGGTGGTTAGAAGGTAGTCATAAGGTGGTTATAAGGTTGTTAGAAGGTAGTCATAAGGTTGTGATTTTAAATTTTGGAATTTGTTTGGTGCTTGGTGCTTGGAATTTGGATTTTGGAACCTGGAACCTGGAACCCTCTTTAGACTCCCTCCAAATTATCCCTGCATGTAAAACATATCAAATAACACCCTATATTTGACTCTGCAAAGTTGAAACCGGGCTGATGCCGCAGGCCCGCGGAGGTGAAGAATCGTTTTACTGTTTACTTTTTCCCAGGTACCATCGGGTATTTGGGAAAAGCAATTGTTTAGAGAAAATAGATGCAAGAGGCAGATTTCATAGCTTTTGATACGGAGACGGCGACGGCACAGCTTTCCAGCCTTTGCCAGGTAGGTTTTGTTGTCGTTTGCAACGGGGAAGTTACCCGGAAAGAGTCGATTTTTGTACGGCCGCCGGGAAATGATTATGCCGTGAGGAACTCCTGTCTGCACGGGATTGATGCGCTGAAAACCAAAGATAGACCTGAGTTTCCCGAGGTGTGGGAGAAAATCCGCGATTTGTTTACTGATAATTTGCTGGTGGCGCATAATGCTTCATTCGACCTGGCTGTTTTGAGGACTACACTTGCTTTTTATGGCCTTGAAATACCAGATTTCAAGTGCGAATGCACTTATCGGATGAGCGGGCTGAACCTGGCTGCTTTATGCGATGCTTTGGAGATCGAACTGGTGAACCATCACGATGCCCTGGCCGATGCAACCGCCTGTGCGATCGCTTATTTGAAGATGAAGCAAGGTATTCGTCCTGACCACCGTTTGATCAGGCCCCGTTCCGGCCACGACTTCTTTGCCGGCCACGAGCGTATCACCGGCGATTTGCTGAAACCCGACCCGGAGCATTGCGACTGCAACCATCCCTTATTCAGCAAGAAAGTGGTTTTCACCGGCGTATTGAGCAGCATGACCCGCGAGGATGCCGCCCGGGCCGTAAAAGCTCACGGCGCCGATATCGACACCGGCATAACCAAACGGACGAATATTGTGATCGCCGGAAGTGGCGCGGGACCGGCAAAACTGAAGAAGATTGAGCAGTTTAATAATCAGGGAGCCGGGATCAGGATTATCGGGGAGAGTGAGTTTTTGGGGATGATAATGAGAAGTTATATTGTTTAACAGAAAGTGATTTGAAATGAAATAATTATCGTTTGCTGTGTAACAGAAATGATGTTTTATCGGAGTTATGGGCAAGGCTGAAATAAAGACAACTGAAACTATAAATATTTAGAAAATGGAGATAAAGGAAGTTAATAGGAATATTCCGGAAAACAGAGAAGATTCGAATGAAAGATTTAGAGTTCGCTACAAAGACAAAAGCAAATTTAACCTTTTAGTAGTTAACATCTGTCGTTCAAAGACCAATGAAATCCAGACTTTCAATTTCAAATCTTCAGATTTACCAGACAAGGATTCAATTCACTTTTCAACTTCGATTAACAGTGGAAAATTTCAGGTTGATTGGAAGGGAATATCTTCTACTCCTAATGCTAAAAAGAAAATAATAGCCAAAGTGCCTGATAAGAAAAAAACTGCAACTGAAACAAATACGGTTCAAATTGAATCTTTCCAACCAATAGTCGGCAATCATTCAAGAGTCCTCATTCTTGGAACTATGCCAGGAAAGGATTCTTTACGACTAAATGAATATTATGCAAATTCAAGAAATGTATTCTGGAAAATAATGTATGAATTGTATAACTCTGAGATTCAGTATGATTACGAGTCTAAGACTGAGTTTTTGAGAAAAAATGGTATATCAATCTGGGATGTTTGCCACAAAGCTGATCGAGAATCAAGTTTGGATTCCGATATTAGGAATGAAGAACCAAACAGATTAAAGGACTTTATAAAAGCAAATCCATCAATAAAAATAATTGCATTTAATGGACAGAAAGCTGAAAAATTATATGACAAGTATTTTGCAAGATTTGATATAATAACTTACATGACTTTGCTTTCAACAAGCCCAGCGAATGCATCATATTCCTTTCAAGAAAAAATAGATGATTGGAAAAGGATAATAAGCCCAGCCCGTAATTAATAAGGCTTCATGTTTGGCTGCGCCACACGAAGCCTTATTTATTGGCGGTAATTTTCGGGGACAGTGCAAACTTCTAACTGATTAAAAAAAAGAAAAGAATAAAACACAAATAGCAAATGGACAGAATAACGAAATCTCTTTTAGACGAATTTGTATCTCAAGAAGGTCTTGGAAGCTTATCAGAAGAAACTGCTTTTGAACACTTTACTGGCTACTTGGTTACATCACGACATTATACTGAAAGCTTTTCTTCAGATGACATCCATGTGGGTGCTGGTGGGGACTGTGGGATAGACAGTGTTTCAATCATTGTCAATGGCTGTTTAGTCACTGACCCTGATGAAATTGAGGATTTGGCTAACACCAATGGTTATATAGACGCAACTTTTATATTCAACCAAGCAGAAAGGTCAAGTGGTTTTGACACTTCAAAAATTGGACAATTTAGTTATGGTGTTACAGATTTTCTTTCTACAACACCTGCTTTACCACAGAATGATGAAATCAAACTAAAATGTAGAATTGTGAATGAGATTTTTTCTCGTAGTAGCAAGTTCAAAAAGGGTAATCCACAATGCTATTTGTATTATTCTACGACCGGAAAATGGACAGGCGACACAAATTTGGCTGCAAGAAGAGTAACGGTTATATCTGACTTACAAAACCTTACCTTGTTTCGTAAGGTAGATTTTGAGTTTGTTGATGCGGAAAAAATTCAAACTCTTTTTCGAGAAACAAAGAATGCAATTTCAATTGAAATAAATTTTTCAGAAAGAACTGTACTGCCTGATTTGCCAGGCATCGAACAAGCATATTTAGGATTACTAAGTTCAACCGAATATTTGAAGTTAATTGAAAACACAAACGAGGAAGTAATTACATCGATATTCTATGATAATGTTCGTCATTGGCAAGAGTGGAACCCTGTAAACAAGGAGATAAAAGACACTCTTGAAAGTTCAACAAAAAAAATATACTTTCCTTTACTCAACAATGGAGTTACAATAATTGCAAAGCGAATTATTCCCACAGGCAATAAATTTGTAGTTGAGGATTATCAAATTGTGAATGGATGCCAAACAAGTTATGTTATCCATGAAAGTAGGCAACATCTCACTCCAGAAGTTCTTATTCCTGTTAGACTAGTTGCCACAGACAACGCTGAAATTAAAAATTCCATAATCAAAGCAACGAACAGACAAACTGAAGTAACAGAGGAACAACTTTTTGCAGTATCAGACTTCCCTAAAAAGTTGGAAAATTACTTTCCAACTTTTGATGGAGCTAAAAAACTATTTTACGAAAGAAGGTCAAGGCAATTTAGTTCAGAGGAAGGCGTAGAGAAGGTTAGAGTTATTAATATGACAACTCTTGTTAGAGCCTACGCTTCAATGTTCTTAGAATTTCCACACAGAACAACCCGTAATTACAAAGCACTTCTTAAATCTGTTGGAAGCGATATTTTCCATAAAGACCACCGTCTTGAAATGTATTATGTATCCGCATACGCTCATTATAAGTTAGAGTATTTATTTAGGAGCGGTGTAATAGCAGCAACATTAAAACCTGCTCGTTATCATCTGCTTTATTTATTCCGATTATTGACAAATAGCACACCCTTGCCAAGACCAAATTCGCACGAAATGAGCAGATATTGTGATTCGCTCACCACAGTGCTTTGGGACGACAATTTGGTTCGACAAAAATTTTTAGATGCAGTTGCAATTGTTTTGCAAGTTTCAGCAAGCAACTTACATAGGGACAACATACGGACTGAACCATTCACAGAACAAGTCCGACAAGCAGCAGCAACTACACAGGCGACACCATGATGACGAATCTTATAAGAATTGTACATTGCAAGGAAAGTAAAACTGCCAGGAACAAGGTATTGCCAGTAGTAATAGACAGACAACGACAAAGAAACACACCTTATAGTGTATGGCAATGAATCATCTTTTTGTCAACAGATGAGACGCGAATTCTAATAAAAATAAAATGTAAATTTGACCTTCTAAGGACAAGTGTAAACACGGTAAATATGCTGGGCGAAAAACTGAGAGAGTTAAGAGAAGCCAAAGGGCTCGTACAGCGCCAGGTGGCTGCACAGTTGGAGGTAGATACGGCTTACATAAGCAAGATGGAAAGCAAAGTGAAACCAGTAGGTCGCCACCACTTGAAAAAGCTGTCCCTGATGCTTGGCGTTGAAGAGAAAGAGTTACTTATCTATTGGCTGGCCGATAAAGTGTATGATATGGTAAAGAATGAGGAGGTGGC
>Ga0116144_10002021_pt1 | contig 22789 bp, 20 predicted proteins | sample AD_UKC035_MetaG_FD_89746 | JGI IMG/M metagenome (GOLD analysis project Ga0116144, IMG submission 89746) | Active sludge microbial communities of municipal wastewater-treating anaerobic digesters from USA - AD_UKC035_MetaG | ecosystem: Engineered > Bioreactor > Anaerobic > Digestate | place: USA...
ATTATGCCAGGAGTATTATATACGTTGCAGGAAATTCACAAGGTAGAGGATAAAAAAATTCTGGAAGCCATGTTGCTTGCAGCCGGCATTGCCTTGATCATGGAACAAAAAGCCAGCATTGCCGGAGCCGTGGGTGGTTGCCAGGCCGAAACCGGAACCGCAGCCGCTATGGGTGCCGGTGCCATTGTGTATTGTTTGGGTGGCGATATCGATCAGATTTTTAATGCCGTAGCTATTACGGTACAATGCATGTTAGGATTGGTGTGCGATCCCGTTGCCGGATTGGTAGAAGTGCCTTGTGTAGTGCGCAATGCCAGTGCCGCTGCCATTGCCAACAGCTCGGCACAAATTGCTTTGGCCAATGTAAGCAGTGTAATTCCGGTTGATGAAGTGATTGATGCCATGGGCGAAATTGGTGCCAGCATGGAAACCCGCTACAAAGAAACTGCATTGGGCGGATTGGCCGCCACCAAAACCGGGCAGGCGATTTCAAAAAAAGTGCTGATCCGCGATATCGAAATCTTACCAGACGAAGGATAAATCCACCTTTCTTACCAATTCCGGATTTGCATGTTTTTGCAAATCTGGAATTTGATTCCAGAATTGCATATTTTTGTAAATCTGGAATTTATGAATCTGATTAAACGTCATATCTATGGTGAAGCGTTAGAAACCGCAAGGCAGTTCCGTGCTGTTTGTATTGTTGGTCCACGGCAAAGTGGAAAAACAACACTTAGTCAACTGGTATTTGGTAAAAAAACTTACTTCAATTTTGAAGATCCTGATGTAGAAGCCGAGGCCTTGCAAACCAAAAGTTTTTTACAAAACCTGAAGGAAGGAGCTGTATTAGACGAAGTGCAGCGTGTACCAACCTTGTTCCGGTATTTGCAAAGTCGGTTAGATGCCAGTTCAAAACGAGGACAGTTCATTCTTACTGGTTCGAATAATTTTCTGTTACAAGAACAAATTGCACAGTCGCTGGCTGGCAGGGTTGGCTACCTGGAATTGCTACCGCTATCGTATGCCGAACTGAAAGAAGCCAAAATGGATGGACCCGTTGCACATCATATTTTTACCGGTGGTTACCCTGAAATATGGCAACAAAAGCTTTCCGTATCCAAATGGATGGCCGCGTATATTCAAACTTATATTCAACGCGATGTTCGTTTGATTCGCAACATTAACAACCTGCCTGCCTTCACCCGCTTTGTTCGGCTTTGTGCCGGTTATGCCGGGCAGCTTGTTAATAAAGATGCACTGGCCAAATCAACAGGAGTTGATGCTAAAACTATACAAGCCTGGCTGGGGCTTCTGGAAAGCAGTTACATTATTTATTTACTACAACCATATCACGAAAACCTAAATAAGCGCATCGTTAAATCACCCAAGCTCTATTTTTGTGATACCGGGTTGTTGTGCTATTTATTAGGTTTCTCTTCCCAACGTGCCCTGGTAAATAGTACAAAGTATGGTGCATTGTTTGAAAACTGGGTGATTACTGAAATCCGAAAAAACCGTTTTAACAGAGGTATTGCCGGAGGCATGTACTATTTCCGCGACAGTGCCGGTAACGAAGTAGATTTAATTCTGGAAAAGGACGATCGTACCCTTGCTGTTGAAGTAAAGGCAGGAAAACAATTTAAATCTGAAATGTTGGGTGGTATCCGGTATTGGTTAAAATACAATAAAACCGGCTCCGGTATTCTGATAACCGGTGCCGATCAAGGTGCTGAAATTAATACCGATACCTCTCTATCGGTGCTTTCATGGCAAGAGGTGATTGATTTGTGATACGGCTAAGGCTCCAACATCTTATCCGGCTGCATTTTATCTACCCACTCCATCACCGCATCATACCCAAAGTAAACTGCACAGGTTAGAATTACCGACCACACACCAGCGCTTATCAGCATATAAAGTAAAATTTTCTCGCGCTTAGGACTTATGCTTACAGCCAGGATGGTTCCGCCAATGGGAGTTAAAATTACCGGTGTTAAAAATGCAACGCCTGCCAGGCCATAGCGTTTAAAAAAATTACGCTTGTTCGCCACCGTTTCATCTGCAGGTTTTGGTTTTCGAAAACGCTCAATTATCCGCTTGCGAATAAAATCTCCAAAATATGTAAAGGCTGTTACCATGGTCATCATCCCGGCTGTGGTAACCACCATGGTGGTAATCAAGTGTAAACCTGCGGCCTTACCTCCTATCGGACCAAAAATAAACTTGATCATCGAAGAGAAATAAACAGATGTTGCTTTTAGAATTTCATCCCACATGTCTCTGATTCAAAAATTTGAAATTCAAGATTTAACATTTTTAGATCGCATCCTGCTTTGAATTTTAAACGTTAAATTTTGAATTTACTTGTTACTAAAGTTTTTCACCAAAACTCAAATCGCCTGCATCGCCCAGGCCCGGCACAATGTAACTGCGAGGATCGAGCTTCTCGTCTATCGCAAACGTCCAAATAGTAGCCGGGTAGTTCAGGTTATCTTGTACAAACCGAATGCCTTCAGGCGCGGCTATCAATACAGCAACGTGTATGTGTGCTGGTTTTCCATGGCGCTCCAACTCATTTACAGAACGAATAATGGAATTACCTGTTGCCAGCATAGGGTCTATCAGAATTAAAGTTTGATTCGTCAAATCTGGAGTCGCGAGGTATTCCAGATTTATTTTAATCTCTGCCCCTTCTTTTCTGTAAGCTCCTATAAAGCCGGCCGGAGCGGCATCAAAATAATTTTGAAACCCCTGGTAATAGGGTAACCCTGCACGCAATACCGTTATCAACACCGGTTGTTTTTGTAATCGGTTAGCCCGCGCCAACGCCAACGGTGTTTGTATGGTTTGTTGTTGATATGCCAGCGTCCTGGAAATTTCGTAAGCCATAATCTCGCCCAACCTTTTCAGGTTGGTTCTAAACCGCAACCGATCGGTTTGGATGTGTACATCGCGTAACTCCGCCACAAACTGATTGGCTATGGAGTGTTGCTCGCCCAGGTTAATTATTTGCATGTTTGTTTAAGGACTAAAATAACAAGCTATTTTTGCACCGTACTAATTTTGGAAAATTTACAAAAAGGTTGAACACAATGGCAGTAGTTAAAAATAAAAAAGTAAAAGAAGCAACAAGTGATTACGCGCTTTTGCGCAACCTTTGTCAGGTGCATGCTCCATCGGGCGAAGAAAGTTCGTTGCAAGCATTTCTGCTTCAATACATTAAAAAGGAAAGCAGGCATTGGAAAACCAAACCCCAGGTTTTAGCGGGCGAACAATTTCAGGATAACATTATATTAAAGTTTGGCAAACCGCGCACAGCCATTTTTGCACACATGGATACCGTTGGTTTTACCGTACGGTATTTTAATCAACTGCTTTCCATTGGCAGCCCCGATGCAGAGGCCGGAACCAAACTGGTGGGGCAAGATGCTTTTGGCCCCATTGAATGCGAACTGGAGTTCGACAAAGAGAATCATGCGTTCTATAAATTTGGCCGTACCATTGAACGTGGCACCTCGCTTACTTACAAAATAAATTTTCATGAAAGCAAAGACTACATCGAGTCAGCCTACCTGGATAACCGGTTGGGAATTTACAGCGCTTTAAAAGTTGCCGAAACCTTAAAGGACGGAATACTTGTTTTTGGTTGCTGGGAAGAACACGGTGGCGGGGCCGTTGGCTATTTAGCCGATTATATCTACAAAAAATATAAAGTACGGCAGGCACTGATCTCAGACATCACCTGGGTATCGGATGGAGTGCATCATGGAAAGGGTGTGGCCATCTCGCTGCGCGATCGTAACCTGCCACGGAAAAAGTTTGTTGATAAAATTGTTAACCTCGCACAAAAGCATCAGATCGATCATCAATTAGAAGTAGAAGGCCTGGGCTCCAGCGATGGGGGCGAACTGCAGCGAAGCCCTGTACCCTTCGATTGGTGTTTTGTAGGAGCGCCTGAAAAACATGCCCATACCCCACACGAAAAAGTACACAAGCACGATATCGAAACCATGATTGCGCTATATCGTGTTTTGATGAAAGAACTGTAATGCGCCAGCACTTCAAACCCAATTTTTTATTAGCCTATCCGGTTATGCTAAGCATGCTGGGCCAGGTAATGACAGGCGTAGCCGATAGTGTAATGGTGGGTTGGACCGGAGCTGTACCACTTGCAGCTTCCTCGTTTGCCAATGTGTTTTATAATATTCCATTGTTTTTTGGTGTGGGCGTTTCGTATGCCATTACACCGCTGGTAGCCCAGGCTGAAGGTGCAAACGACCATTCAAAAATTATTGCCGTACTTAAGAACGGTTCACTCATCAATCTGCTTACCGGCTTTGCACTGGTTGCGCTTATTATTGGTATCGAACCTTTCATGTATAAAATGGGCCAGCCAGAAGAAGTGGTTACCCTTGCGTTGCCGTATCTGAATATTGTTGCCGTATCCGTTATCCCTTCCATGATCTTTCAAACGTATCGCCAATTTGCCGAAGGATTGCAACGTACACGGGTGGCTATGATTATTGTGGTGGGAAGCAATCTGGTTAACATCGCACTTAACTATGTATTGATTTTTGGTAATTACGGTTTCCCCGAATTGGGGTTGAACGGTGCCGGATGGGCCACACTTATTTCCAAAATAATAATGGCTATCAGCATGATGGCTTATGTTTACATTGCCAAACGATACCAACCCTATAGGGCCGGGTTTTCGATTGGCGGCTACTCGCGCAAACTTATTTCAAAAATGTTGCACATCGGTGTGCCGGCCGGATCGCAATTTATTTTTGAGGCGGGGGCTTTCGGCTTCTCGGCCATTATGATGGGATGGATAGGAACAACTGCATTGGCAGCTCATCAAATCGCGATTAATCTCGCCACCATCAGCTACATGACTACCTCGGGGTTAGGTGCAGCCGCCACCATACGCGTAGGAAATTTTTTAGGACAACACGATAGAAAAAACCTGCGGGCATCTGCTTTCGCCATGATCTGGATGGCCGCTGGCATCATGACGTTGTGGGCATTACTTTTTATTGTGGGAAAAGAATTTTTACCTGCATTGTATATCGATGATGAAACTGTTATTCAACTCGCGGCATCGCTCCTGATTATTGCAGCCTTCTTTCAACTATCCGATGGCATACAAGTAGTAACCGCAGGTGCTTTGCGCGGATTACAGGATGTAAAAATACCTTCGCTCTTAATCTTTGTTGCGTATTGGATAATTGCCTTGCCCCTTGGGTATGTGTTGGCGTTTATTTTGGATTGGGCCGCGCTGGGCATCTGGGTGGGGCTGTTGATTGGGCTTACCATTACGGCCACGGCAATGGTACTAAGGTTTAATAAATTATCCAAACTGAATAACGTTAATCAGATTCAGATTTCTTTCTTATAAGTTTTCGGCCAATAGAAAATCCAACCATACTCAATGCGTCTTCATGCGTATCATACTGAAGGGAAGCTGTAATGCGAACATGAAGATCTTTATTCACATCTATGTTGTAAGCTAAAGAGCCAACTGCGCCAAGCGAAAAACTTCTTTCAAAGTTAGAATTTGCAAAATAATTTGTTGGATAGAAATTAACTAATGAGTAATCAGGGTTAGAAGTTGATTGATACCGTAGCAACGGAGCTAACTCGAAAATTAGATTGCTCTTCTTTAGATTTATTAACTCGTAAGTCAATCCAGCACTTAATTGAACGCCACCCGTTACAAAAAATAAATCCCCCCTTTTCCATTCTGCTTCAATTTCATTATAATAGAGTATTGGTGTGCGTCCGTCATGCAATGTCCCTGAAAGGGATATTGAATAGCCAGTCTTGTTTTTTAACTCTGATTCATAATATACAGAAAAGAAAAATCCGCTAACATCGTCTGTTCCATGTCTTGAGTAGCCGCTACCCACACTTACTCTTTCTTCACGATCTTGCGCCAAACCTCTGCCGGAAAAAATTATCAACAATAACATGCCTAATCTCCATTTCATACAACTAAAATCTTTTATAAAGAGATACTAAAGACAACTCCTCCCAACCGTTTGATGTAAAAAAAAATTGGCGGTAGTTAATTTTTAATGTATCAGGACTGGTTCGTAATACAGCGTCAACACTTCCTCCGCCTAAATTTCCTAAAACATCAACTTTATTCTTCATTGGATCAAACTGATATTTGGCTAGAAGTGCTGTATAACCATATTCTGTTCTAAGATAAACACCTTCAGAACTTGTAATAACATTGGGTAGTGGCGACCAAAGAAACATTCTTTGGTCATAAAACACAGGTTCCCAATCATACCTTATAGACTCAAGCTCCAGGTAAAATCTTTCTTTGTTTTCTATTTGATTAGCCTCTAAGAGAATGTTGTTAGAAAAAAGACCATCAAAATTTAAATCTACTGGCTCAACAGAAGCTGTTTCAAGCAATTCATATTTTCCATCTAGCTCGAAAGAATAAGTTTCCCTTATTTTGAGGTTCTCATCATTACAAGCAATAACGAAAATTGAAAGAAAGATCGGAACAACAGTTTTGCTGAACATAAAATCTACTACTGCACCCTTTTTGGCTCAACACTTATTGAAAAAATATCATTTGCGTACTCGCGCGTGTTATATCTCCAAGTTTGCGGAGCCTCCAGTACTGGGTAACTAGCTGAAACTATTACTTTATCGGAAAAATTTACAACCACAGAACCTAATGGATCACTATTTAAGGTGTATTGTCTAGTTATCGTATTTGTTTCAGTCCTTTCCAAGGACGCTCCAAATTTTAAACCTATCTTCTTCAAAACTTGGCCCTCTATACTAAAGTTAGTTGCAAATTTAGTTGTTTCAGAGGTAGATTCAGTTACAATTGTTGTTACATCGGTCTCTTCAATATCGACTCTAAAGGAAGCTCCATAATTTTTCAAATCCCAAGGTACGATTGGCATATTGGTACTCTGAGGTTTTGCGGTAACGGATTTTACAATGTAATAATCGTATCTAAATGGCCAAACTCCCCGTCTGTCAACTTCATAAGTAACAGAAAACAAATCTCGGCCAGATACCAAGTATGAATTTGGAATTGTTGAGCCGATACCATTTTGGGCCTGAATTAGAACACTTGCCCTTATCTCAAAGTAACCATCAGTCCAACCAGAAGATTTTTTGCCAGATTTAATTTTAGGATCACCAGACTGATCTGCCATTTTCTGATAAGCCAATAAAGCATCGCCCACAATGGAAAAAGATCTGATATGTTCACTAAAATCAAATGTAAATTGCCCGTTGGGTGAGGTAGGTGTTATATCATAATAAATAAAATCCCGTTGCCAACCATCTGCTGTTAGGTATTGAGAATAAGCATCCACTAACTTAGAATCAGTGGTTGAAACCGTACCTTCTCGGAGCGCATCTAATTCCTTTTGCTTCTGCAATTCAAAATCAAAAATATCGTCAGCAAATTTATAACTTATTCCTGCTGGAGTAGTCAATATGACTCTAGACCCATTAGAAAACTGGTAACCTTGCTGAGAACTGTAAACTAGACGCTCACAATTTTTTACGACCAATACTGGATAAGACGGAACTAAAGAAGACTCTAACAAATACTCTTCACCCTCTGGACTAATTATTGGCACATCATTGGAATCATTGAGCCTTATTGCAATATAAGGTACTTGATTTTCAGTATCCCACAGTTCTGCCGAGAAGGTTTTCTCTGGCAATGTTGGGACAAAAATCGTTAATAAAGGCAACGATTGTTCAATATCTTTGAGGCTAACTTCCTTAAAATACGGAGCCAGCGATTGTTGGAATGTCTTTCCATTTGGAAGGAGTTTATCTTTAACAAGGCTGTATGGAACATCATAATCGCCATCAAAAGTCTTTAGTGCCTCATACTTTATAAATTCCCGAATGTGTTTTTCCTGCGATATAGCTTGAGCTAATCCTTTAGCAAAATGAGTCTTTGCTTGGGAGTCTGATTGGTTAAAAAAAGTCGTTGAGTTAATTTCCAAGTCTTGATTACTTAAACAAGATTCAAGGATAAATCCAACAATAATTAACAAAAGTATAAATCCTACTCTTGTGTTTTGTGTTTTGTGTTTTGTGTTTTGTGTTTTTGTTCATGGCGCAGGAATGTTTATTCTGACTCAAAACTAAAAAAAGACAAAAAACTTATTTACTGTCAAAAATAAATAAACTTACATCTTTATTACACAATGTTTTGGTGGCATCACACTCAAACTTTTACAGATCTCCATCCAAAGTTTGTTTTTCTGTTCAAGAAACAGCATATTTCAAGAAACCCTCCACCATGAAACCCGCACGCCCGGTTAAATACTCACAAACCACCATCACCGAATTAATGATACCCAGCTATGCTAACTTTGGCGGCAAAATTCATGGTGGAACGCTGCTCTCGCTGATGGATAAAGTAGCCTATGCTGCTGCCAGTAAACATGCCGGTACGTATTGTGTAACCGTTACGGTTGACAAGGTTGAGTTTTTACAACCGGTAGAAGTAGGCGACCTGGTATCGATGCATGCTTCCGTAAATTATGTAGGCCGCACCTCGCTGGTAGTAGGCATTCGGGTAGAATCTCAGAATGTTAAAACCGGCAATATAAAACACACCAACTCATCATTCTTTACCATGGTGGCCAAGGGCGATGACGACAAACCGGCCGTAGTACCCGAACTGATTCTTGAAACCCGGGAAGATGTAAAACGATTTATTGAAGCCATGCGCATACGGGAAATTAAAGAGGCCATGCGCGAACAAATGGACGATGCCAAATCGCACATTGAAGTAGAACGGGCCGAAGAAATTTTAAAAGACCAGCGGTGTAAAATTCAAATGAGTTAAAGATCCAACGCTTTTACTTTGTAGTATTAACATTTCAAGCTTTAAATCACATTATAATTCTATATGAAATCTTTTGTAATCATCTTTTTACTTTCCGTTTCATTCCTGGCATCAAGCCAACCTGTAATCCTATCTCAACGCGATCAGGCCCGCGTTATTGATGAGTTACTTGAAGATCGGTTACGCAATACTTTACCCGCGCTTATGCGCAGAGAGGGCTTTGATATGTGGGTGATTATCTCACGCGAGTATAACGAAGACCCGGTAATCCGTACGTTGCTGCCCGCTACCTGGCATGCTGCCCGCAGAACTACCATGCTGGTAGCGTTTGATCGCGGTGCCGGTAAAGAAATGGAATACCTGGCTGTAGCCCGCTACGATGTAGGAAAAGTTTTTAAACGCGCGTGGGATCCGGATGCTAACCCCGACCAATGGGCACAACTCGGAAAAATTATTGCAGAACGTAATCCTAAAAAGATCGGTGTAAACAAAGCCCCTCATTACGGCCATGCCGATGGCCTGACTTCAAACGATTATGACAACCTACTGAAAGTATTACCCAAAAACCTACAACCGAAAGTTACCTCAGCTCAAAACCTTGCTGTAAGCTGGTTGGAAACCCGTACCGAAAAAGAGATGGTGCTCTACCAACAGATCTGTCGCATTGCCCATGATATTATCCAGGAAGGTTTTTCCGACAAGGTAATTCAGCCGGGTGTAACTACCACCGAAGATGTGGTGTGGTGGTACCGCGAGCGGATTGAAGAATTAAAATTAGATACGTGGTTTCATACATCCGTTTCTATTCAACGCAACGAACCCGAAGCCATCACATCCAAAAGACCACAGCCGTTGGTAATACAACCCGGTGATTTATTGCATGTGGATTTTGGCATTACATACCTGCGTTTAAATACCGATACGCAACAACATGCCTACATTCTGAAAGCCGGTGAAACGGAACCTCCCAAATATTTACGCGATGCGTTTGCAAAAGGAAATCGCCTGCAGGACATTTTAACTTCTCACTTTAAAGAAGGTCGCACCGGAAATGAAATTCTTAAAGCCACGCGCGAGCAAGCACTTGCCGAAGGCATTACACCTTCCATATATACACACCCGATCGGGTTTCATGGCCATGCTGCGGGCACAACCATTGGCATGTGGGATATGCAAGGCGGTGTTCCGTTTACCGGAGACTACCCCATGCATTATAAAACAGCTTATTCGATAGAACTAAATTGCACCGTAAATATTCCGGAGTGGAAAAAAGACATCCGCATTCAACTGGAAGAAGATGGTTATTTTGATGAGACCGGTTTTCGGTATATCGATGGCCGGCAGCGCGAAATTATTACCATCCCCAGGGCCGATAAAATCAACAGGCAATAAGCTATTAATTCATGCGGGTGCTGCGAACCATTCACACATTCTACTGTCTCTTTGTTTTTTCAGTTTTATTCCTGGTTTTCTTTCCGCTGTTTCTGATTCCAATTGTATTTAAAGATCAATTTAAACTGGTAGGTGTTTTTAACCGCTGGTGGGCGCATATCTTTTTTCCATTGTGTTTTCTCCGATTTAAAGTGAGCACCCAGACCAATTTGAATGCGGACCAGCAATACATTTTTTGCGCTAATCATTTTTCTTACCTCGACATCCCTACGCTGGGCCTCAATCCGGTTAATGCAATTTTTGTTGGGAAGAATGATATGGAGGGCATTCCCCTGTTCGGGTTTATGTATCGCAAGCTCCACATTACAGTCGATCGGTCTAAGCTACGCAGCCGCATGAATACCATTATTCAATCGCTTAAAGCTATTGATGCCGGGAAGAGCCTTGTTATTTTTCCGGAAGGGGGCATTGTTACCAAAAATCCCCCACAAATGGCACACTTTAAAGACGGTGCCTTTCGGATTGCCATCGAAAAACAAATTCCCATTGTACCCGTAACCATTCCGCACAATTGGATAATTTTGCCCGATCGTTCTCCGTTAAGAGTGCATGCCGGTTGTGTGAACGTAATCTTTCATGCGCCTATTCTTCCACAGGCGTACACCTTAGATACTGTGGATGAATACAAAAAGGAAGTGTACAATGTTATCAACAATGAGCTAATGCTATGGAACTCGACAAAGAAACTTTAAATAAAATTGCGCACCTGGCCAGGCTTGAATTCAATGAAAAAGATGCTGAAGCCATGTTAAAGGACATGTCCAGTATTTTGTCCTTTGTTGAAAAGTTAAATGAAGTGAACACCGAGGGTGTAGAGCCACTGACTACCATGAGCCATGAACTAAACGCCTTACGGGAAGATAAGATCTCCCCACACCTGAATACCAGCACAGCATTAGAAAGCGCGCCTGAAAAAGATAATACCTACTTTCGTGTACCAAAAGTATTGGAGTAATCCAAGCCTGAAATAACCATGTTTACACTTGCGTTCTGGAAAAACTGGCCTAAGGCCGAACAATTTTTTTTAGCCTTTTTGGGAGTGCTTTTTATTACAGCGCTTGCCGTTTTTTGGTATAGCTATGAACAAAATCCGGCACCTGCCATTAGCTGGGATCAATATGAGGAAATACAATCAGAAGAACTGACATCCCGCACCTTCTCAGTTGGATTATTTCCAGTACCTGTAAAAGTCGATAACTTTTTCGTTTTTGAAACCCGACTGGGTAGTACGTTTTACGTAAGCCCGGGTAGGGCCTACGTTAACCTGGCATTGATCATGTTTAGCATTTCAATATTGCTTACCATAATCACCACACTAAAACGATTCTGGTTTTTGGCTGGCATGACAATCTTCTCTCTTTTTTGTGTTTCGCTAAGTTTAGAAACAACAGAAATTCTTGAACAAAGTAATAAGTACCCAACATTTGTTGTGCTGTTTACACTAATTGCTATTTGCTACTACTTTCAGGCCTTTGGCACCGGTGTTACCTTTTTTAAAAGATTGGCTGTTATTGGCGGTGTCTTTATTGTTACTGCCATCAGCATAGGTTGGCTGGCCAACGCTCCCTTGCCGTTTCTACACATCACTTCGCACAGTTATACCTTTAGCATTGGGTTAACTCTTGTTTTCATTTTAATGATCGGCCATGAAATACCCGCAGCGTTTATAAACCTGATTACCCGTGGCACGCGCCAGACAAAAAGCCTGCAGCATTTTTTAATTATTACGGCCTTTTACGTGTTGAACCTGATACTCACCTATGCACAGGAGAGTGGCTATCTTTCATGGGGCCTCTGGACCGTTAATATATTTTTGTTGTTTACAATCTCTGCGGTGCTAAGCATATGGGGTTTTGTGCAACGCATCTATCAATATGAAAATACACTTAGTTCAGAGTCGCTTGCGGCATATCTCATACTGGCCCTCAGTATTATCGCATGCTCCACACTCTGCCTGCTTATGGCTTCTGCCAACGACAATGCCCTTGAGGTGCTGCACGATGTTATTCTATACAGCCACCTGGGTTATGGAATCATTTTCATTTTTTATGTGCTTGCCAACTTTGGCTCCATGCTTTCTCAAAACCTACAGGTGTATAAGGTATTGTACAAACCAAATGTAATGTTTTACACCACGTTTCGGATCATGGGTTTAATTGCCTGTGTTGCATTCATGCTGTACGATACCAGCTATAGAACTTTGCTTGATCAGTTATATGCTTCCTATTATAACAGCCGCGGTGATTTATATTACGAAATAGGTGCTGATCAAACCGCGGAGAGCTATTATAACAAGTCGATCTTGTATCGAAATCAAAATCATCATGCCCACTATGCATTGGCTTCCATTCAGGAAAATCGGCTTGATTACCTGAAGAAGAAAGCCGAACTGGCTGCTATTTGTGATTCAAATCCATCCGAGTATGCATTTATAAACCTAAGTGAAACTTTTTATGAAACAGACGGGGCATTCCAGGCACTTTTTCTGCTTAACCAGGCGAAGAAAAAATTTCCCACCAGCGGGGTAATTAATAATGCGTTGGGTGTAGCCTTCTCACGGTTAAATGTTGCCGATTCAGCATTGCTCTCATTTCAAATTGCACGCAGCGATAAAAAAATAAGAATTGCTGCCGAAACCAACTTACTGGCAGCCAGTGCTAAGTTTCACGTTAACTACCCGGCCGATTCCCTGTTAAAACTAGTAGGTACAGAAAAAGAAGGTGCGCTAGCCAATGCGTTGGCGCTGGCAAACATGCAACAGATTCCCATTGAAAATAAGTTTATCGCTAATGCTGATACCGTATGGACACCCACACGCGTAACATACCTGTGCAATTATTTTATAAATCAGGCCGCTACCGTAGATACAAGTTTGGTAAAACAAACTATTGAAATAGCCCGCAAGCCGATAAATGAATATTATCGCGAAGCCGTAATCGTAGCGGCCGCCCAGGCACTTTATCAACAAGGAAAAGTTAAACAAGCATTTGACTTAACCCGCGAAATGGCCTTTGCCTCAGGACGAGGCCGTTATTATGCCCTGTTGGGATATTGGGCCCTGGAGCAGAACAACCCAAATATTGCAGCTACCTACTTTGAAATTGCAAAAGAAAAAAAGGTTGCAGGTGGCTTATTGCATCAGGCGCTTGCCCATACCGAAGCCGATAGCCTTCCGTTAGCGAAACCATTATGGGATAGTCTTGCGCGAATCAAAAACAATAAAGACAGTGCCTTTGTACGTACCCTTGTAAACGTGTTGAATGCAAATTCTAATGCGATTCATTCTTTTACAGATGTGGAGAAATACTGGTATTGCCGTTACAAAGTTCATCGCGATGACAGCACCCGGTTATTTTCTATAATCAACACCATTGCCAACTCCGAAATCAAAACCAAAGCAATTCTGGATGCGGCCAAAAAGTGGTATCAGTATGACGAATTGGAAATTGCGGCCACCTATCTGAATAAGATTGAGCAGTTTCCAATCAATAAAGAAACAGGCGATGAGTTACTGATCTACAGATTGCTACTCCTGGCTCAACTTGATGCTGAAACATTTAACCAACAAAAAATCACGTTCGACAAACAACTCATTAGCAGGTTTACCAACGAAGTAATTCTCCTAAAAACCTGGCAAAGCGAAATGAACGGGGCGGATGTAACAAATAACTACCAACACCTGAGCCAAGCCAATACCTATTTTGAAGATGGATTAGTTGCCGCTGCAACCTTTTTTGCAAACGATACAACCGACCGGCTGAAACCTTACAGCATTTTGGTTAGTGGCCTAATGGCCCGCCCCAACTCCATCAAACTTTTAAAGGCCCATACACGCTATGCTTCCCTTATTGGCTTTGATAACGAAGCTTCTGAAAGCCTTGAGAAATTAAGGCATCTGCTACAGCCCCGGGCCTTCAATCAATTCGTAACGGAAAACCCGGATATTTTTACTGTTCAGGATTGATTCGATTACCGCAATCAATTGCTTACTTTTACACTCTTTAAAAGTCACCTATGGACAAGAACATTCCCCTTCACAATCTTCACGTAAAATTAGGCGGTAAGATGGTTCCCTTTGCCGGCTTCAACATGCCGGTGCGATACTCTTCCGACATTGAAGAACACATGACCGTACGAAATGGCGTTGGTGTTTTTGACGTTTCGCACATGGGCGAGTTTAAAGTGGAAGGGCCCCAGGCCTTGGATCTGATTCAGCGCATTACCAGCAATGACGCCTCCAAATTAATTGACGGACAAGCTCAATACACCTGCTTACCCAATGAGCAAGGTGGCATCGTAGATGATTTGATTGTTTACCGGATCAAAGAAAATGACTACTTCATTGTGGTAAATGCCGGCAACATCCAAAAAGACTGGAACTGGTTTGTGTCACACAATACAAAAGGTGCTATTCTCAAAAATCTATCCGATGAATACTGCCTGTTTGCCGTGCAGGGCCCAAAAGCCGTATCGGTTTTGCAAAAATTAACAGGCACCGATTTAAGTACCATAAAATATTACCACTTCGCAATCGGAACATTTGCCGGGGTGCAAGAGGTAATCATGAGCAACACGGGTTATACCGGGGCCGGTGGGTTCGAGATTTATGTAAAGAATGCCGATGCCGAAAAAGTATGGCATGCCATTTTTGAAACCGGTAAAGACGTAGGTATAAAACCAATTGGGCTTGGTGCGCGCGATACCTTACGCCTGGAAAAAGGTTTCTGTCTGTATGGAAACGATATTGACGATACAACCTCACCGCTGGAAGCCGGACTGGGTTGGATTACGAAATTCACTAAAGATTTTACAAACAGCGTTAATCTGAAAAAACAAAAAGATGAAGGTGTAAAAAGAAAACTGGTTGGTTTCAAAATGATCGATCGGGGTATTCCACGCCACGACTATGCAATAAAAGATGCAGCCGGCAATGTAGTCGATAAAGTTACGTCAGGCACACAGTCACCCATGCTGAACGTAGGTATTGGCTTGGGATATGTAGCTGCCGAATTTGCCGCTCCGGAGTCTGAAATTTTTGTGGACGTGCGCGGACGCTCATTAAAGGCATCAGTAGTTAAACTACCATTTGTTTAATATGCGTTGCCTTTTTCTGATATTCTTTCTTGCTGGTTCAGTAGCCCACGCACAATCTAAAAATGAAGAGGAACTTAACAATGAGGGCTTAGCCTTGATGGAGGAAGAAAAATACAAAGAAGCATTACCTTATTTTGAAAAACTAGTAGCGATAAACCCAGAAAGAACTCCCTATCGCTTCAATAGGGCAGTTACGTTGTTTAACCTCAAACAATATCAACGCTCCCTTCAAGATTATCAGTATTTAGCTGCTTTCGATAAAGAGGAACCAGAATATGTATTTCAAATTGGAAATCTCTATGAACATCTGGACAGTTTAAAGAAAGCTGAAGAATATTATTCCAGAGCTATTGAAATTGAGAAAGACTATTATCTCTATTATTTTAAAAGAGGTACGGTTCGATTGAAACAATCGGACTGGAGTTTGGCTGTTGTTGATTTTACCCGCGTGCTGGAATTGGATCCGGAGCACCATAACTCCTATCATAACCGTGGTATCGCTTATTATCGGGCTGGGTTTAAAGAGAAGGGATGCGAGGACTGGTGCCAGGCCTTGTTGAAAGGCAACACAAAATCAGCGGAACATCTCCAAAAGAATTGTAAAGTGTACCCTAAACCGTGCCTGCTTTCAAAATGAAAACCATTGACGTTTGTTTAAGCCCGGAACTAATTCATCTGTATAAACTGGAAGACAGAACTGTGGTTGTAGTGGATATACTCCGGGCAACTTCCTGCATGGTTACTGCCTTTGCGCACGGTGCCGAACGCATTGTTCCTTTTGCCAGCCAGGAAGAATGCCTTCAAATGAAAACCCGTGGATACATCACTTCCGGAGAACGCGATGGAAAGAAGGTAGAAGGCTTCGACAAAGGCAACTCGCCTTTTGAATACATGGGCACACAGGTAGCAGGAAAAAAAATTGCCTTTACCACTACCAACGGAACGCAAGCAATCGAAAAGTCAAAGTCGGCCAAAGAAATTATCATTGGCAGTTTTTTGAACTTAGCCTCCATTACCAAATACCTTTTGTTCAGCCACAATAACATTCTGGTTGTTTGTGCAGGCTGGAAAGGGAAAGTAAACCTGGAAGACACCCTGTTTGCCGGGGCATTGGTTGAGCGTTTAAAAAATCACATCGAACCCGACTGCGATGCGCCCCTGGCCGCGCAACGTTTGTACAATCAGGCAAAAGATAACATGGTGGATTTTCTGAGTGCCTCCTCGCACGTAAAACGCTTGCAGCGACTCAACATCCAAAAAGATATTGAATACTGTTTAACTCCGGATCAGTACACCGTTATTCCAAAATTGGTTCGGGGCGAATTGGTTTGCTGATTATTGCTGTTCGAATACCGTCTTCCCTCCTACCACCGTTTTCAAAACCTTTACCTTGCGAATTTCACTGGGATCAATTTGCGTAATGTCTTGTTCCAAAACCACAAAGTCAGCCAGCTTACCCGGAGCAATGGAACCTTTAATCGTTTCCTCAAAGGAAGCATAGGCCGCCCGTATTGTATAAGACTTTAACGCTTCTTCTACAGAAATTTTTTGCTCCGGCACCCACCCTCCAGGATTTTTTCCGTCAATGGTTTGCCGGGTTACAGCCGCATAGATTCCTTCCAATGGAATAGGAGGAGCCACAAACCAATCGCTGCCAAAGACAAGATTTGCCTGTGCATTAATCATTGACCGGAACGCATACGTGGTTTTAATCCGGTTACCAATAAATTTTTCTGCCCAACGGCCGTCATCAATGGCATGGTAAGGTTGCATGCTGGGAATTACATTAAGTTCAGCAAACCTTCTAAAGTCAGCCTGCACAGGATGTTGTGCGTGTTCCATTCTAAAACGCCTGTCTTGTTCACCATTCACCTTTATCACACGTGCATACGTATTCAGCAAAGTATTAACGGCCCTATCGCCTATGGCATGCACCGCTACATGAAGACCGGAACTATCGGCTGACTTTACCCGCTTGTAGAGTTCTGCTTCGGTAATCACAAAAAAACCAGAATCGGTTGGCGTGTCTTCAAATGGCTTAAAGAAAGCAGCCGTATGCGAACCTAACGATCCATCAACAAAACCTTTTAGTAAACCAATGCGCAACCACTTATCGCCTCGCCCTTCTTTTTGGATTTTTTCATTTAACTCGCGCCACTTTCTTAGCGACATACCGGCATAGATTCTTGTGATCAATGTATTTGAAGCCCGTGCGCGTTCAAATACATCCATGTATCCATCCATGTTATGAATGGAAGTTACACCCTGGCGGGCTACGTACTGCATGGCCGATTGCAATGCCTTGTCCTTCTGCTCCTCCGTAGCCTCCGGCACTACCCGGTCAATCAGCCCGGTAGCGTTATCTTTAAATATTCCGGTTATGCGTCCTTTTTTATCTCTTACAATGGTGCCGCCCATCACGGGTTTCACCTGATCATCAATACCCGCCAATTTTATAGCAGCCGTATTGGCAAGATTCATGTGGCCATCCAACCGGTTGATCCAAACCGGATTATCTTGCGTAACGGAATCGATCCAATCACGAGTAGGTAATTCACCGCCCCAGTTCTCATGATCCCAATCACCATTGGTAATCCATGCTCCTTTTGGTTGGGTTAAAGCAAATGCTTTGATGCGATTGATAAATTCCTCTTTGGTCATGGCATCGCGCAATTGAACAGAAGAAAGAGCAAAACCTCCGTCCATGAAATGCGTATGGCAGTCGATAAATCCCGGAACGATTAAATTCCCGGCACCCGTCTCTGTAACAACCGTGTTGGGTCCTATCCAGGATCTGATGGATGATTCGGTTCCAACCGCTACAATAGAATCTCCTGAAATTGCAAAACCCTCAGCCCAGGCAGATCGGTCATTTCCCGTCCATACTTTACCCAGCACCACCTGCTCTGCCACGGGGTGTTGCTTGCACGTTGCCAGCAAGGCACTGAAAAAAATGATTGCCAGTTTTCTCATTTCAACTTTGGATTTTGGTGATGCCGGTCTTTATCCCGGGCAGTTTTCTTCTCCAGGTTTTTCTGAAAGGCTTCCGTAAGATTTATTCCGGTTTGATTTGCCAAACAAATCAACACCCACAACACATCAGCCATCTCATCGCCCAGGTCTTTGTTCTTATCTGATTCTTTTTCGGATTGATCGCCATACCTGCGGGCCATAATGCGCGCCACCTCGCCCACTTCTTCTGTAAGAATAGCTGTGTTGGTGAGTTCGCTGAAATATCGTACACCGTGTGTTTTAATCCATTCGTCAACCTGTTGTTGGGCTTGCGCTAGCGTCATAGGATTAACTTTTATAATGGGATATTTCCATGCTTTTTCCTCGGCAGTTTGGCGGCTTTGTTCTCCAGCATCGCAAAAGCACGGATTAATTTCTCGCGTGTTTGATCGGGGTAAATCACTTCATCGATGTACCCGCGGTGTGCAGCCCGGTAAGGGTTTGCAAATTTTTTGGTGTACTCTTCTACTTTCTCATTCAGCTTCGCTTCCGGCACGGCTGCTTCAGAAATTTCTTTCTTGAAAATAATCTCGGCTGCTCCCTTCGCTCCCATTACGGCAATCTCTGCAGTTGGCCACGCATAGTTCATATCGGCTCCAATGTGTTTCGAGTTCATCACATCGTAAGCTCCGCCATAGGCCTTGCGTGTAATAACTGTAACACGTGGCACCGTGGCTTCAGAAAACGCATACAACAATTTTGCACCATTGGTGATAATCGCATTCCACTCCTGATCCGTACCCGGCAAAAATCCGGGAACATCTTCCAACACCAGCAACGGAATATTGAAGCAATCGCAGAAGCGCACAAAGCGTGCACCCTTCACACTCGCATCAATATCCAACACACCGGCCAATGCTGCCGGTTGATTTCCTATAATGCCGATACTTCTGCCGGCAATGCGGGCAAAGCCAACCACAATGTTCTCAGCAAAATTTTTGTGCACCTCAAAGAAGGTGTTCTCATCCACCACGCCCTGAATCACCTCGCGCATGTCGTAGGGTTGGTTGGGGTTAGCAGGGATAATTTCATTCAATGCCGGGCGACTTTCATTGCCTGATGAATACGGCAGATTGGGAACTGTGTCTTCGCAATTTTGAGGAATATAACTGAACAACTGTTTGATCTGGGCAATACACTCGGCCTCGTTTGCACAAGCAAAATGAGTTACCCCGCTCTTTGTACTGTGTGCAGATGCCCCGCCCAATTCTTCGGCAGTAACATTTTCATGCGTTACCGTTTTAACCACGTTCGGGCCGGTAACAAACATGAACGAGGTTCCTTCAACCATAAAAATAAAATCCGTCATGGCGGGAGAATAAACCGCGCCCCCGGCACAAGGGCCCATGATGGCGGAGATTTGTGGCACAACTCCGGAGGCCATCACGTTGCGATAAAAAATATCGGCATAACCACCTAATGAAACCACACCTTCCTGGATGCGTGCGCCCCCCGAATCGTTCAACCCGATAACCGGAGCACCGTTCTTCATGGCCAGTTCCATGACCTTCACAATCTTTTCAGCATGTGTTTCAGACAAAGAACCTCCAAAAACAGTAAAGTCCTGCGAAAAGACATAGACCAGTCGCCCGTGAATGGTACCGTATCCGGTAACCACGCCATCGCCAAGATAATGTTCCTTATCCAAACCAAAATCTTTGGCCCGGTGCATCACAAACTTTCCAAGCTCTTCAAACGAGCCTTCATCCAGCAACAAGTGAATGCGCTCGCGGGCAGTAAGTTTGCCACGTTTATGTTGTTGCTCAATGCGTTGTTCGCCACCTCCTAAAAGCGATTCCTGGTTTTTACGTTCCAGTTCGTCAAACTTGGGCTGAAGGGTTTCGGATTTAACTTTTCGTTTGGTCATAAATCGGTAAGACTACACTCAAATATAGTCATAGTTGCGCCTGAAATTGTAACTTGGAAGAATGAATTGAAAATGAAAAGGGTTGCCATTATTGACATGGGTACGAACACCTTCCACTTGCTGATAGCCGAAGTAAGGCCATCCGGCTTTTCCATTGTTCATCGCGAAAAGGTACCCGTCAAAATTGGTGTTGGTGGAATTAATCAAGGCATTATTCTGCATGAAGCCATAGAACGAGCCGTTAAAACCATGTGCTCATTCAAAAAGACCATTTCTGAAGCAGGCACCGCTACTGTACTCGCCTTTGGCACCAGTGCGTTGCGTAATGCAAAGAATGGAGCAGAAGTGATTGCCCGGATAGAATCTGAAACGAGCATCCAAACCAGATTAATAACCGGGCACGAAGAAGCAGAATTTATTTATCAGGGCGCCCGTGCTGCCATTGCCTTAGGCCAGGCACCCAGCCTGATCATGGACATTGGAGGTGGCAGTGTTGAGTTTATCATTGGCAATCAGGATAAGATTTTGTGGAGCCGCAGCTTTGAAATTGGCGGTCAGCGATTGTTGGAGCGATTTCAAAAGCACGACCCGATTCTACCAGAAGAAGTCAATTCCTTGTTTACTTACGTTGATTCGGAACTCAGCCCATTGATTGAACAATTGAAAAAACATCAACCCAAAACACTGGTTGGTTCGAGCGGTACCTTTGATACACTGAGTGAAATCTATTGCTTCCGCAACGACATCCCCGTAACCGAAACACCGGAAACACCTTTTTCAATCAAAGCCTTTGATGAAATCTATGAAGAGTTGCTGATCAAAGACCGCGCTGCCCGCATGCAAATTCCGGGCATGATTGAAATGCGGGTGGATATGATTGTGGTGGCCTGTTGCCTGATAAAATATCTGTTACACGCGCACAAGTTTGATACGATCCGGGTTTCGTCTTATTCGCTGAAAGAAGGTGTGTTGGCTACAATAAGTAATTGACGCATTTCATAGCTCCCCTCCTCAACACCTCACCGGGATCGCGGTTCGGGGTTTACGTCTTTAAATTATTATCAAGTTCGCTCTCCCTGACCCGATGACAGCCTTGTAGTGAGTGCCCACCTTACCTATGAAATGTCATTCCGGATGAGCTTGAGTATAGGCCCTTAAAATTGTTACTCCAATTCAAGGTTAAAATTTGAATTTAAACTCTGGCGAATTCCGGAATCTCGTCCAGTTAAGCACATCTGTCTATGAAACGCATTTCATAGCTCCTCTCATCAACACCTCACCGGGATCGCGGCTCGGGGTTAAATTCTTCTATTAACTATCAAATTCGTTTTTCCCCGACCGCGATGACACCCTGGTTGCCCGGTTTGTCTTTCAATCAAATAAAAAAAGAAGGGGCTTTTCCCCCTTCATTTTCTTTACAATCCCGAAACCTGTTTATCCTTCGGATATTTTACCTCAAACTTATAAACCAGCTTGCGGGTTTCGTTCGGTTTCAGCTCTAACTCCCACGTAAGTTTGCCCGTATCTTTGTTGTACTTTGCACCACCCAAATCCACCGTGGTAACTTCAATCTGCGTATTCTGCGAAACCGGTACCTGATCTTCTACAATAATCTTAACCGCATCGGTTTTGGTATTGCGTACGGAAATCTCCCACGTGTAATTTTCCTTGCGCGATGAACCAATAAAATTCTTCGAAGTCAAATCTTTCAGTTTCTCGCGCTTTACCACAATCCGCTTATCGCGACCAAGCGAAACTGCCAGCGTATCTTTGATGTTATTCGGATCGATAAACGATTTTCCTACAAAAGTTCCTTCAAAGAAAATATTCGCTTCGCCCGGCAACAGGTTAAACTCTTCCCAGCCGGTAGCACGCGCCATTAAAAAAGCATCCACATCCAACTTCGGTGCAACCGAATAAATGTAATTGGCCTTCATATCATAGTTGCGAATATCTACTACAACCGGCTTTGCCGAAGAAGCAACCGTATAAGGCAATGCAATATCAAATTCAGTATTCAAGGCAGTTTGAATGGTGGAAGTATAATCTGAAACAGATTGTGCTATTAGTTCTTCATCGGCCATCTCAGCAGCTTTTTTTTCCATCTTCATTGATACAGGAGCAGGAGTATTAACCCTTACCCCGGCAACTCGCCCCTGAAGCGAACGTTCTATCGGATAATAAAAATCCAGGTACCAACTGTATAACTCTGGTTTTTGTCCGCTCAGGTTCGGGTTAGCTGTGGAGAGTTTTAACTTCACATTGTTCCATTCTTCGCCTGTGCTTTGAAACACATTGGCTTTGTAACTTAACTGCACCGGGTTTTTGGTATCCACCGCCCGTAAATCATATACGGGGCTCCAGCCGGCATTAGCCACTACATAACGCACCTGCAATTCAACATTTGTTGTTGATTCTGAAGATACGCTCACCACCAGCTCGCTGGTGTTTCTGCGATACAATTCATTCTCGCTGTTAATCTGCTTGTTCAGTTTAGCAATGCGCTCATTCAG
>Ga0116144_10002028_pt1 | contig 22748 bp, 17 predicted proteins | sample AD_UKC035_MetaG_FD_89746 | JGI IMG/M metagenome (GOLD analysis project Ga0116144, IMG submission 89746) | Active sludge microbial communities of municipal wastewater-treating anaerobic digesters from USA - AD_UKC035_MetaG | ecosystem: Engineered > Bioreactor > Anaerobic > Digestate | place: USA...
TAGCCCTTTCGGTGCCACCAAAGGGGCTTTGGCCCGCGATTTCGACGTGTCGGAGCGTACCATTGAGCGCTATTTCAGCCTGCTGCGCGATTTGGGTTTTGTAATAGAAAAGGAGGGCGATAGATTTAAAATTCCCAGAATTGACAAGGGGCAGCTAACCCCCGAGAACCTTATTGTTTTCAGCCTTGAGGAGGCTGCCTTTATCCGCGATGCCATCCTCACGAGCACACCCCACTCGCCTGTGCAGAAGAGCATTGTGAGCAAGCTCTATGCCCTCACCGATATGGACGATATCTCCGATACCATCTACCGCCAGTCCGTTAGCAAGAGCATTGGCACCCTCAGGGAAGCCATGAGGGAGAGGAAACAGGTGGTTTTGAAAAGTTACCAATCGGTTTCAGGCGGTGATGTCAGGGATAGGCTTGTGGAGCCCATAAAATTCTTCAGCTACTACGTTTACCTGCTGGCCTTCGATGCGGAGGTGGAGGAGGTGAGGCAGTTTAAGATTGACCGCATGGGGAGCGTTGAGCTTACGCACACACCCTGGAAGTACGAGGGGCAGCATGGCTCGCAACGGATAGATCACTTTGGCATGAGCGGCAGCACGCCCATACCCGTGAGGTTGCAGCTGAGCAACCTGGCCCACAAGCTGATGGTGGAGGAGTTCCCCGACACCGGGCTGAGCATAAAAACGGGCGGGGAAGCCATTCTCTACGAAGGTATGGTGTACTCGTTTGAGGGGATAGGGCGGTTTATCATGGGGCTGCTCAACGAGGTGAGGATAATTGAGCCTAAAGAATTGCAGACGTATGTTGTAGAAAAGGTAAAAATATGGTTTAAAGGACAATAATTGCAAACAAGCCAAAAAAACAGAGATCTTTTTTCGCAACATTTTGATTTACAGTTGAAAGCAAAAATATAATTTTAAAAACATGAGAATACATCTAAAAATTAAGAGTGATGGTCAGCCGGTACCATTTAACCATCAGCAAAAATTGACAGGAACCATTCATAAATGGCTGGGAGAAAACCGTGAACACGGAAGTGTTTCACTTTACTCCTTTTCGTGGCTCACAGGGGGTAAGAATAAGGAGGGAATGCTCTATTTTGAGAGCGGAAGCAACTTTTTTATTAGCGCTCATGAGCCGCACATTATTAAACGAATAATTGAGGGCATCAAACAAGAGCCACAAATGTTTGATGGCTTAAAAGTGGAAGAGATTATTATTCAGGAGAACCCTGATTTTTCGGACACAACACATTTTCATCCAGCTAGTCCTATTTATATAAAGCGAAGAGAAGGTGACAGAATCAATCCTATTCTATTCAATGACCCTAAAGCCGGTGAATACCTTAAGGAAACTCTACTTACTAAAATGGGTAAAGTAGGACTCGATGACCCTACATTTAGGATTAGTTTTGACCTTAGCTTTCCCTACAAGAAGCAAAAGAATGTAATGTACAACAACCTGAATAATATTTGTAGTTGGTGCCCTGTAATTATTGAGGGCAAGCCCGAAACCAAACTCTTTGCTTGGAATGTGGGGCTTGGCAACTCAACAGGAATTGGTTTGGGCGCAATACAATAGAGAATAATAACTATCCCAGCTTTACAAATGTTGGGTTAAAAAAATACAAATATGTACGTAGTAAAATACTCTGGTCCTTTTGGTTTTATAAAACCGTGGACTGCTGTAAGAGACGAGGAAGTTTACAGTCAGCAGTTTCTTACACCCTCAATAGTTGCTGGAATTGAGCGTAAACTGTTCCCTGAACTACTTGACAAAGAATGGGGTATATATAAAATAATTGGCCACAGATTATCATACAAACAGGTTTCGCAGCAACAGGAGCAAACACAGCCTAGGGGTTGGAACGAGAAGGGTAAGGGTGCAAAAAAGGAATACCATAGGCCTTATGCCATTTTAGTAAGAGGCATATTGTTAGACCCCATTTTACATCTTGCCTTTTCAAATAAGGAAGATGCGCTTGTTGCTGCAAAGCAACACATATGCTTGGCAAGAAATGAGGATATTTTATATCCCAGCGGAGAGATTATTGAAACTAATAGCCAGGATTTTAATGAGAATGAGGAACGTTTCCCTGGGTTTGAATTGGTTTTTGAAGAGGGAGAAAACTCTTTCTTGGTAGGTTATAATCGATTCAATAGTGGAGCACCAATGTTTGGTTGGCTTAGAGTTTTGGGTAATCCTGTTCAGAGTGTAGTATAAATGAGTATATGCAGCCATATTAAAGCAAAGGGTAAACCCGAATACACTACCCTGCATGCCCACTTGGAACATGTTGTATGTGTTGCTGAAAGGGTTGCTGAGGCATTTGGCTTTTCTGTGGACATTGCAAAAAAAGGGGCTATTCTACACGACATAGGTAAAGCTAGTCCAATTTTTCAGGAGAGACTAAAACCTGATTTTCAATGGCATGATAGGGTAAAGCCATTCAGGCATGAAATTGCGTCACTCTTTTTCCTTTCACTTTTCCCAGAAGACATTCATCCACAATTAATTGAGATGGTTATCGCACACCATAAGCCAGTGAAAAACGATGTTCGCGATAAGGGACTTCTTGATTTGGATGAAAACTACGACGATGTGTTTAAGTTGCATGCTCAGCGTTGGGATGAATGGTCAAAAGAAGCACTTGAAATTATTGGCTCTTTTGGCATTTCTACTAGGGCCATATCACTTAATGAGGCAGAAGTTAATTATCATAATGCGCTAAACTATGTCAAAAATTCTTTATCACAACAAGGCTATTCTGAATGGAAAGGCTTGCTTATGGCATCTGATCACTTTGCTTCGGCAATGGTTGATAGCACTATAGAGCAAACCCAAAAACTATTTAAACACCCTAACCTAGATTTCTTTGAAAGAAAACATAAGTTATACCCCTTGTCGTTAATTAGCGCTGAAAGCACAAAAAAACATACCATAGTTGTTGCTAGTACAGGTGCAGGCAAGACCGATTACCTGTTTCGCAGGTGTCAAAGTAGGGTTTTCTACACGTTACCTTTCCAGGCATCCATTAATGCCATGTACAAAAGGGTGGCAAATGATCTTTTATCCACCAACCCCGATTTAGATATAAGGGTACTACACTCTTCTTCAGCAATAGTAAAACGTAATGGCACTCAGGAAGAGAGAATGCTACAAGGGCTTGTAGGTTCATCAATTAAAATTTTAACTCCGCACCAAATAGCAGGGATACTTTTTGGAACGAGAGGCTTTGAGGCTACAATACTTGATTTGAAAGGGAATGATGTGATATTAGATGAAATCCACACCTATACCGAGATTTCCAGAGCCATTGTTATTAAAATGGTCGAAGTACTTAATAGGCTCAATTGCCGAATTCACATTGGTACCGCTACCATGCCCACAAGCCTATACCAACAGATTATTGAGATGCTGGGAAAAGATAGTGTGCATGAAGTATCACTTCCCCCCGAGGAACTTGATAAGTTTGATAGACATGTAGTTTACAAAGTTGAGTCATGGGAAAATGCTGAAAGTATTATTGACGATGGTATTGCAGATAATAAAAAAATACTTGTGGTATGTAACAGGGTGAGTACATCCCAGCAAATTTATGCCTATTACCAAGAGAAATACCCTGATATTCCTGTAATGCTGATTCATAGTAGGTTTAAAAGGGGCGATAGGAATACCAAGGAGCAGGAATTGATTGGGTTAGATGATAATGGGAATTCTTTGCGAAAATTTAATACATCAGACAGTGCGTGTATAGTTATTTCAACACAAGTAGTGGAGGTGAGCCTCGATATTAGTTTCGATCTTATGATTACCGAAGCAGCGCCTTTAGATGCTTTGATACAAAGATTTGGGAGGGTGAATAGGAAAAGGACTGAAAGCACAATAGGGAAATACAAACCCGTGTTTGTGATTGCGCCCCCCACCGATAGAAAAGAGGCTCTACCATACGATGTGGATATACTCCAAAGAAGTTTTGATGTACTACCCCACAACGAATTACTCCGAGAACGTGATTTACAACAAAAGTTGGACACCGTATTCCCCGAAGTGGATGTGATGGATATTGAAACCCACTCCATTTTTAAAAGGGATGGACGATTGGTAATTGATTTTCTTACCCATAGACCCAAATCGTATCTTTTAGATTTGCTTGAGATTGATAGTGTTAGTTGTATTCTCGATTCTGATATAGAAGAGTATGAGAACTCTAATTTTGAACAGCGTATGATGCTCGAAATACCCGCACGCTATTGGCAGCTAAAGGGTTTCCCGCAATGTGAATATGGTAATAAGCCATACATTGTGCCCAACCACTCATATAGCAACGAGTTTGGGTTTGATATTAGCAGGGCTAAAACAAAGTTTCACACCGATGATAATTTCATTTAATACCCAGCGATATGATTACTATTAATGTAGGACGAACATTTCTTAATGCTTTCAACAAGCACTACGAAAAGGAGTACACGGGCAAATAAAATCACCAAAACAATTTGTACATAAACTTAAAACAAATTGTTTTGGTGATTTTACATCGTCCCCAAAAAAATCCAAAAAAAAGATACCTTTGCAGCCGTTCCGCGTTAAACCTTTTTATACCGAATTTGTTCCAACATACTATACCATAGTGGAGGAGAATGCCTTATGACCAAAAATAGTAAAGTGCTGCTTATGATCCTCGATGGTTGGGGAATAGGCAAAGGCGACAGGAGCGATGCCATTGCCACCACGCAGCCCGAGAATATGACAGCCCTGAAAAACAGCTACCCCCATGCTCGGCTGCTTGCCTGTGGCGAGGATGTGGGTTTGCCCGCCGGGCAAATGGGCAACTCCGAGGTGGGACACCTGAATATCGGCGCCGGAAGGGTGGTGTATCAAGAGCTGGTGCGAATCAACAGGGAGATAAGGGAGGGCAGGATAGACAGCAACCCGGTGTTGACCAAAGCCTTTGCCCATGCCCGCGAAAAGGGAGTCGCGGTTCACTTCATCGGCCTGGTTTCCGATGGCGGGGTGCACTCCATGGATACCCACCTTTACAAGATGTGCGACATGACCAAGGAGTACGGGCTGGATAGGGTTTATATCCACGCCCTGACCGACGGTCGCGACACCGACCCGCAGAGCGGATTGGGTTTTGTGCGCAGCCTGGAGAAACACCTGCAGAGCAGCAATGGGGTTATCGCCTCGCTAACCGGCAGGTACTACACCATGGATCGCGATAAGCGGTGGGAGCGCATCAAGGTTGGCTACGACCTGATGGTGAGTGGCACAGGAAAACCTACCCAAAGCATCACCCGTGCCATGGAGGAGTCGTATGCCGAGGGCATTACCGACGAGTTTATCAAGCCCATAATCAGGGTGGACGATGATGGTCAACCCGTTGGGTTGATCAGGGAGGGCGATGTGGTCATCTGCTTCAACTTCCGTACCGACCGTCTTCGTGAGATTACCATCACGCTAACCCAGAGGGATATGCCCGAGCACGGGATGAAGACCATACCGTTGCACTACGTCACCATAACCCGCTACGACGATACCTTTAAAGGGGTACACGTGGCCTACGAAAAGGACAACCTGAAGAACACCCTTGGAGAAGTGGTGTCGGCTGCCGGTCTCAAGCAGCTGAGGATTGCCGAAACCGAGAAGTATGCCCACGTAACCTTCTTCTTCTCGGGCGGGCGCGAGGAGAAGTTCAAGGGCGAGAGCCGCATACTGATACCCTCGCCCAAGGTAGCCACCTACGATTTGAAGCCCGAGATGAGCGCCTTTGAGGTGAAGAATGCCATTGTGGAGGAACTCAACAGGGGCGAGCACCCTTTTATATGCCTCAACTTTGCCAATGGTGATATGGTGGGGCACACCGGTGTGTATAGTGCCATACAGACGGCTGTAAAGGCCGTGGATCAATGTGTGGGCGAGGTTGTGACCGCAGCCCGCAATAATGGATACACCGTGGTCATCATTGCCGACCATGGCAACGCCGACAATGCCATTAACGCCGATGGTTCGCCCAATACGGCTCACTCGCTCAACCCCGTGCCCATTATCCTTGTGAGCGATGAGTGCAAAAGGGTGGAGAATGGCATTCTGGCCGATGTGGCACCAACCATACTGAACATCATGGGGCTTCCCATTCCCGAGGAGATGACAGGCAAAGCGCTTTGCCAATAAACCCCTTGTCCGATGGATAGGAACGAGACAACTGCAAATTGCATATGATTCAGATTGATGATAAGCTCATCAGCTTCGATGTTTTTGAACAGCACTTTTGCTGCGACCTGCCCCAATGCTTGGGAGCATGTTGTGTTCATGGCCTTTCGGGAGCACCCCTAGAGGATGAAGAGGTGGAAATACTCAAAAATGAGCTCCTTGCCATTGACCCCTACCTGAAACCGGAGGGGAGGGAGGCCATCAAAGATCAGGGGGTGGCCGTGAGGGACTTCGAGGGGGATATGGTTACACCCCTTATCGATGGCGAGGAGTGCGCCTTTTGCATTGAGGAGGACGGCATTACCATGTGTGCCATCGAAAGGGCTTGGATAGATGGAAAGGTTGGGTTTCGGAAACCCATATCGTGCCACCTCTACCCCATAAGGGTGAAGAAGTACTCCACTTTCACCGCCATCAACTACGACCGGTGGAGCGTTTGCAATCCGGCAAGAGTGCTTGGCAAGAAGCAGGGCGTTCCCGTGTATAAGTTTCTTAGGGAGGCACTTATCAGGGCCTATGGAGAGGCATTTTATGCAGAGATGGAGGAGTCTGCCAAACTGCTGGAACAGCAAAGGATACAATACCAAAAGGGGGGTGGGGGCTAGCCCGTTGTTTTGTGCATTTGGCGTACTTACAGGTGATGAAGTCCATTTTTTCTCACCACCCCAATGGGTCGTTCTCCCGTTTTTCTGCTATATTTAGCCCGCGAAAACACAAATACTAATAATAAACACAAAAACATGAATTACATCAAGAAGTACATTGACGACAACAAGGATCGGTTTTTGGATGAGCTTTTTGGCCTGATCAGGATTCCTTCCATCAGCTCCCTTTCTGAACATAAACCAGATATGGTGAAGTGTGCCGAGTACTGGCGCGATCAAATTTTGAAGGCAGGTGCCGATAAAGCCGAGGTTATGTCCACCGAAGGGCATCCGGTGGTTTACGGTGAGAAAATCATCGATGCCAATGCCCCCACCGTGCTGGTTTATGCCCACTACGATGTGATGCCCGTTGATCCCCTTGAGGAGTGGAAGTCGCAACCCTTTGAGCCCGTTATCAGGGATGGTAAGATTTTTGCCCGCGGTGCCGACGACGACAAGGGACAGGGATTTATGCATGCCAAGGCATTTGAACTGATGATGAAGACCAATACCCTTCCCTGCAACGTGAAGTTTATGATCGAGGGCGAGGAGGAGGTGGGATCGCCCAGCCTGGGCAAGTGGTTGGATCAGCACAAGGAGATGCTGAAGGCGGATATCATACTGGTTTCGGACACCTCACTGCTGGGCAAGGACGAACCCTCCATAACCACGGGTTTGCGTGGCTTGGCCTATGTTGAGGTGGAGGTTACCGGGCCCAATCGCGACCTCCATTCGGGGCTTTTTGGTGGTGCCGTTGCCAACCCCGCCAACATACTGGCCAAGATGATTGCGTCCTTGCACGACGAGAATAACCATATCACCATCCCCGGTTTCTACGACGATGTGCTGGAGGTTGACCCCGCCGAGCGTGCCGAAATGAACAAGGCGCCATTCAGCCCGGATGAATATAAAAAGGCACTGGATATCAAAGAGGTGTGGGGCGAGAAAGGATTTACCACCCTTGAGCGCGTGGGTATTCGCCCAACCCTCGACGTGAACGGTATTTGGGGCGGATACATTGGCGAAGGGGCCAAAACGGTGTTGCCCTCCAAGGCATCGGCAAAGATATCCATGCGACTGGTACCCAACCAGGATCACATGAAGATTGCCGAACTCTTCAAGAAGCACTTCGAATCCATTGCCCCCCCTTACGTTAAGGTGAAGGTAACACCCCTACACGGCGGGCAGGGCTACGTATCACCCACCAATATTCCTGCATATCAGGCGGCGAGCAAAGCCATGGAAGAGTCCTTTGGCAAGAAACCCATACCCTACCGTAGCGGAGGCAGCATTCCAATTATCAGCACCTTTGAGGAGAAGTTGGGGCTGAAATCCATTCTCATGGGGTTTGGCCTTGAGTCGGATGCCATCCACTCGCCCAATGAGAACTACCGGCTGGATATGTTTTTCAAGGGCATTGAGACCATCCCCCTATTCTACAAGTATTTTGCCGAGGCCATGAAGGGCTAGAAAAATAATTCGCAATCATTGAACCCGATTGATTTTTTTGAACAATCGGGTTTTTTTAATGTATTTCCTCCATCATTTTACAAGCTTTTTACTATCTTGCCCCATGTAAAAACTGACGGAAATGAGAACAAAATCAATACCATCTGCACTTCTCTTCTTCCTTATGGTTGTGATGCTTATCTTTTGCAAAGGCCCCGTGAAGGAGGACACAGTTTATTGTCCTACTAAGCAGCAGCGTGCCGAGGACACCATTAAGAGTTGGATGTTCGAAAACAATGAGTACCCTCATTACAAGCCCATTGTGTTTGGTGAGATCAACGCAAGGTACGAGAGGCACGACCGTACCTTTCAGCTGATGTCCATGATTGAGAGAGAGGAAGCGGCCGGAAAAGATGATGGAAGTACTGATGTGAGGGATAGTTTGAAAGTCCTACTGGAGGAAAACTTGGGCGAACTGCTTGGCTACACCATGCTCCACAAGTTCAACATGGATAACCTTGCGGGTGATATGGTTGAAATGGAGTGCCTTTTCCTTCTGGATACAACCTTTCGAGTGGCCTCTGTTCTTAAACCCGAGGAGTTTGATTTGATCCTTACCGAGAAAGTTTTCTATCGGGTTGAGTAGTAAGGGAAGATGTACACCGGTCTGGGCATTTTACCCATAGATTTAGGTTTCTCCTCAGAAGATCCCTTCCACAATGGCATTTTTCAGCTCATCATTCATAGGGATTTCCGCCAAGGCGCGGTTCAACTCGTTGATTTCGTGTCGGCATCCCGTTAGCGTTTCCTCTATGTTATGAGCCACATGTGGGGACAATGACAAGCCCGTAACCACCACGTTGGATATAAACCCATTGTCCACCTCCAGTGCAATGGTAATGGTACCCGAGGGTAACTCTATCTCCCTCTGCAACGAATAGGCGGGAGAGTAGCCAAAATTCCAATCCCAACGGGTGTACTTCTCTTCATACAGCTTGTTGATATGACTGATATCATCTGTCGAAAGGTGGTACGCCGTGGCTTGAGGATTATTCGTAAGGATGTGATTCCAAAGATTTTGTGCAAAGTCATCAATGGTCATGGGTTTCGGCAGATGGTCGCTGATATTGGTAACGGTTGCCAGAACCGACTGAACCGCCCTGTCGCTATACCTGTTTTTATCAACGTAAAGGAGTTGGGCCAGCAGATGGAGGTTGGATTGGAAAAGCAGGGTCCCGTGGTGCATAACCCTTGATTTGAAGACATGCTCGGCATTGCCCGATATTTTTAGGCCATTGATGGTAAGGTTGTTGTGCCCTTCAAATTTGGCCTCCAGGCCAATTTTTGCCAAGGCTGCGATGATGGGTTCCGTATATCCTTTGAAATCGACCATCTTACCCTCTTTGCCGTTCTTGATAAAGGTGAAGTTGATATTTCCCAGGTCGTGGTACACGGCACCCCCTCCCGACAATCGGCGTACCACCTTAATGCCTTTTTCCTTGATTATATCGGGGTCAATCTCTGCCAGCGTGTTCTGGTGTTTCCCCACCACCACCGAGGGTTGGTTGCGGTAAAGCATGAAAAACTCATCGGTGCGGTGTTTTAGCAGGTACTCCTCGCAGGCGATGTTGAAGTAGGGATCGTGCGAAGGCGATTTAATGCACAGCATGTTTGCTCTGAGGGGGTTTTATGATCCTATTGCCTGTCTTTCGGTCGATGTACTCCAGCAGTTTCCAGATGCCAAATCCTATTGACGAGCCAAGGGCAGCGCCCACCACGATGTCGCCCGGGTAGTGAACCCCGATGTAAATCCTGCTGTACGAGACAAGTAGAGCCCAGAAGAGGATGCCGATGCTGAACCACCTCTTCCTGATAAGGCACACGAGAAAAACTGCAACTCCAAAGGAGTTAGCCGCATGCGATGATACAAATCCGTATTTGCCCCCGCACCGTTTGACCACGTGAACCAGTTCCTTTATATCGGGGTTGTGGCATGGTCGGAGCCGTTCAAAAACGTTCTTGAGCAGATGCACCGATAGTTGATCTGCAAGAACTACAACCAGCGCAATGGCCAGTAGTATCCATAGTGTTTGCCAGCGATGTCTTTTGGCCACAAAGAAAATGATTAACAGGTAAAGTGGAATCCACGTGTATTTACCCGAAATGTGCCACATGGCCACATCCCAGAACGACGAGTTGAGCCCGTTGAGGAACAGGAAGAGCTGCGTATCAATCTTGGCAAGGTGCTCCATCATGGTTCAACGTGGTTAATTTCGGCCCAGAGCAAATCCTTGAGCTTTTCCAACCCCTTGTTGGCCACTGACGATATGAACAGGTGTGGTATGTTGGGCATATCCTTTTCCATCTCCTTGGTCAGCTCGCTGTCAATCAGATCGCACTTGGTGATGGCAAGTATCCGTCGCTTGTCCATCAGTTCGGGGTTGTACTGCATCAGCTCGTTGAGCAGGGTGTTGTACTCGTCCTTAATGCCGGGACTGTCCGAAGGAATCATGAACAGCAGAACGGGGTTGCGCTCAATATGGCGCAAAAACCTAAGCCCCAATCCTTTTCCCTGATGTGCCCCCTCAATTATTCCCGGGATGTCGGCCATTACGAATGACCGATTGTCGCGGTATGGAACAATGCCAATATTTGGCACCAGGGTGGTGAAGGGGTAGTCGGCAATTTTGGGCTTGGCCGCCGTGATAGTTGAGAGCAGGGTGGATTTACCCGCATTGGGGAAACCAACCAATCCTACATCGGCAAGAATTTTCAGTTCAAGGATAATCCATCGCTCCTCGCCCTTTTCGCCCGGTTGGGCGAATCGGGGTGTTTGCAGCGTAGGCGATTTGAAGTGCCAGTTTCCCAGGCCGCCACGTCCTCCTTTCATTAGGGTAACCTCCTGGTTGTGCTCTGTAATTTCGCACAGCTGTTCTCCGGTATCGGGGTCTTTGGCCACCGTACCAATGGGAACCTCAATGGTAACATCCTTCCCATCGGCTCCGGTACTGCGGCTGCGGCTTCCCCCTTCGCCGTTGCCTGCAAAAATATGACGCTGGTATTTAAGGTGAAGGAGTGTCCACATCTGGTCGTTGCCTTTGAGGTAGATGTGTCCTCCATGTCCTCCATCGCCACCATCGGGACCGCCCTTGGGTACATACTTCTCACGTCTGAGATGCGTACTCCCGGGCCCTCCGTTGCCGGAACGGCAAAAGATCTTAACGTAATCAACAAAGTTGGACGATGACATTGCCTGCGTTTGGAGTGGTATGGACTATTTCGGCAAGGCATCCATAGCCTTACAAATCCGTTCAAAAATCTCTTCGATGGTTCCCATCCCGTTTATGCCGCTGTACTTGCCCTGTGCCCTGTAGTAATCCATTACGCTACGGGTATTGTCGTTGTACACGTTGATGCGGTTTTTTATGACGTCGATATTACGGTCGTCGCTGCGGCCGCTTATCTGCCCCCGCTTAAGCAGCCTGTCAACCAGTTCCTGGTATTCCACTTCCAGGGCAAGAAGTTGGGATATGGATAGCCCTTTTTCGGCTAACATTTTATCCAATTCCTCGGCTTGTACTGTGGTCCTGGGGAAACCATCGAATACGAATCCGCTGGCCTTATCCCGATTCTCATCCAGAATCCGCCCTATGATGCCAATGACAACTGAGTCGGGGACCAACTCGCCCTTATCCATATACATTTTTGCTTCCATTCCCAGCTTGGTCTTTTTTTCAATGGCACTTCTCAGGATATCTCCTGTTGACAGGTGCAGCAGGTTGTATCGACGGATAATCATTTCCGATTGTGTCCCTTTACCTGCACCGGGAGGGCCGAATAGTACAATGTTAAGCATGATGTATGGTTTTAAAGGTTAATGCTTGACCAATGTGTAAATATCGGGGAGATTTCTTCCCAGCCCATCGTAATCGAGTCCGTAGCCTACTATAAAATCGTTGGGAATCGCCTTGCCTATGTAATCAATGGCTACGCTGCCCTTGTACGCATCGGGTTTAAAAAGTAAAGTTGCCACCTTAATGGCCTTGGGTTTATACTGCTGTAACCTGTCAATAAGCTTCCCGAGGGTTATGCCCGTATCCACAATATCTTCCAGAATGATAACAGTTCGACCTTCGATGTTTTCGGTAAGCCCGATGAGCTGTTCAACCTTCCCGGTTGTTTGGGTTCCTTGGTATGAGGCCAGTTTGATGAACGAAACCTCGCACGGGAAGTTGATCAGACGGATAAAATCAGCGGTAAAGATGAAGGAGCCGTTGAGAATGCTGATAAAAATGGGCTTTTCCTCGTTAGCTAAATCTCTGTTGATGGCGTTTCCCAGCTGCTCAATGCTTTTCCTAATCTCATGGGCGGGATAGCTGATTTCGAACTCTTTATCCCAAAGTTTTACTCTTTTCATACTTTCTTTACGCGCTTAAAAATACAAATGTAGAAAAATAATGCGAGTTGAATATGGCTATGGGATACCATTTTTTCGGTTAGAAACGTTTCCATGTGGCTTTGCTATGATGCGAAGTATTTTGGTATCAGCGCCTTTCGTTATCCGGCAGGAAGTGGCAACGTAAGGGGCATTATATCCGGGTTAAGAACATTGCCCGTTGAGCATAACGGGATTCCGCATGCTGAAATGACCGATTATCGTTGACAAACAATTCTGCCTGCTACATGGCGATTTGATTAGCCTTTATTATGACAAACCTGTGTTTTTCTCCCTGTGTTTCAATGTTCAGGATATAGGTTCCGGATTGAAGATTGCTTATGTCAATCTCAGTTGAATGATCTTTAGTAAAAACTTTTTGTCCAAAAACATTGAAAACGCTCACGCTGTTGATTGTTTCGCTACTCGTAATATTAATTATCCCTGTGGTAGGGTTCGGATAAACTTTGATATTACTCTTTTTTACACTCTCTACGGCATTGTTGGTGTGGTATATTGGCCCGATATATTCCTTGGCCATTACGATATTGGAAAATTTAATGTAACTCGCAGGTCCGGTATCGTGGTAAAACTCAATCCATATCCAGTTGATGTTCAGGTTTTCATCGGTTCTCCATCTAAACCCTTCAAAGGGGGGATCATCGGGATTGTTGTACCACTTATCCTTAAACCAGTGTCCGTTTGGGAACCCCGGGCCCCAATGGCCCAACTCCTCCCCGTTTTTCCACACTTTAAGTTCGCCATTGAATTCCGAAACGGGATTGTTCAGCTTAACCATTATCTCAATGCACATCCATTCATCCAAATCGTTAATGGGCTCATCCTCGCCGGGTGGTTGGTCGTGATCCGTTTTGCCCCGCGTTATCATGGTGTTGCCATAGCAAGTATTACCGCCATCATAGCTATGCATATCGCCCCAATAGAGGTAGGTATCCATTCCGGGAGGAGTGTCCTGCCACACGCTTTCAAAAGCAATGCTTATGCGGCTATCGCCCAATCCGCATATTCCTGCACGTGGATACGGATAGGGTATTATCGGATTGTAGCCCCCAAACCAAACCCCCTGATGTCCAACATAGCCATCCTCGATGGCGGGGTATTTCACGTAGTATCTAAGGAAAACAGTGCTGTCGAACCCGGGGGAAAACGATTTGAACAGATGCCCACCGCTATTCACACCCTGTGTATTGGAAATTTTTAACGAGTATGGCCCGGCACTGCCCCTAGGGATATCGGTATCCAAAGTAAACTCCTCTTGATGCAGAACCTCATCGTAGCGGCCTATGATATCGGCCAGCTCTTCGTTAAACTTCTCAACGAACAGGACTTTGCTGTCGGACTCAATTCCAATGTCATTGGGGTATTTATCGGCAAGCTGACCCAACGAACGGATAGAAAAGGTTAGTATAAAGAATAGGACGAAGTACCTCATAATACTTAACATTAGGTTTTAAACAGAAAATACTATTAATCCTTAACGCATCTGACAGACCACCCTCCGGATTTGCCGCTTTCCGAGCGGTAAATCTTGCCGCTGTCATTATTGATATATCGGTCATAAATGCCATTGTACCCTGCGGTGGCAGACCACCACGAGGCGTAGTATCCCAGATGATGGAAATGGTTATCATAGTATAGATAGCCACCCGGCAAGGCTGTAAATCCTGATGTATTTGTGGCATCGATATTGGGGCTTATCCAGTAAAGGTTTGAATTCTCTTTCATCTTCCCTCCGGCTACGTTTTCTCCTCCCAAATACTCAACAAGTTGAGTCCATTCGGCATCGCTTGGCAAGTGCCAGTTGTCGGGGCAAACACCCTTAACGCCGCTTGGGTTGGTGCTGCTGCTGGTTTCTCCATTCATAGCCGCCGGCCAATTGTATAATGCGCCAAATATGGAGTAAATCGTAGTGGCCTTAGCTTCTTCAACATCAGTACCGTTATAGTTGTAAACATAGTAACAGGGTTCTGAATCCGAGGATGTTTCCGGCCCTACCACCGAGGGTAAATACCTGAGATTTTCGGCCATCCAAACCTGACTGCCAATTTTTATTGTCTTGTAAACTGTGCCATCCCTATTATCGATAAATGTACCCGTTTCCGGCTGTGCCAGCGTTTGAAAAACTAAAGAATTGCCATAAGCAGTACCCATAGCATTGGTGGCATAAGCTCTCACATGGTAAACAGTCTCGGGCTCCAAACCCGTAATTTGGCTGACAAAACTCCCCATGCCTGCGCCATCTGTCGTTTTGTTATCCTCTATGGTTGGATTTTCATGGGTTGCCCAAACAACTCCCCTCGCAATGACAGGTTCCCCTCCGTCAGAAGTAATGGTGCCACCGCAAGTGGCAGAATTATGGGTAATTGCGGTAACTTCAGCGGTGGTGAGAACAGGAATATCAAAGGCAAGTGTTTGAAAAACTACAGAGTTTCCATAAGCAGTTCCCTTGCTATTGGCAGCATACGCTCTCACATAGTAAACGGTCTCGGGCTCTAATCCCTTCAGTTGGCTGACAAAACTCCCTGTACCTGAGCCATCAACTGTTTTATTGTCATTAATGGTTGGATTATCATGGGTTCCCCAAACCACTCCTCTTACGAATACCGCATGCCCATTGTCGGAAGTGATATTACCTCCGCCTACGGCAGAACTTTTGGTAATCTCAGTAATTTCAGCTGTGGTTAAAACCGGAATATCTCCGGTTGGTTGTTCTTTTTTACAGCTAATAAATGCTGTTAGCACAAAAAGTAAAGTAAGAACTTTTGATAATTCTCTTTTCATAACCGTTCATTTTAACTTGTTAAAATATCATCTACAACGTCTTGTTACAATGCGAATTTATATTTAAAGGACAGTTGCTGAGTGAAGAGCACTAATGGTACGTAGGGCTTTCAACCGCTTAAGCGATGACAAATTACAAAAAAATTGAAAGTTCGTTTAAAAGAAAGCAAAAATTTTGAAAAAATGACAAAAAAACTCCCTCATGGTACTAAGATTACCATGTATTCCTGTTGTTTTTGAATGGTTTTCAGTGTTGTACCTGTGTTGCCAGCTTTAAAAAGTAACCAATAGCCCAACGTTAACCATACGCGGGGTGCCTAAAAATACCTCTGCCGACATGGCCGTATGTGAAAACTCGTTATTTGGCCCGTAAAATCCATTGAAAGCACTGTTGTCTTCTGCATCCTGCACGTATATCTTATCAAGAATGTTGAATGCGTGTGCAAATATCTGGAAGTTAACCTTCGCCTCGTATGGAATATCGAATGAGGCGTGTAGGTCGAATACTGAGTAGTTGGGTAGCATCCAAACCTGATTGCCGTCGGCAGGGTCTGTCCTGCTAAAGGGGTCCCAATCGGCGTAATGATGTGCGTAGTGCCGCGATACCAGTTGGCAGCGAAGCCCCTTGTGGATAAATGTTACGCCTAAAACACCCTGTGTTTGCGGAGCATCGCCAATCATTAACACTTTGACGTAGTAATTATAAGTGGTATCGGTTGAATTGGGATCCGACCAGTCTTTGAACTTTCCTGAGGCATCGCTGGCATGGCTCCAGTGATTGATTGACCCGGCAGCGTTTAAAATCAGCCAGCTAACTGGCTGGTATGAACCTTCCAGCTCTACCCCGTAGTGCAGTTGGTCCATTCCTGTTAGCGATATTAACCCTTCATTGCCATTTTGCAGGATGACCGAAATGGTTCTGGCGCGGTTGTTCCACATTGTGTAGTAACCGTTGGCATTAAGCCAAAGTTTGCCATCGAAAGATTTGAACGATGAACCCAGTTCAAAGGAGGTAAACGTTTCGTTCACCGGATTCTCATTGAGTGAGCCGCTTCTGTCGTCAATCACGGCATCGAAAATTGGAACTTTCGATACGTAACCCAGATTAACATATGCGTTTAGCGTTTCGGAAATATTGTAATTTCCACCCCCCTTCACCTGATAGCCGCCAATAATACCCGATTCCTGTGAAAATGGCAGCCCACTGGTTGCTTTAACAAAATGGTTAACGTATTTATAATCGATAATGGAGTATCCGGCCATGGCATAACCGGTCAAACTTTCAGTTTTATATTCGCCCTGTGCATAGGCTCCTGCCCAGTTAATTGAGTTGGTAAAATCGTAATCTATTTTATGGCCAATCCCCTTATAATAACTGGCTATGGTTTGGTCAAACTGGTTCCCATCGAAAAAGAAGTAGCTTCCTCCTAACAAATCGCGAATCTCCCGGTAATGCTGAACTTCAGCAGTGCGCACGTCAATACCAAAGGATGTGGAAATGTTGTCGTTGATTCTCCACTTCAATTTCGAAAGGGTTCCTACCGACCACTGGTTGTTGACCGAATTCCGGAGTATTCCTCGGGAGCTATGAAAAAACTTATTCCATCCAATGGTAGCATCCCAGTCAACTATACGCGAAGGGCCTGAGGTATCCCATACCATGCTTCCATGGGTCCCTGTCCCACCCCCTTTACCTCCGGAGTAGTAAACAGTGGTGAAAAGCGACATGGCATCGCCAAGTTTTGAGTACCAGTTGAAGCTTACCAGTGGTTTATGGTAATAATTTTCCCTTTCGTTCATAAAAACTGGAGAATGCCTTACATGCTTGGCGCCATTCCACCATTGGCGCGATGAATAGGTTGGATTGACAGCATTCCAGTTCTGATTGTAGAACCTGCCGGCATTGGCCTCGGGAAAACTCTGTAACGCTTCAGGGGTAAACCCCAAACTTTTAGCGTATGCCTGGCTGTATGCAGCTATGTTCTGCATGTATGCATTTTGCCCGTGGTATTGTGGTGCTCCCATGGCATAAAACTCAAACCTATTGTTTTTATTCAGAATGTAAGTTGCGCCCATGTAGTATGCCCATGCATCTGTCCAGGTGGCATCGATAATTCCGTTACCCACTTTGCGAACAACGCCGGCACTCAACGCCCACCTTTCATCAATCAACCCGGTATGCCCGTATAGTGTGCTTTTCATGAATTGACCCGATCCTCCCTCTTGCCGGAATACAAAGCCGGCCTTTCTCCTCGCAGGATCAGTGATTACATTTATGGTGCCTCCAATGGATGGGGTTGCAAGGTTAATGGCACTTAGCCCACGCTGGAGTTGGAGTGACGAGGCGGCGTCGCCAATGCCGTCCCAGTTGGACCAGTAAACCCACCCATTCTCCATATCGTTGATGGGTATTCCGTTAATCATAATGGCGACATTGCTCTGGTTAAAACCCCTGATGTTTACACGGGCATCGCCCGCACCGCCTCCCTGGGTGGTGGAATAAACGTTTGGGGTAATATTAAGGGACAAGGGTAAATCGCGTGAGCCCAGCGTCTGCTGAAGTTCTGCTTTCGACAGGCTGGAAAAGGCAACGGGAGTTTCCCTGTCCCTTGCCCTTTCGGCAACTACCTGAATACCGGTAATGCCAAAGGTCATGGGCTTAAGCAGCACATGATGCAGGTTTATGGTTCTGCCCTTTTCCACATTAATTACCTCTTCACGGGGTTCAAATCCCAGAAAAACGAAGATGATGGTTTGTTTCCCTTCGGGAACCTTGAGCATGAACGTCCCGTTAATGTCGGTAATTACTCCTGTGGCTGTTTCCTTAACGGTTACCAATGCACCCGAAAGCACCTCATTGGTTTCGCCATCTTTTACTACGCCCCTCACGGTACCCTGTGAATAGAGTTGATTTGATAAGAAAACAGTAAGCACGATGGTTGCAATGAAATTCGCTGGTTTCATAGGTTTAGGATTATTGTTCTACAGATTAAGGCACTATAAAAGTAAAGAATTCTATTCTGAAAACGCACATTATTGTCAAAAAAAGCAACTTAGGTATTTTTTTAAATCAGACAATCATAAATATCCACCCCTGAATTCCCTTAAATGCTCCGCCTTTTCTCCTTTCCTGGTATAAAATTATATACTAACCTTAATTATCATTTTATAGTTTTTATCTATTGCTCTATTTCATGTGGAATTTATGGTTAGACGTTTTGCCAATGACCGGCTTGGCAGAAATTTCCTGTCAATTCAGGCGTAATTCGGTACGGACTGATTTTATCGCTTCTGGAATTAAGGGCATTAGTTCGTCAAGCAATTCGTTGATTCTCAGCGATTGGTATTTCCCCCTCATGGGTTGGCTTATGGCTTTGGTTATGGATGCTACCAGTTTCTCCAGCGAAATGGAATTTTCCATGTATTCGGCCAGGTAGTAGTAAGCTTGAATAATTGGCAGGTAGTCAATGCGCTCAATCCTAATTTTCTCCTTGTTCAGGAGTTTGTAACGTTTGCAAAGTGCCAGCACTTTTGGGTATTTTTCGGCCGCAATAAGCGCACGGATATATTCGCGCATAAAGAGATGCCATCGATACTCGAAGATCTCCTTTTTATAGGCATCGAAATATTGAGTAGCATAATCCACGGCATTTTGCTCCATCCCGTTGTATATCATTGTTCGGATATAGTATGATGCAAATCCGATTTTATAGTAGTTATTGCTGGTGTTTTTTAACTCGGGGATTGATTTACGCATGAGGACAAGCGCCTCGGTTTTTTTCCCTTCCCTTAGGAGTACCCCGCAAAGGTTGATCAGATAAAACAGGTAATCGCTGTTTTTATTCTGTATTGATAGGTAGGCGAATGTTTCAGCCTGATGCAGCTCGTTGCGCTTTGAATGCATCATGGCACGGTTTGCATAGTAGTTTGCCAATATTCGCTTCGAGTAGAAGAGGGGAGTTTTCAGCATTTCGTCGAGGTGCAGGTAAACCTTATACTGCTCATCGAACTGGCGGTTGTTATAGTAAAATATGGTGAGCCTCACTACAGCACGGTAACGGGTGTAGCCGTCAAGCGTTTCATCAAAATACACCTCTTTGAGGTACGATTCTAAAACCTCGCTCTCCATTGGGTCGAACATCTCTTCCTGGACAATCTGAGCCGTCATCTCATCAAGCCTGCGGTTGACTTCTTTTAGTAATTGGTAATGCTCTTGGTAGCGAGTCAAAAACCCGATAACCAGTTGAATGTTTTTTTTCCGGTTGCGTACCATCAGGTAGTCGCGGTAGTATTGTACCAACTCGTAGAATCGGATGAAGTTATAATTTGTTGCATCCATCTTTTGTATTGATCCCAGCAGGCGAGCCTCATCTTCGGGTACAATCAGGTCGGTAAGCACTTTTGTTTCGGTGGTAATGAGCCATTCGAAAAACAGATCAACATCAATCTTCTCTAAGCTCTGCGTAATCCATTTCTTCACATACGAGTAGGTGCGCTTGTCTATTCCCGTATCAAATGCTTTTGGGGAGTTTGAGGTTGTGTTGCTATATATTTGCTTTAACAATTTGAGATTTTGAGCCTTGTTGAAATTCTGGATCGAAAGCAAATACTCCAGTTCATGCGGGTAGAGCGCATGGGCGAATTGAGTGAATGTGTTGAGTTGTTTGCGCATTATATTGGATAGAACCGGATAATAATCAGGCCAAAAAATACAAAATTATCGTGAGAAAAAGTAATCGATACTTTTTCTCACGATAATTCTAATGCGCTCCTCTTCTTTTTACTGAATTGACTTGATAAATTGGATGGCCTCGCTGTTAAATTCAGCAGGTTTTTCAAACATCAGAAAATGGCCACACTTTGGTACCATCACCAGTTTGCTGTTGGCAATTAAGGTATTGCCTACCTTGGCAATGTCGGCTGTCGGACCCGGATTCAGGAATCGGTTGGGGATGAGGTTGTCATTCTTCCCAAAAAGAATCAGTGTGGGCACTTTAATGTCTTTCAGGTACTTGAGCACGGGTTCGTTTACCATGCCGTTGACCGATTGTACTACAGCATAACAGTAGGGAATGAAATCTTCTGCATGACGCATGGCAATGCGGTCGGTTATCATAAAATCGGCATCAAGGGGCATCCGGTAGAAGTTGCTTGATAGGTTAGTGGTGATGGCCTCGGTGGAGGTCAGTCTTACACCGTCTAGGGTCATCACATCGCGAAACCACTGTTTTTGCCCTTTGGTAAATTTTTCGAAACCTGCAGGGGCAACCAGAATCATCCCTTTTACCATTTCGGGGTAAAGCAGGGAGGCTGTAATGGATATTTGTCCTCCCATGGAATGTCCGGCAAGGATTACGTTTTCTAACTTCAACTCGCTCACCAGCTCATTGACTACCCCTGCATAGTACGACATCATGCCGCTATGCGGGTCTTTACTCGATTTCCCGTACCCGGGCAGGTCAATGGCTATTACGCGGGCCGATTTGCTGACCTCCTCAATGTTTTTTTCCCATGCACGCAGGTAGCTTCCCAGCCCGTGAATCATTATCACGGTTTTGCTGCCTGAGCCCATGTCGTTGTATGCAATGGTTACATCATTTTTGGGTAGGTAAACCTTTTTTACAGGGTATTTATACTCTATCTCTTCAAAAGAGCCAATTCTTTTGTAAGCGCTATATGGCGTTGAACAGCCTGCAATTAACGATAAAAAAGCAATTAGGCTAAGAATATGTTTTTTCATTTTTCTTTCTCCTCCCATTTTTTTAACGTTAAAACAGCAACCATTTATACACCAGAAAAACGGTCCACGGGTTGACAGGACGACCATCAATGCCTCCGTTTACCGGACTGCCATAGGCACTTTGCTTGCTATCGTAAAAGTCGCCCAGTACCAGGTAGGCTCCGTGTAGTTCAAGGCTCATATACGGCCCAAAGAAGTAGGCAACGTTTCCGTTCACCTCTGTGCCCATGAACACACCTCCGCCCAATGGCTGTACATTGCTCATGGCAGCGGCAACTCCCAGCTTGGCATTTAGCCTATGGGGAATAATACCCTGTGAAGCGCTGAACGAGGCAGCGGTCATCCCATAGCCCATGTTCGAAATATCCACAATGGCCGGTGTGTAGCGGTTAACCACATTCCCATGGGGCATTAGAATGTATGAGCCAGAGCTGACAAAAATGGCTCCCGGTGCGCCCCACTGGTTGCCGGTAATTACTCCATTGTACACACCATCGCTCAGTCCATTGGCATCGCCTGTGGTGTAAGTAATGTCCAGCACTACCTGATCGGCAGGGGTTTGCCCGTAGCGGTAAGCCGCTCTGATATTACTGCCCACGCCCATTATTTTGGTTGCCTTTTCCCACTTGCTGTCAGCGATAATTGTGCTCAGCGTATCGGTTTGGCCAAGGTTCACATTCACAAACCCGGAGATGGTCCACGGGTCGTTGTATTGATCGGCGTTGCGGCTGAAGAATGTTCCCAGCCAGGCAACATCGGCTTTATATTTGGCACTGCCATAGTTAAAGCGGTAAACGCCATTATGCGAGGCTAACAGGCTGTTAAGCCCCTGCCCCAGAATAGATACGCCTCCTGCGCCGTTACCACGGTCGCGCATATAGTAGGCCGAACCACCCATCTTCCAGTTCCGGCTAATATCCTTTTCGCCGGTCAGCTCGAAAAGGGTAACATCGTCGTCTAAGTGGATGTAGTTCTCGTAGAGCTTGTAATAGCCCGCTTTTATCCGGGAGAAATCCCAATCTTTCCGAACTGAAACCCCGACACCATCGGTACCGAAATAGGCCAGCCTATAACCGGTGTAGGTCATCTTGTCGAAAAGCGTTTTGTAAGGGTTATAAGGTGTGTCGAAAATGCGCTGCAGCCCAAGGTTAATATATACGCCTTCCCAGGGGTGCAGTTCAACCTCGAGGTTTTGTGTTTGCAGATTTACCTGATCGGCCGAAAAAGCACCCCCAAAGTTACCTCCCACACCGTAGGCCACGTCACCCCATGTCCAATCCAGCTCGAACGATGCCCGCAGGGTGGCTTTACCGTTGAATAGTGCGGGCGACCAAATGAAGAATGGGATAAATCGTTGTTCAACGTATGCACTACGGTGTTCGTTGCTGGTTTTTGAGGTATTGGCTCCAAACAACCGCCCCACTATTTGCCCTTTTAAAAAATCGTTTTCGGGATAA
>Ga0116144_10002029_pt1 | contig 22744 bp, 22 predicted proteins | sample AD_UKC035_MetaG_FD_89746 | JGI IMG/M metagenome (GOLD analysis project Ga0116144, IMG submission 89746) | Active sludge microbial communities of municipal wastewater-treating anaerobic digesters from USA - AD_UKC035_MetaG | ecosystem: Engineered > Bioreactor > Anaerobic > Digestate | place: USA...
AGCCACGCCGAGAAATCGTCCTGCTTGTAGGGAGGCCTTCTTCGGGCGTCGATGAAGTGGTAGAAAATGGTTCCGGAAGAAAAGGACGGCATCCGGTCCCGGAGCTCCCGGGGGTCCCGGACCGCCATGTTCGTGTTGAAGACCACGATCTGGGAACGGATGAAGTGAAACTGCTGGTCCGTTTCCACCCAGGGGGGGAAGTCCAGCTCGTCGAGCCTCTCGTCCACCACATCCAGGACGTCCCGTCTCAGGTCCTCCAGGTCTTCGAAATCCATGGGGTTGATGATGGCCAGGCGTTCCGCCAGCCTCTTGTCGTGGAAGCTGTGCTGGGCCCAGGAAGCGAAGTCGTTGGGGAACTCGGGGTCGTCGAACTTGGCCCGGAGAAGCCCGCCCCAGAAATGATAATAGATGCAGGCCGGGGGCGCTTCACGGATCCGGTTTTGCAGTTCCCGGAGGTTCTGGGCCCGGAGTCCCGTGGCGAGGGGGATGAGGGCGCAGTCCCTGACGATGAAAGGGTTTGTTTCCATGATCTGCCGTTGCCTCGTCGTTCAGGCCCCTGTGTGAGTGCTGATTTTTACCCGATGTGACCGACCGTGCGGGGCCGAGAGATAAAATTGTGAAGTGTTGCCCTATTTTAGCATCTTCCTCTTCAATGTCAAGGCAGCGGACACGGGCAGCGGCCGCAGCGGCGGGTCACCGCCCCGGGGCGGAGCGTTGACGAGCAAAGATGTCCCGTGGAGAAAAGGTTTTTCAATGACGGCCGGGAAGAGGGATCAGCAGATCCGGGGCACCAGCTCTCCCGTGGGGAGATCGATCACCCGGGACCCGCCGAAGGTGTTGGTCAGGACGAGCCGCCCCGTGCCTTTCTCGAGGACCCGGCCGATGATGGCGCCGTCCTTCCCGAGGGGGTGATCTTTCATGGCTCCCAGTATCGCCGGGGCGTCCTGCTCCGGGCAGAAAAGGACCAGCTTCCCCTCGTTGGCGAGGAAGAGCGCTTCGAGGCCCGTGATCTCGCAGACGCCCCGCACCTCTTCCCGGATCGGGATGTCTTTCTCCTCCACGGCCATGTCAAGCCCCGACCGGCCGGCCATCTCGGCGAGAATTCCCCCGAGCCCGCCCCGGGTGGCGTCCCGCATGGCGTGAACGCGGGGCGAGGCTTCAAGGAGGGATTCCACGAGCCCGTTCAGGGGGGCCGAGTCGGATTCCAGGGTCGTCGAGAGGGCCAGGCTTTCCCGGCTGGACAAAATGGCGGCCCCGTGGTCCCCGATGAACCCGCTCACCAGGATGGCGTCGCCGGGACGGATGCTCGAGACGGACAGGGGTGGGGGATATCTTATTTCGCCGATCCCGGCGGTGTTGATGAAGAGCCCGTCGGCGGCGCCCCGGGGAACCACCTTGGTGTCCCCCGTGGCGATGAAGACGCCGGCGTCCCGTGCCGCCCGGCCGAGGGAGCGCACGATGCGGGACAGGTCTTCCGTGGGGAACCCCTCCTCGAGGACGAAGGCGGCGCTGAGAAAAAGGGGCTTCCCCCCGGCCACGGCGAGATCGTTGACGGTCCCGTGAACGGCCAGCGACCCGATGTCCCCGCCGGGAAAGAAGAGGGGGTTCACGACGTAGGTGTCCGTGGTGAAGCACAGGCGGGTCCCGCTGAACTCGAAGACGGCGCTGTCCTCGAGCCGGTCGAGGCAGGGGTTTGTGAGCAGTGGGAGAAAGAATTCCGTGACAAGTTCGTTCGAAAGAAGACCGCCGCTGCCGTGCTCCAGGAGAATCCGGTCGTATTTCATGGGGTTCCCTTTCCTGGTTAATTTACGTGCCGGCCCGGTCCACCCGGGTCCCGGCGACGACGGCCTGCCCCAGGGCGATCCCGCCGTCGTTCGGGGGAACCTGCCGGTGGCCGTAAACCCTGAACCCCCGGCTTTCGAGCTTTTTCACGAGGCCGGAGAAAAGAATGCGGTTCTGGAAGCATCCCCCGCTGAGGACGACCCTGTCCAGCCCCGTCTTTTCCCCGAGGACCACGGTGAGGCAAAAGAGGGCATCGATGACCGTCCTGTGAAAATCCATGGCCAGGGGCTCGATCTCCCGCCCTCCTGACCGACCCTCGAGCAGGGCCGGAAGGGCCGGCGACAGGTCGAGCAGGCCGGTTTCCCCCGCCTTGGAGAGGGTGTAGGGGAGGACAGGACCGTCCGCCTCTTCCGCCCGGGCCGCCAGTCCTTCCAGTTCCATGGCTGCCTGGCCCTCGAAACGGGCGACGGTGCGGATTCCGAGAACGGCGGCGGCGCCGTCGAAGAGCCGGCCGAGGCTCGAGGCCTCGGGACTGTTGAGATTTCCGGCCATCATTTTTTCCAGAAGGGCCCCTGGAATATGGGGCGGCAGGATTCCCAGGGCCTCCGCCCGGGAAAAGGCGTCTTCTCCCTGAACGTCCCGGAGAAGGCCGAGGGCGATGCGCCACGGTTCCCGGACAGCCCTGTCGCCGCCGGGGAGGCGGAAATACCGGTGGTGCCCCAGCCGCCTGAAACCCCCTTCATCGGCTTCGAGAAACTCGCATCCCCAGACGCGGCCGTCGGTCCCGTAACCGGTTCCATCCATGGAAAGGCCGATCACCCTTCCCGTGATGCCGTTGTCGGCCAGGGCGCTTGCGATGTGGGCGTGGTGGTGCTGGACGGGGATGACCCTTTCCCGGCCCAGGCGCTCCGCCGCGAGGGTGGACCAGTATCCCGGGTGAAGGTCCCGGGCCACCACGGCGGGGCGGCAGCGGGCGATCCGCTCCATGAGCGCCAGGGTTTCCCCGAAGAAGTCCCGGGCCTGGGGGGTGTCGAGATCGCCGATGTGGGGGCTGAGAAAGGCATGCCGCCCTTTGAGGACGCACAGGGTCGACTTGAGGTGGGGTCCCAGGGCCAGGACGGGCGGGTAGGACCGGTCGAGGGTGAGGGGCGCCGGGGCATGGCCCCGGGACCGCCTCAGGACGACCGGGCCCCGGGGGAAGGCGGCGGCCACCGAGTCGTCGCACCGGACGAGGATTTCCCGGTCATGGACGAGGTAGGCGTCGGCGATGCCCCGAAGACGCCTCAGGGCTTCGCCGTTTTGGATGCAGATCGGTTCGTCCGTCTCGTTGGCGCTCGTCATGACGAGGGCCCGGAAGGGTTCCCCGAGGAGGAGGTGGTGGAGGGGCGTGTAGGGCAGCATGATGCCGTACGTGGGAACACCGGGGGAAATGCCCGCGGCGAGGCCGGCGTTTTTCTTTTTCCGGGCCAGGACGATGGGGCGGGCGGGGGACAGGAGGAGTTCCCGGTCCTCCCCGGTGAGGTGGGCGATCCGCCCGGCGGCGTCGAGGTCCCGGACCATGAGGGCGAGCGGCTTTTCTTCCCGGTGCTTCCGCGACCTGAGACGCCGGACGGCTTCTTCATCGGTGCCGTCGACGGCAAGGTGAAACCCGCCGAGGCCTTTAATTGCCAGGATCAGGCCTTTTCGCAAAAGCCCCGCGGCCCCGGCGAGGGGGTCCCGGTCCGCCAGGGGGGCTCCCGATTCGTCGAGAAGCTGAAGCCGGGGACCGCAACGGGAGCAGGCGTTGGGTTCGGCGTGAAACCGCCGGTCACCGGGGTCCCCGTATTCTTTCCGGCAGTCGGGGCAAAGCGGGAAGACGGCCATGGAGGTCTTTTCCCGGTCGTAAGGGATGTCCCGGATGATCGTGAGCCGGGGGCCGCAGTGGGTGCAGTTGATGAAGGGGTACCGGTAGCGCCGGTCGGCGGGGTCGAAGAGCTCCCGGAGGCAGTCGGAGCAGGTGGCCGTGTCCGGGGATATGTGGACATCCCCCCAGGCCCCTTCCTCGCTCTCGAGAATCCGGAATGTCGAATCCCCGGGGACGGGCGCGGGGATGGCTTCCTCGGTCACCTCGGCGATCCGGGCCAGCGGGGGCAGGGCGCTTCTCACGGCGGGGAGAAAACGGGCCGTTTCTGCTGCCGGGCCCTCCACCTCGACGACAACGCCTTCCCCCCGGTTCTGGACGAAACCGCAAAGGCCGAGGGATACGGCCGTCCGGTAGATGAACGGCCGGAAACCCACGCCCTGGACGGTTCCCCTGAACAGGAAGCGGCTGCGCCGCCTCGTCTCAGGCATTCCGGAAGGCGTCCGCCTGCATTCCGATCCAGCGGGTCCATCCATGGAGGCCTTCCCCCGTTTTGCAGGAAACCGGAAAAATTTCCAGTTTCGGGTTCAAGGTGAGGGCGTCTTTCCGGGCCTTCTCCATGTCGAAATCCACGTAGGGGAGGAGGTCCGTCTTGTTGATGATCATGGCCGACGACTCCTGGAACATGAGAGGGTACTTGGCGGGCTTGTCCGAGCCCTCGGGCGTGCTGAGAACCATGACCTTGGCGTTTTCGCCGATGCGGAACTCGGCGGGACAGACCAGGTTTCCGACGTTTTCGCAGATGAGGAGGTCTGTTTCGTCGAGGTCCAGAGCGGGGAGGGCTTCCCGGATCATGTTGCCGTCGATGTGGCAGGCGCCGCCCGTGTTGATCTGGACGACGGGAATGCCGTGGCGGGCCACCCGGTCGGCGTCGAAGGTGTCCTGGATGTCCCCCTCGATGACGGCGATGCGGAACCGGTCCCTGAGGGCCTCGATGGTTCGCTCCACCAGGGTGGTCTTGCCCGCCCCGGGCGAACTCATCAGGTTGAAAACATAGATGTTCTTTTCGTCGAAAAGCTTCCGGTTTTCCCGGGCGATCCGGTCGTTGACGTCGAGAATGTTCTTGACGACCTGTATGGTTTTCAAGGTGCAACCTCCCGTGATTGTGTATTTCTGTTTTCAAGATCGTATCTGTAAAAAGCCGCGCAGGTTCCCTCCGAGGACACCATGCAGGGTCCCAGGGGATTGCTTGGGGTGCAGCGGGTCCGGAAATGGGGGCACCGCGACGGCTCCATCACGCCCCGGAGAACGGCGCCGCAGGAACACCCCTTGATTTCCGCCGACGGCATGTCGGGAAAGGAGAAGCGCCGGGCGGCATCCCAGGCGCCGTAAGGTTCCCCGATGAAAAGGCCGCTGTCGGCCATGTCGCCGAGGCCCCGCCACCGGGAAGGCCCGGCCTGGAACACCTTTTCCAGGACGGCCAGGGCCCGGGGGTTTCCCCCGGGGTTCACGGCACGGGTGTACTGGATCTCCACCCGCCTTACCCCCTTTTCGATCTGCCGGAGAACCATGAGGAGGCCCTCCAGGATATCCACGGGCTCGAATCCCGTGATGACGGCGCAGGCCCCCGCTTTTTCCGGGAGAAACCCGTAGGGGCCGCTTCCGATGATGGTGCTCACGTGGCCGGGACAGAGGAAGCCGTCGAGATTCAGGGACCGGTCCTCCACGAGGGCCTTCATGGCCGGCGGGATGACTTTGTGGGTCGAAAGGACGGTCAGGTTCTCCAGGTTCCGGTCCCGGGCCCGGATGAGGAGGGACGCCGTCGCCGGGGCCGTCGTCTCGAAGCCGATGGCCATGAAAACCACCTGCCTCTCCGGGTGTCCTTCCGCCAGGGCGAGAACATCCAGGGGTGAAAGGACAACGCGGACATCCGCCCCGTCCGCCCGGAGTTTCTGAAGGGTCCGGCCCCCGGTGCCCGGCACCCGGAGCATGTCTCCGAAGGTGGCGAAGAGAACCCCGGTCCGTCCCGCCAGGTGGAGGGCCCTGTCCACGTCCTCGATGGCGGTGACGCACACGGGGCACCCGGGACCGGAGATGAGGCGGATCTCACGGGGCAGAAGTCTCCGGAGTCCGTAACGGCCGATGGCCATGGTGTGGGTTCCGCAGACCTCCATGACGGACACGGGCCTTCCGATTCTCCCGCAGGTCTTTTCGATGCCTTCCAGGAGCCCCAGGACGAGGTCCGGGTCCCGGTACGGGTCAATAAATTTCATTTTTGATGAGTTCCCTGAGAAAGTCGAGTTTCTCCAGGGCGACGGACTCGTCCATCCTGTGAATGGCGTAACCGGCATGACAGAGGACATAGTCGCCAACGGCGACGTCTTCGTCCACGAGGTCGAGACAGGCCTCCCGCCGGACGCCGTTGACCTCGATGACGGCGAAATTGTCCTCCACCGTCAGAATTTTTCCGGGAAACCCGATACACATGGCTTTGCTCCTAGTCAACGTCCATTTCCAGAAACCGAAGCTCTTCTTTTCCCCCCGTCACGAGGACATCCCCGCCGCACCGGGGGCAGTTCGCGGAGAAAACGTCCACGGGACTGTCCTCGCCGCAGTCGAGGCAGGAGAGGACGATGGGGAGCATGTCGAATTCCAGGGCCGCCCCCTCGGCCACCGTTCCCCGGGCGGCGACCTCGAAGGCGAAGCGAAGGGCCGCCGGTTCGATGCCGCCGAGGCGGCCGAAGGAGAGGCGGACCGTGCTCACCTTCTGGAAGTTCCCGCCGTCCCGGTATTCTTCGATGATGTCCAGCAGGGACTGGACCAGGGAAAGTTCATGCATGGCGCCTTTTCTCCATGTGGATTCCCCGTGCCTCCAGTTCATCCAGGAGGAGCCTCTCCAGGAGGGGAAACTTCTCCGCCATGAGGGGGGTCATTTCGAGATCCAGGGTCCCCCAGGCCTTCGGGACGACGCACAGGAAGGAGACTTCCGGGGCCTCGCCCATGAGATCGGCCTGGCACAGGACATGGGCGAACTCGACCTCGTGGGCCGAGGTGGGCGGCGGCATGTACAGGTTCATTTCCTCCCGGCCGAAGCGATAAACGGAACCCGGTTCGTCGTCCACCTTGATGGCGTCGATGACGATGGCTTTCTCGCACTCCGTGAGCAAGGGCAGGAGGCCGTAGCCGAGGGTGCCGCCGTCGACGATCTCCGCCTCCGGGGGAAGACGGTGCCGTTTTTCGAACCACCGGACGAAATGCACGCCGAACCCCTCGTCTCCGAGAAGAATGTTTCCCAACCCCAGGACGACCAGCTTTTTCTTCAAAAAAGACCTTCCTTCGACAAAGAGGGGGGACGCCTGGTCCCCCCCCTCCTCAATTCAGTCAATCGATTCAACGGCCCCGGTCGATGAATCGATCCTTTCAATAGCGGGTCAATCGTGGGCTTTTCGGAAAAGCCGCCCGCTGATCATGGAGGAAATGGTTCCCTCTTTGAAGATCACATCATACCAGAAAGCCATGTAAACGTGAACCACGATGAAGAGAATGAAAAACCAGGTGAGAATGTGGTGGATCCACCGGACCATGGCCAGGCCCCCCATCAGGTTCTCCGCGGGTTTCAGGAGGAAGTAGACGACGGCGGTCAGCCCGGCGTCATATCCCGCGCCCATGAGGATGAGCCCCGTGAGGCAGATGACAAAAATCATGAAAATAAGACCGCCGTAAGCCAGCGACTGGAGCGGTCCATAAAGGTGGGTGTGCTCCGGCGGCTCTTTCGAGATGTGAAGATAGAACTTGAGCTGCTTCCAGAAATTCCGGAAGTTCGTCCAGGCGAAAAAGTCTTTCCAGTCGGCGCGGAAGCTGGAGAAGAAGGCGAGGTAGACCCGCCACAGGAAGAGGAAAACGAGAAACACGCCGAAGAGGATGTGGACGAACCGCACGTCTCCCATGAAGAACTTGTCCGTCGTCTCTCCCGATGACAGGGTGAACGGGTCGGCGATGTAGAAGCCCGTCACGATCAGGACGATGATGGAAATCAGCATGGCCCAGTGGTTGAGCCGGATAGGGACCGACCATTCCTGCTTTGGGGTGATCTTTTCCACGGTGTCCTCCTTCCTCAGGCCACTTTGAACTTTCGGACCTCGCTCGTCCGGGGGTCGATGATGTGGACGGCGCAGGCCATGCAGGGGTCGAAGGAATGGATGGTCCTCAAGATTTCCAGGGGCTGGTCGGCGTCGGCCAGCTTCGTCCCGATGAGGGACTCCTCGTAGGGGCCCCGCTTGCCTTCCATTCCCCTGGGGGAGCAGTTCCACGTGGAGGGCACGACGGCCTGGTAGTTGGAGACGACCCGGTTGTCGATCCTGATCCAGTGCCCCAGGGCGCCCCGGGGAACCTCGTTCAGGCCCCGGCCCTGGCCTTTCTTCGGCGGTTCGCACCGTGTCCAGGTCCGGGTGTCGCCGGCCTTGATGTTGGCGACCAGCTCGTTCACCCAGTTGGCAATTTCGTCACCCACGAGCTTCGTTTCCAGGGCCCGGGCGGCCGTCCGGCCGAGTGTGGAGAAGAGGACCGTCACGGGCACGTCCGCCGCCTTGAGGGTGGAATCGACGAGATTCCTGATTTTTTCATTCCCCTGGGCGTAGCCCACGATGAACCGGGCGAGCGGGCCCACCTCGTAGGGCTCCCCGTCGTACCGGGGGGCCTTGCACCAGGTGTACTTGCCGTCTCCGTTCACGTGGCCGTCGGCGGTGAAGCCCGTGTATTCCGGGTCGGTCTTCCCGTCGTAGGGGTGGAGGTTGTCCTCGCCCTCGTACCAGGCGTGGGTCACGTCCTCGGTGATCTTCGTCTCGTCCAGGGGCAGGGGGTTGGCGATGTCCCGGTTTTTCACGACCCCCTTGGGGAGGAGCGTGGCATTCCAGTCGTCGTCCAGGGGGAACCCGCCGTAGCACAGGTAGTTGGGGACACCGGCGCCGATTCCCGCCGCCCCCTCGTCCTTGTAGTACGTGGCGGCGATCATCACGTCGGGCAGGAGGGCCGTTTCGGTGAAATGGTTCACCTCTTTCAGCCGGAAGAGATAGTCGGCGATCCGGCTGGCGTCGAGGGCGTCCATGACCGAGGTGATCCCGCCGACGACGAGGCTCTGGGGGTGGGGGTTCTTCCCGCCGAAGATGGCCTGCATCTGGGCCCCCACCTTGGAGATCTTCAGGGCGTCCAGGTAGTGGGACGTGATGACCAGGTTCGCCTCCGGGGGGAGCTTGAAGGAGGGGTTGCCCCAGTAGGCATTGGCGAAGGGGCCCAGCCGGCCGGACGCGACGAACCGTTTCAGACGGTCCTGGACGGCCCGGTAATGGCCCTCGGAGCAGTTGTAGGGATTGGGGGAGTAGGCCATGGCCAGGTCCACCGCCTTTTTCGGGTCCGCCGAAAGGGCACTCACGATGTCCACCCAGTCAAGGCCGTGGAGGTGGTAGAAATGCATGATGTGGTCCGTCAGGTACTGGGAGCCTTTCATGAGGTTCCGGACGAGCCGGGCGTTTTTCGGCGGCCGGACCCTGAAGGCGTTCTCGCAGGCGAGGATGCTCGTTTCGTAGTGGGAATAGGTGCACACGCCGCAGAACCGCTGGACCATGAGGCCCACGTCCCGGGGGTCGCGGTTTTTCACAATCGTTTCGATGCCCCGCCAGAGGGTGATGCTGCTCCAGGCGTCCTTGATGACGTTATTGTCGTCGAGTTCGACTTCGATTCTGAGATGTCCTTCGATCCGGGTGATGGGATCGATAATCATTCTGTTGCCCATGCTGTTCCTCCTGGGAATTCATTTGCGCTTTCCGCTTCGTCGGTTTATTTCGATTCCTTTTCCCGCTCCTCGCGGTGGCGGATGGCCGTCAGGCCGGCGTGGGCGGCGATACCGGCGACGGTAAGGCCCGTCAGGGCGATGCCGATGCTGTCCACGGTGCTTTCACCACCGCCGACGGCCTTGTCGGCGATGGGCTTTTCCAGGGGAGCCATGGTATCCCAGAACCCCGGTTCGGTGCAGCCCATGCAGCCGTGCCCGGCCATGATGGGCCACGAAACGGCGTCATTGAAGCGGACCTTGCCGCAGTTGGCGTAGGTGTAAGGCCCCTTGCACCCCACCTTGTACAGGCACCAGCCTTTTTTGGCCGCCTCGTCGCCCCACTCTTCGACATATTCGCCGGCGTCGAAGTGAGGCCGTCTCTCGCAGTAGTCGTGAATCCGCTTCCCGTAGGCCCAGACCGGCCGTCCCAGGGAGTCCAGGGCGGGCATGGCGCCGAACATGAGGAAATGAAGGACCGTTCCCACGAAGTTGATGGGGTTGGGCGGGCAGCCGGCGATGTTGACCGTCTGGATGCCAAGGGCGCCGCTGATACTCGAAGCATCCGTGGGGTTCGGCTTCGCCGCCTGGACGTTGCCGAAGGCGGAGCAGCTGCCGATGCAGATGACGGCCCCTGCCTTGGACGTCACTTCCTTGGCCACCTGGATTCCTGTTTTCCCCTTGGCGCCGAGGGTCAGATATTTTCCGTGAAGGCCGATGGGCAGGGCGCCCTCGATGACGCAGACGAATTTCCCGGCGAAATCGTGGAGGGCCTTCTCCAGGTTTTCCTCCGCCTGGTGGCCTGCGGCGGCCATGAGGGTCTCGTGGTATTCCAGGGATATGGTGTCAAGGAGAATGTCGTCCACACCGGGATAGGAGGACCGGAGAAGGGCCTCGCTGCAACCGGTGCACTCGGCGAAATGAAGCCAGACCACGGGCAGGCGGCTGAAGCTTTCGGCGGCCCTGGCCACCATGGGCCGGAACATGGGCGGAAGCATGAGGGCCCCCGTCATCATGGTGGTCCACTTGAGAAAACTCCTCCGGCTGATGCCTCTTTCCCTGAGGAGGGTCTGGAAGTCCACGACAGGTTCCGGCAGGGCCCGGTCCATCTCCTCCAGGTGGCCCTTGCACTGGGCCAGGAGTTCCCGGTACTGCCGTTCCACGGTCTTCTGGTAATCGGCCTTTTTCGAAATACCCATAATACCTCCCTCTCTGCGGCTGTCCTTGCCTCGTTGCCCTCCGGGAAGGAAAAGGGCTCATCGGGGTATCTTTCCCTTAATCTTTCCGGGGGAGAAACATATATTATGCTCAAAAAAACATAACGCTGAATCAAGGGCGTTTAATAATGAAAAAAAGGCACCCTGTCAAGTTCTTACTACGCCCCCCCCGGACCTGTCGTCACCAGGGGTTTTTTTCCGAAAACCCGTGTCTGTCCTTCCTGTCGAAAGGGATGCAACAAAAGCTGTGCCTGGTGTTATCATCTTGATATCACGCGAAATAATGAGAGTCAGCGGGATCCCCTGTCCCCCCGGTTGCCGTTTTCTGTTGGCGGTCCGTTGGCACCCCGTTCTTCCCGGCGAACCCGCCCATGGGGAAAATAAAAAAACAGCTGGACGGAAACAAAAAAAATCGCTATAAAATCTAAATAGTTCTTGCGTGGTCACAGGAAAGGCAAAAAACGTCCGGTGAGATGATCATGGCCCCGATTCGAGTCCTTGCCATCGCCCTCCTTGCAGCGGTCCTGTTCGCGGTTCCCCCGCCGGCCTCCGGGGATATCTACATGTACGTCGACAAGGAGGGGGTGACCCATTTCACCAACACGCCGGCCTCCGGGAAGTATCGCCTCTTCATCCGCGAGAAGCCGTCGAATCACGCGTCGCTCTTCACGGGAAGGGGGAGGGGGGCCGCCCGCAACAGCCGGTACGATTCGCACATCCGGGAGGCGGCGGAAAGGCACGGCGTGGATTTCCCCCTTTTGAAGGCGATCATCAAGGTGGAGTCCGATTTCGATTCCCGCGCCGTATCGGACAAGGGGGCCGTCGGCCTCATGCAGATCATGCCGGAGAATTTCGGTCATCTCAATCTCAGGAATCCCTTCGACCCGGCAGAGAACATCATGGCGGGGACCCTCTTTTTCCGCAGACTTCTCGACCGGTTCGGGGAATTGAAACTCGCCCTGGCGGCCTATAATTCAGGCCCGGACCGCGTGGAGCGGTACCGGTGCGTGCCGCCCATCCCGGAAACGGAGGACTACGTCCAAAAGGTCATGAAATACTACACGTATTTCAAGAATTGACGGAAAAGGGCCTCCCGGTGAAAAACTCACCCTTCCGGGACGGTTTTCGGCAGCGGTCCACAGGTTTCCCTTTTACCCCCCTGAACATTTATTATCGCGTCCACCCGGGAGTCGATCATGAGAACAGAGAAAGGCATGCTCAAATGCGGCGTGGCAGCCGCCCTTCTCGTCCTGCCGGCCCTTCTTCTGTGCGCGGCCGCCGTCCGGTCGGAAGGGGAGAGCGCCTCGGAAATCGTCCATCGGGCGTTCAATTACATGCGCGGGAAAACCTCCGTCGCCACGGTGGAAATGACCATCCACCGCCCCGGCTGGGAACGGTCCATGACCATCCGGGGCTGGACCCGGGGCGAGAAAGACAGTATCTTCTGGATTACCGAACCGCCCAAGGACCGGGGAAACGGAACCCTGAAAAGAGGAACGGAAATGTGGATGTACAACCCGAAAATCAACCGGGTCATCAAGGTCCCCCCCTCCATGATGAGCCAGTCCTGGATGGGGTCCGATTTCTCCAACAACGACCTGGCCCGGGCGGACAGCATCATCCGGGACTATGACCACTTCCTGGAGGAGACCCGGGTGGAAGAGGGGATGAAGGTCTACGCGATACGGTCCGTTCCCAGGCCGGGGGCCCCCGTCGTGTGGGGGATGGAACGGCTTCTCATCCGGGAGGACGGGATTTTCCTGAAAGAAGTTTTCTATGACCAGGACGGGGAACCGGTCAAGATCCTGACGACGGACCGGATCGAGTCCGTGGGGGAAAAGCTTTTCCCCGTTCTGTGGACCATGGCCCGGGCGGACAGGACGGACGAATACACGGTGGTACGGTATGACCGCATCCGTTTCGACGTCGACATTCCCGAAGGCTTTTTTACCCTTTCGAACCTTCGGACCCCCCGGGGAGAGTGACCCGTGACCCTTCTCATCGCCTGGCGGAACCTCTGGCGGAACCCCCGCCGTTCCGTCCTCACCATGACGGCCATCGCCTTCGCTTCCACCCTGCTCATTTTCATGCTTTCCTGGCAGTTCGGTTCCTACGAAACCATGATCAACGCTTCTGTGAAGATCCAGACCGGTCATCTCCAGATCCAGGCCCCAAAGTACAACGAAGACAGGGACATGCGCCGGGTGGTGGAAAAGCCGGAAGAGATCGGGAAAAGGGTGTCCACCCTGCCGGGGGTGGCGGCGCTTACCTTCCGGGCCAACGGGTTCGTCCTCGCTTCCTCCCGGGACCGCACCTACGGGGCCTTCGTCGTCGGCATCGAGCCGGAAAGGGAAGCGGCCCTCTCGACGCTGAAAGACATCACCCGCCAGGGGAGCTACCTGGCCGGGGAAGACGACGGTCAGGCCCTTCTGGGAGAACTCCTGGCGGCGAATCTCCAGGTGGGCCTGGGGGACGAACTGACGGTCATCGGCCAGGGCCGGGACGGCTCGGTGGCCGCCACGGTCCTCGTCGTCAAGGGCCTTTACCGCTCCGGCCAGGACGAATTCGACCGCTCCGCCATCCACATTCCCCTTTCAACCTTCCAGGACGTCTTTTCCATGCGGGGAAGCGTTCACGAAGTGGTGATCCTGGGCGACGCCCTCTCCCGGGTTCCGGAGGTCAAGAAAAAAACGAGAGAGGCCCTCCGTGAGACGGGGCGCGACGACCTTGTCGTTCTCGACTGGCGGGAGCTCCTGCCGGGGCTTGTCCAGGCCATCCAGATGGATCTGGTGAGCGGCTTCATTTTTTATGTCATCCTCGTCGTCGTCGTCGCCTTTTCGATCCTCAACACGTTTCTCATGGCCATCCTGGAGAGAACCCGGGAGTTCGGCGTGCTCCTGGCGATCGGCATGAAGCCGGAACGCCTCGTGAGGCTCGTGCTGGCCGAGTCGGCCGTTCTCACCTGCTTCGGAATCGCCGCGGGGATTCTTTTCGGGGTTCTCCTGACGGGCTATTTCCAGGAGCACGGGATCTTCATCCCCGGTTCCACGGAAATTCTCCGCCAGTTCGGACTCCCGGAGCGGATTTATCCACGGCTTTCCGGGCTGTCCGTGACCCTCGGCCCGGTTCTTGTTTTTCTCATCACCCTTTTGACGGCCCTTTATCCCGCCGGCCGGGTCAAGCGTCTTCGGGCCGTAGACGCCATGGCGGCGCCTTGAAAGGGGGAGGGAAATGATTTTGGAATTCGCCTGGCGGAACATCTGGAGAAACAGGAGGCGGACGGCCATTATCCTCACCGCCGTGGTCATCGGGGTGTGGAGCATGATTTTCCTGGGGGCCCTCATGCGGGGGATCGCGGACCAGATGGTGCGAAACGGCATCGCCACGCTCACGGGGCACATCCAGGTTCACCAGAAGGGCTTCCAGGCGGACCCTTCCATCGAAAACCGGATCCGCGAGCCCGGGGGGATCCGCCGCGTTCTCGAGGAAACGCTTCCGGCAAAGAGCCTCTGGACCGCCCGCGTGCGGGTTCCCGCCGTGGCGGCCAACGCCCGCCACTCGGCGGGGATCACCCTGGTGGGCATCGACCCCCCCGTTGAAAAGGACCTCTCTTTCATCGGACAGGCCGTCCGGTCCGGACGCTATCTCGAAAGGGAAGACCCCCGGGGGATCCTTGTCGGGGAGGCCCTTCTCCACCAGTTCGAGACGAGAATCGGCCACCGCCTCGTTCTCATGTCCCAGGACACGGCCGGGGAGATCGCCTCCCGTTCCTTTACCATTGTGGGCGTTTATCGAGGGGAAATGGAATCGACGGAAAAGGCCTATGCCTTCGTGACCCGGGAGGCGGCGCGGGAGATGCTCAAAATGGACGGTGCCGTCTCAGAGTTCGCCGTCCTTCTGCCGGAAGAGGAGGAAGCCGGGCCGGTGGCGGCGGGAATCCGGAACGGCCTGTCCCCAGATTCGTACGAGGTCCTCACGTGGCGGGAAATGCTCCCCCTGGTGAGTGCCGTTCTCGCCCTCTACGATCAGTTCATCTTCCTGTGGTATGTCGTCGTGTTCATCGCCATGGGCTTCGGCCTCGTCAACACCGTTCTCATGGCGGTCTATGAAAGGATGCGGGAGTTCGGCCTCCTCAAGGCCCTGGGCATGAGGCCCCTCAGGATCGTCGGGGATGTTCTCCTGGAGGCTTTCTTCATCCTCGGGATCGGGGTCCTGGCGGGCAATGTCCTGGGCATCCTGTCCACCCTGGCCCTGAAGACCCGGGGTATCGACCTTTCCGCTTTCGCGGCGGGTTCGGAATTCGCCGGCCTGGGCCGGGTGATCTATCCCACCCTGGAATTGAGGGACATCCTTCTCGCCAACGGGGTGGTCTTCGTCCTCGGCCTCGTCGTGAGCCTGTATCCCGCCCTCCGCGCGGCCCGGTTCACCCCCGTCGAGGCCCTGGCCAGAACCTGATTGAAGAGGAGATGAAGCACCCATGAACATGGTGGAATGCCGGGATGTAAAAAAAATCTACCGCCAGGGGAAAATGGAGGTTCAGGCCCTGCGGGGCGTCACCCTGTCCATCGAAAAGGGGGCGTTCATGGCCCTGGCGGGACCGTCGGGCTCCGGGAAAACGACCCTGCTCAACATCATCGGGGGGCTTGACGCCGCCGATTCGGGGACCGTCGTCGTGGACGGCGACACCCTCGCCGGCATGGGCCAGGGGGACCTTGCCGACATGCGCCTCCGGAAAGTGGGGTTCGTGTTCCAGTCCTACAACCTCATCCCCGTACTTTCCGCCCGGGAGAACGTGGAATTCATCATGCTCCTCCAGGGCGTTTCCCCCCGTGAGCGGCGGGACAGGGCCCTTTCCATTCTCGAGGAGGTGGGTCTTTCCGGCCTTCACGACCGCCGGCCGGCGGAGCTTTCGGGAGGACAGCAGCAGAGGGTGGCCGTCGCCCGGGCCATCGTTTCCGGGCCTTCCATCGTCCTGGCCGACGAACCCACGGCCAACCTGGACTCCCGGACGGGTTCGGACCTCCTCGACATGATGAAAAAAATGAACGAGGAAAAGAAGGTGACCTTCATTTTTTCCACCCACGACCGGATGGTCATGGACTATGCCCGGCGCCTCGTGCTGATCCGGGACGGACAGGTGGACGGGGACCACCCTCGGGAATGACCCTTCGTCCCTCTCACCGCTCCATGACCGTCTTCAGGGGACCGGGAGCGTCGTGGGCGCTGATTCTTCTGATCCTTCTTGTTTCATTCGTTCTCCCTGCCGGGCTTTTCGGGGACGGCCGCGCCGGGGCTTCACAGGAGGAGGGAGAGGCCGGCTGGGCCCTGCCCGGGCGCTGGGGCGGTTACCTGAAGCTGAAAGGGACATGGTCCCAGTCCCCCGCGGGCTCCCTCTACGACGTCCTTGGAGGCGGGTCGCTCCTGGACGGCGAGGGGAGCTTCCGCCTGAAAAGCGACCTGGTGCCGGGAGAAGGGCTTCGCCTTGAAACCCACTACGAAATCGTCCTTCTCGGCGGGGACCGGTGGCGGAAGATAGCGAGTCTCAAAAAAAAGTACCCTTTCCTGCCGGACCTGAAGGAATGGGGGATCGGGGGGACCGTCGAGGACGACAGGCGCCTGTTCGATTTCACGTCGACCCTCGAGGATCGGGACGACTACGGGCTTTACCACCGCCTGGACCGTTTCGTCCTGACCCTTTCCCGCCCCTGGGGGACTTTCCGGGCGGGACGGCAGGCAGTGACCTGGGGAAACGGGTTTCTCTTCAACCCCCTCGATCTCGTCAATCCCTTCGCGCCTTCCGACATCGAACGGGAATACAAGATCGGCGATGACCTCGTGTCCTTCCAGCATCGTTTCGGCGGAGGCGGGGACGGGTGGATCATCGTCGTGCCCCGGAGAAACCCCGGGACGGGTAGCCTCCGCTGGGATCAATCCGCCCTGGCGGGGAAGATACACGTTGCCAGGGGGACGACGGAGATCGACTTCCTTCTGGCGAAAAACGGCGAGGACCGGGTTTTCGGGATGGGAAGTTCCGGTTACATCGGACAGGCCGCCTGGCGTCTCGACGGCACCTGGACGGTCCCGGAGGGAGAGGACCCCGGCGGGGGGTACCTGTCCGTCGTCGCCAACATGGACTATTCCTGGGTGTTCCTGGACCGGAACTTTTACGGCTTTCTCGAGGCCTTCTGGAACGGCCTTGGAACGACGGACGAATACGACGAGGTCCTGGAGGACGGCCGTGTCCGGGAGCGGCTCGCCCGGGGCGATCTTTTCACCCTCGGGAAGACCTACGTGGCCGGTCATGTCCAGGTGGAACTCCACCCCCTCTGGAATTTTTACCTGACGGCCATCAACAACGTCGAAGATCCCTCCGGTCTCCTCCAGCCCCGGCTCGTCTGGGACGCCTCCTCTTCCCTTCGATTCACATTGGGAGGCACCCTGCCCTGGGGAGGTGCGGGATCGGAATACGGCGGGTTCCCCGTCCTGAACGGTCTTTTGACCTACGGCCCGGAGGCCCAGGTGTTTCTCTGGGGGGCGTATTATTTCTGAAAGCTACGCAAACGCAGGCGTGCTTCAGGCTGTTCTTTCCGGGTTGGACGTTTGCGGACAGTCCGTTTTATTTCAAAGTCTTGTGTTGAAGGGCCATAAACACCCTGTTCGAAAAAATCTGTCGAATTTAAACAGAAAGGCTGTTACATTTTCCAGCAGTTGCCTCCTCGGGATTTGTGACTTCCGGTCGATGTTTTTCCCTGGCTTCGGGCTCCCGTGATGTCATCGCGCCGTGTGCCCCCGTCAGGGCCTTCTGCTCCCGGGGAAACGGCCCTGGTGGGAGGACTGTCACCCATGGATGAACCTCGACTCAGCGTGATCGTTCCCGTTTACAACGGAGAGCGTTTTCTTGGGGAAGCCTTGTCAAGCGTGTGCGGCCAAAGCGTGGTTCCCATGGAGATCGTCGTCGTCGACGACGGTTCGACCGACGGAACGGCGAAAATCGCTCGTGACTTCGACCTGGTCCGCTATGTGCCGCAAGAAAACGGGGGTCCAGCCGCGGCCCGGAACAGGGGGGTTCTGAACGCCCGGGGTGACCTGCTGGCGTTCCTTGATCACGATGATCTGTGGACCCCGGTCAAGTTAGGCCTGCAGTTGAGGCGTTTAAAAGAAAATCCGGAACTGGAGATGGTGTCCGGACATGTGCAGTGTCTGCGCCTGTCCGATTCGGGCGGGTGGGAACGGCACGGTTTTCCGCGACTGATGCCCCTCTTCGGGGCGATCCTGGCCAGGCGGACGGTTTTTGAGAGAGTGGGACCGCTTGACGAAAAACTCCGATGCACCGAGGATCTTGACTGGTTCATCCGCGCCCGCGAAGTCGGTGTCCGGACGGCCGCGATGGAAGAGACCGTTCTTTTCTACAGGCTTCACGGCGACAACGCGACACGGGGATGGTCAACGGGGCAGGCCGGATATGTGCGCGCCGTCAAGAAACTCCTGGACAGGCGCCGGGGGTTGTCTTCGCGATGAACGGAGCACAAACGCCGTCCGCCAGTGTCATCATTCCTGTCCACAACGGGGCCGCGTATCTTGCCGAGGCCATTGAAAGCGTCCTGGCGCAGACCTGTCGGTCCCTCGAGATCATCGTCGTCGACGACGGTTCGACGGACGGAAGCACCGGGATCATCGCGAGGTACGCGGCCTTCGTCCGCCAGTGTTTCCAGGAGAACCGGGGAACGGGAGCGGCACGCAATCGCGGGGTCGAGGCGGCGCGGGCGCCGCTCCTCGCGTTTCTTGACCAGGACGACCTGTGGGAGCCGGGAAAACTGAAGGCACAGACGGCGACGCTGGCAGCCGACGCCTCCCTGGATGCGGTTTTCGGCCTGGTGGAGCAATTCCACAGCCCGGAGCTGGGGGAGCCGTTTCGACAGCGTGTCACGTGCCCGTTGAAACCGGCGGCCGGTTACCTGCCTTCGGCAATGCTCATCCGAACAGAGGCTTTTCACAGGGTGGGGCCGTTCGAGGAGTCTCTGCAACTGGCTGAATGGAGCGACTGGTTTGTCCGTGCCGTCGAATGCGGCCTCAGGATGGGCCTGGTGCCTGAAGTCGTGACAAGGCGACGGCTTCATCGTGGGAACAAGGGCCTTGTGTTCCGTCATTTCCAGAAAGAGTATCCCCGGCTTCTGAAAACGCTCCTGGATCGTCGCCGGCTGGCCACGATCAAAAGATGACCTGAAAGACACGACGGCGAGGGGTTGTAAAACCCGGATCGCTCAGGTCCGTCGATCGGCCTGCCTGCGGCGAAACACGCGCCTTGATGAAGCTCTTACGCGGCTAGTTTTTCTTTGACAGGGGAAATCGTCTTGCCTTATAGTCCCCGGGAAACGTCATTTTAATCAAAATCAAGCACAGGCGTGACGCAAGGGGGGTCGGACATGGCGGAAGGAACGCGTTATCGCATCAACACTCCGAAGGTGGCCTTCGAGGTTTTCGAGGACGAAGTCGTCATGGTAAACTTCGACAACGGCGCCTACTACAGCATAAACGGGACCGGTTCCCGGCTTATCGGTCTGCTCGGCCGGGGCGTCGCGGAGGAGGGCCTCGCCGGCCACATGGAAGCCCTTTACGGGTGCGACAGGACGACGGCGGAAGGGGATGTCCGGGCCTTTCTGGACGCGTTGCGGCAGGAAGACCTCGTGACCCCTCTCGGGGCGGACGAAACGCACCCGGAGACAGCGGTTTCCCCGGAAGACACGGTGCGGGGTCCTTACGAGGCACCGACGGTTTCCAAGTATTCCGACATGGAAGACCTCATCATGCTGGACCCGATTCACGAAGTGGACGAATCGGGCTGGCCGAATCCGAAACCCGACGATGGACCGCAGTGAGACCCGGTCATGTCTTTTCTCACGACACCGCCGGCTTCCCCTTCCACAATCCGGGATCGCAGCGCCCCGGAGGCGTTCTTCCGGGACGTGCACGGGCGCTTCATGGAGGCGGAAAAACGCTCAGGTGAAAACAGGGCGCACTACTTCAGGGCCGGTCAACAGGTCTTCCAGCTCCGCTTCGCCGGCGCCCGCATGGTTCCGTTCCTTACTGCCGCCTTTGAGCACCTGCGGACAGAGCCCGTTGACGCGCCTTCGCTGACTGTCTGCCTGTGGGACAGCGGCTCCACGGGTGTGGCCATGGGGCCGCCTCCATGGTCGCGCGAGGATTTTGTTTTCCGTGGCGAGATTCGGGGATACAACACGGACCGCTTCAGGACAGCCTATCAGCCGGGGCTCGATGCGCTCAGCCTCCTGGATCGGGAAAAGAATCTCGCCGTGTACTGGGTGCGGGGGAACAAGCCGGAGCCATACCGGGAAAAGCCCCTTCAGACGATTCTCTTCTGGTGGCTCGCCGGCCAGGGCGGCCAGCTTCTCCACTCTGCGGGTGTCGGTACGCCGGAGGGCGGAATCCTGCTCGCCGGCCAGGGCGGTTCCGGCAAATCGGTCACGTCCCTGGCGTGTCTGCGAGAGGGTCTCACGTTTCTCGGCGACGACTACGTTCTCGTTCGCGCCGGGCCGCCGCCCCTTGCCCAGAGTCTCTACAATTCCGTCAAGATCAACGCGGACCAGCTGCCGAATTTCCCGGAGTTCGCCGATGCCGTGGTCAACCGGGAAACCATGAACACCGACAAGGCGCTGATTTTCGCCCATCGTTGCGCGCCGCGACGCTGCGGTTCCGGTTTTCCCATACGAGCCCTGTGCATCCCCCGCGTTACGGGCCTGGGTGAAACGACCTTCCGCCCCGCGCCGGCGGACAGGGTCGTCGCCGCATTCTGCACAAGCACGCTTTTCGCCCTGCCCGGGGCCGGCCGCCAGGTTTACGAGCAGGTGACCCGGCTCGCCCGGCATACGCCCTGTTTCTTCCTCGATGTAGGAACGGATCTCCACGGTATTCCCGCGGCGGTCCTCGAATTACTGTCCGGGAGTTGACCGATGCCTTCGGGGCCTCAATCTGTCAGTGTCATCATCCCCGTGCATAATGGCGCGGCCTTTCTTGCCGATGCCGTTGAGAGCGTTCGGGCCCAGCGCTACGAACCTCTCGAGATCGTCGTTGTGGACGACGGCTCGACCGACGACAGCGCGGCCGTGGCCGAGAGCCTGGGTGTGGTTGTCCTGCGCCAGCGAAACCAGGGTCCCGCGGCGGCGCGCAACCTCGGAATCGCGGAGACTTCAGGTGAACTGATCGGCTTTCTCGATGCCGACGATCTCTGGACCGGGCACAAGCTGGCCCTCGAAGTGCCGCCCTTCCGTCGTGACCCGGCCCTGGGAGTCGTGCAGGGGCTGACCCAGGAGGCGCGCGCCGTGCGCAGGGACGACGGCACGATGTCCTTCGAGAATTTCCTCGAGCCTTTCATTTCGATCAGCCTGGGCAGCGCCCTGTTCCGTCGCGGGGTGTTCGCGCGGATCGGCACGCTTGACCCGGGTCTGCGTTTCGCCGAGGATCTCGACTGGTTTATCCGTGCCCGGGATCTGGGTGTGCCGATGCTTTTCGTGAACTCGGTCATGCAGATCGCCCGGCGGCACGGCGACAATATCACCTGGGGAAAGAACATGCAGGAAAAGAATTTCCTCAAGATACTCAAGCGGTCGCTCGACCGCCGCCGGCAGGCCGGCCTGACCGGGCCTGTGCCGCGCTTCGGCGATTTCGCGGAGCCGTGCGGTCAACACCCGGGCGCGAGGGGGGAGGACCCGCCGTGAGAGTGCTCCTCTGGACGGAACTCTTCTGGCCCAGCATCGGCGGTATCGAGCTCTTCTGCATGGAACTCGTGAGAACCCTTCGAAAGCGGGGGCACGAGTTCGTCATCATAACCTCGCAGAGCGGACCCGGCCTCCCGGCAACGGATTCGTTCGAGGACACGCCGGTGTACCGCTTTCCCTTTCACCCGGCCCTGTCGCGGAAGAACCTGGCCGAGATGGCGGCCATCAACGGGCGGATCAGTGCGGTCAAAAAGTCCTTTCTGCCGGAAATCGTCCATCTCAACACCGTCCAGCCGAGCGTGTTCTTCCACCTGAAGACGAAACCCGCTTCCAATGCGCCGTCCATGCTGACGGTCCACACCGTGTTGCCGCCGGACTTGGAGAATGCGGGCCTGCTCGGCGCACTGCTTCGCGACGTCGATTTTGTGACATCCGATTCCGCTGCCGTGCTGGATTCGATTGTCAGGATCGCGCCGGAAACGGCTGCCAAAGGGTCGGTGATTCCCCTCGGTGTTGTTCCTCCGGCGTTGCGGCCGCAGCCCCTGCCCTTTGACCCGCCGCGCATCCTGTGTGTCGGGAGACTCGTGGCGGGCAAGGGATTCGACCTTGTCATCGACGCCTATCCGGCTGTGGCCGCCCGCTTTCCCGGCGTGGAACTGGTGATTGCCGGTGACGGGCCGGAGCGTGGCGGTCTGGAAAAACGCGCGGGGGGGAAAGCCCGGTTTACCGGGTGGGTCGAGCCGGGTGAGGTTGCCGGGTTGATCAACACGGCCACGGTGGTCGTCGTGCCGTCCCGGGAGACGGAATCGTTCGGTCTTGTCGCCGTCCAGGCGGGACAGATGGGACGGCCCGTCGTTGCCTCGGACCTCGGAGGGTTAAGGGAAGTGATCGTCAACGGTATGACGGGAATTCTTCTCTCCGACCCGGACGGCGCCGCCTTGGCCTCGGTTCTCGTGCGCCTGCTCTCCCATCCGGAGGAGGCACGGAAGCTGGGAGAGGCGGCCCTGCGGCGGGCAAGGAAGGATTTAACGATGGATCGCTGTGCCGATTCCTTCGAAAGGCTTTACAGGCGCCTGGCCCGGGACCGGGCGCTGCGGAAGGGCGGGCGATCATGAAAAAATCGCGGAACGTTCTGTGCGGGCCGTCGGGCGGTCCCGCGGCGGAAAAGGGGCTTTTGCCGGGGGCTCCCACGGAGGGGAAAGCGTCTTCCCTCGTCACGGTCATTATCCCCGTTTACAACGGCCGGCAGTATCTGCCCGAGGCGGTGGAGAGCGCTTTGGGTCAGACCTACCGGCCTGTCGAGGTGATCGTCATTGACGACGGGTCTACCGACAACAGCCTGGAGGTG
>Ga0116144_10002042_pt1 | contig 22652 bp, 22 predicted proteins | sample AD_UKC035_MetaG_FD_89746 | JGI IMG/M metagenome (GOLD analysis project Ga0116144, IMG submission 89746) | Active sludge microbial communities of municipal wastewater-treating anaerobic digesters from USA - AD_UKC035_MetaG | ecosystem: Engineered > Bioreactor > Anaerobic > Digestate | place: USA...
CCGAGCGCGACCAGTATATTAAAGAGGTAAAAGCAATCATTACTGAGAAGCTAGGCCAGGTTAATCTTCGTGACGAGGTAACTGGCAGGCTAAAGCACTATTACAGCATCTACAAGAAGATGCTCAATCAGCAGATTGATTTTGATGAGGTTCATGACCTGATCGCATTTCGTATTATCGTGGATTCAATACGGGATTGCTATGCAGCGCTGGGCACCATCCATTCGGTCTGGAAGCCGGTGCCGGGAAGAATAAAAGATTTTATCGCGATGCCGAAAGCCAACATGTACCAGTCGCTCCATACCACAGTGATCGGCCCGTATGGTGAGCGGATGGAGATCCAGATTCGTACTCCCGAGATGCATCGCATTGCTGAGGAAGGCATTGCTGCGCACTGGCGGTACAAGGAAGGCAGAGAGATCAACAAGCGCGATGATCAGCTTTTCTCCTGGCTGCGGCAGATGCTGGAATGGCAGCAGGATTTGAAAGATCCGGCTGAATTTCTTGAAACATTTCGAATCAATCTGTATCCGGATGAGGTATACGTCTTTACTCCTCGCGGCGATGTCAAAGCTTTTCCTCAGGGAGCGACTCCGATCGATTTTGCCTACGGCATTCATACCGATGTGGGCAACAAGTGCAGCGGCGCCCGGGCCAACGGCCGGATGGTTCCGCTTACCTATCAGCTCCGCAACGGCGATACCATTGAGATCATTACCTCTCACCACCAGAAGCCACGGAAGGACTGGCTCAAGACCGTCAAGACTTCCCGCGCGAAGACAAAGATCCGTCAATATTTCCGCATGGAGCAGCGTCAGGAGGACATTGAGGCTGGCCGGGAGGCGTGTCAGAAGGAGCTGAGGAAGTACGGCGTTGACTTTGCCCGGCTGCTGAAATCGGGAGAGTTCGATAAGCTGGCTAAGGAGTATAGTTTTCAGGACGTACAGGATCTGCTTGCTGCCGTCGGCTACGGTCATATAACGGTCAATCAAATTGTTTTGAAATTCGTCCCGGCCGAAAAGCTCGAAAAACAGCAGCGGCCGCTTCCGCACCGGCAGCATCAAAAGAAAGAAGGCATCGGACGCACCTCATCAAGCGGTGTACAGGTAAAAGGACTGGACAATGTTCTGGTCAATTTTGCCAAATGCTGCAATCCGCTTCCAGGTGAAGATATTCTTGGGTACATCACCAAAGGAAGAGGTGTTACCGTTCACAGTATGGAATGTGCTCGGCTGCTGGAAACCGATCCTGAACGAAGAGTGGAGGTGGCTTGGAAGTCGAGTGATGACGTTACCCGGCCTGCAAAAATCAAAGTCGTATGCCAAGACCGGCCTGGGCTGCTAGCCAAGGTAAGTGGCGCTATTTCTCGTCAGCACGCCAATATCCGTGGGGCGCACATTGCCCCCTCTGACCGGCATCGGAGTGTTAGCATATTCGAGGTAGAGGTTACCAATGCCGAGCACCTGGAGAACATCATCCGCGCTCTCAGTAAGATTAAAGGAGTGTCTGAGGTAAGCAGGCTACGGATATGATATGGTGGCTAAGAAAGAGTAGACAAGGCACCGGATCGTATACACTGCGTACAGACCCTCGCCCGCCGGCGAGAGCCTGGTGACCCTACGCGCACTTTTTGGATGTTGGGATACCAAACTCTCTTGGTTTTATTGTGGGCATGGCTGATGCTGTATCCAACCTGCGGCCCTTTTCCGCAAATCTCGCATTTTCTGCTCATGGAAAAACCCTCTTGCGTACATTATCGGTGAACTTTCATCATCAGAATCGTAAAATAGTTATTAGTACCATATGCGAACAGGTTTGGCAAGCGTTAGACTGATTTTTTTCACGTAAGCCCTCCCGTGTTCTTACCCTTCGACGGTGATTCCTTTTCTTGATCACAGATATTCTGTCGCCATGAGAAAAAATCAGCAAGAATGCGACCATGATCAAAAGCAAGCGGTACGGGCAAGTCCCCTTCGGCGAAAATTCCCAGTTCAGCAGCATCGTCGCCGGCCTTAGGGATGCCTGAGGCCTTTCCGGTGAATACCATGGAAATGGTGTGCAGACGCGGATCACGGCCAGGGTCCGAATACACATGAAACTGCTGCAGAGATTCTACTCTGAGACCGGTTTCTTCAAGTGCCTCCCGCTGAGCCGCTTGTTCCACCGTCTCACCATAATCGATAAACCCGCCGGGCAATGCCCAGCCGTAAGGCGGATTCTTTCGCTTTATCAGGACAATGCCCTGACCGGCCATTTGGATGATGATATCGACGGTAGGGGCTGGGTTTCGATATTCCTTTAACTCTCCACCGCAGTGCGGGCATCTTTTTTTCTCGTTAGTCATAGCATAGTTCCGTTCACTGTTGGTTGTTCATCGTTCTTGCTCGTTATCCGTTCACCGTTGGTCCCGCGCTTCGCGGGATTCACCAAAGGAATAGCGGAATGATGGAATACTGGAAAATTGGGAAACGGAGAATAGGAGGATTCGTTTGATTTATACAGAGCGCCATACATCAACGAACAAAATGTCATTCTTCTCTTCCTTCAGTGGATAAAGAGCTGAGGCGTGACCCGCGCCGGCGGCATTCTACTGAGATGTCATTCCCGCCTTCGCGGGAATGACGGTCAAAGTATTGTGCGCTTCTGCTCTTTATCCACCCGAAGGGAATCCAGGCACATACTGAATTCCGGGTCAAGTCCGGAATGACAATCTGCCTGCGACTTGTGTCGCTGTGTATAGCTATAGCGAAAAAGATGGTCAAGAAATCCTAAACACTACCTAAGTTCAAAACTCCAACGACTGGATTCCCGCCTGCGCGGGAATGACATCACCCGGATTGTTAGCGACAGGGAAGGGTGTCATCGTGCTTAATGGCCACACAAACCATTGCATGGACATTCCGTCATCCCCGCGCAGGCGGGGATCCAGACTTCCTTGGAGCCCTTGGATTTGGAATTTGCGTAGAGCTTAGAAATTAGGATCTGGGATTTGCCTCTGCTGCCCTCTCAGGCATCGAGAGAACATCCATTATTCCATTATTCCATTTTCCCATTCACCAAGTATCCATTTTTCTCAATTGTCGTTCGAAGGCTAACCACAAACCCCCGCAAGCGCGGGAAGGCCTTGACGTATGAGAACTATCTTGTTATACATTTGCTTGCGAGTCAAGCTCGATAAGGGGCGGCCGATGTGCTTGCCCCGGCCCGTATCCAGCAGGAGTTGCCACCGTTGGTAGTCAGTGGAAAGATGGCAGAACTCAGGCAGTTCGAGTTGCTCCGGCTATGCCTGCTTGACGTGCGCGCCGAAGTCAGAGATTGTATATGCCAAGCCAAAACAGGATCTTTCCCGCTTGGAGCGGGCGCAACAATGTTGTCGGGATCGTGCGAGCATTATCTGAAGACTGCCTGTTCTTAGCCCCCTGTGTTTTTTCGCGAGCGGTCATCCTTCATTTTTAGGCACTCTGTGAAACGAAGTCGTTCCTTGTTCAGAATAGGAATATTCAGTTCATACCTGTTTACCGAATGTCTTACAAATTTCGGTATTTGTACGCTGGTTTTCACGTTCACCGCCTTCATGAGCCAGATCTTCAAGCTTACGGAGATGATAGTCAATGCCGGCCTTGGACTGCGTGAAGCCATGATTCTTGTTGTTCTGTTTGTTCCTTCGCTACTCGGATTCGTTATTCCTATCAGCTTTCTGATCGGATGTTTGATTACGCTGGGACGCATGTCCTCGGATGGAGAAATTATTGCTGCCAAAGCGTCAGGAATGAGCCTGAGGCGCCTCTTTCGTCCCATTTTGCTCGTCTCTCTCATTGCTTATCTCATCACTACGCTTTTTACCGTTTACATGGTGCCACGAACAAGCTATGCGCTCAAGCGGTTTTTGTATAACATTGCTCGAACCAAGGCGGAAATCGGACTCAAGGAACGGATCTTCAATACTAATTTCAGCGGACTCATGATCTATGTCGATGAAATTCCGATTCATGGACAGCGCCTGAAGGGAGTCCTGATTTCCGACACCCGGCAGACCGATAGCCCAGCTACCATCGTTGCCCAAGAAGGTCTCCTTATTTCAGAGCCCGATAAGCTTGAGCTGACTCTCCACTTGGAAAACGGAAGCATTCATCGGCTCGACCGCAAGGGAAGGACATATCAGCTTATTGACTTTGCGACGTATAGCCTCAACCTCGATCTGCGACAATCGCTGACCAAACGGCGGAGCTCTTCTAAGGATGAAAAAGAAATGCTGAATTCCGAACTCCTGGCGCAAGCTGCCGCGCAGCAGCACTCTCCAAAAAAGTACCCGCTTTTGGTCAACTTTCACAGTCGGTTTGCCATACCATTTGCTTGTCTGGTTTTCGGCCTCGTTGCTGTTCCTCTTGGTGTGTATTCTCCCCGATCGGGCCGTTCGTATGGCTTTGTGATCGGCCTGATTATTGTTCTGATCTATTACGTACTCTTCTCCTTTGGGAAAAATCTGGGCGGAACCGGAGTTGTTGATCCGCTGGTTGCCATGTGGATCCCGAATGGAGTATTTCTCTTGCTTGCCTTTTACCTTTTCCGGAAGGGTCAGCAGGAGTCCTCCATCGCACTCATTGAGCACCTGTCACACGGCCTAAAATCTGTTCAGAATGTATTCAATATGCTTCTGGAAGGATCGGCCCGCGGTGATGCCGAACAAGTCACTGTTCTGCAAGATCTGAATAATGACGGTGAACAGATGCTTATGCTCAAGTTGGGAATCAGCGCGGATATTGCTGCACAGATCACAGAGTATCGCAAGCACCAGGGTGAAATTAAATCTTTCGATGAGTTAAGGAAGGTGCCTGGCATTGACGACGCGGTCTTCAGGACGATTAAAGAGCATGCTCTGGATTGAGCACGGCTCGACTCGTTCACCCACCCACAACAATGGAAATTGAATGACCATTCTTTCCAGATACATTCTGCGGGAATTTCTGAAAACCCTGATCTACAGTTTGGCTGTAGCGGTAACGCTCTTTATGATTATCGAACTCTTCGGGCAGCTGGACGAGTTCATCGAACATCGGGCGGGTATCGTAGCAATCGCCAGCTATCTGGGATATCTGATTCCTGGTACTATCATTCTCCTCTGTCCGGTCGCTGTGCTGCTTTCCTCGTTTATCACCATCGGCATCCTTTCCCGAAACCAGGAAATTCTTGCTCTGCGCGCAAACGGCGTGAGTCTGTATCGTGTTGTTTTTCCGATTCTCGCCTGTACTTTTTTTATCAGCCTTGCCTCCCTGATGAGCAATGAATTGATTGCCCCATACACCAACCGCATGGCTGAACAAACCTTTCAGCATATCAAAGGCAAGCTGTATGGCAGAAGCATTTACTCGCAAAGCCAGCTGTGGTACCGGGGAGAAGGTGTCATTTATAATATTAAATTCTTTCATCCTCAGACTAATGTTTTAGAAGGGGTAACGCTCTATTTTTTTGACGACGATTTCCGGTTGGTGAAAAGAATCGATGCCGAACGAGCTGACTGGGAAAAAAATAAGTGGGTGTTTGCTAACGTTACCAGCCGCACCTTTTTATCTGAGCGGGAATTTGCACGCACTTTCGAGAAATCGTGCACTATTCATCTGCAGGAGACGCCGGCGACATTCAAGCAGGAAGTGCGTGAACCTGAAGAAATGAGCTTTCAGGAGCTTAAGGAATACATTGAAAAAACGACCAAGGAAGGGTATGATACGGTACCATATCTGGCGGATCTATACGCCAAGATTTCTAGCCCCTGGATAAACTTCGTTATTGCTCTCTTGGGCATTCCTTTTGCCATCCGTATCGGAAGACATGGTGGCTTTGCGCTGGGAGTGACACTCAGTTTCTTCGTGGGCTTCGGGTACTGGGTGTTTTTTAGCGTCTGCCTGGCCCTTGGGCATAGTGGAGCACTGCCTCCTATCCTTTCCGCATGGATCGCAAACCTTGTTTTTGCGTTCTTAGGCGTCTGGATGCTTCTACAAATCCGATACTAGTTGATGCTGATTATGCTTAACTTGCCCAACTCTCTGACACTTATTCGTATTGCGCTTATTCCGGTTCTCTATGTTCTCCTGCTTGATTCAGGAAGAACAGCTGGCTTGATGGCTGTAGTCTGTTTTCTCATTGCATCACTGACGGATTTTCTGGACGGTTTTCTCGCCCGCCGGCACAACGCCATTACCCGCATCGGCAAATTTTTGGACCCTCTGGCTGATAAGCTGCTGGTCGCAGTGTGCTTGATTATGCTGATACCTCTCCATAATGTACATGCCGGGATTGTTGCAGTCATCATATCACGCGAAATTGCGATCACCGGATTGCGAGGCGTTGCGGCAATAGAAGGTATGGTCATGCCAGCCGATACTCTCGGAAAACAAAAGACCGCGTTTCAGGATGTGGCTATCATTTGTCTTCTCATTCATTATACGTATGCCGGCATCAACTTTCATAGCATCGGCATGATATTGCTGGTGATTGCCATGATTCTCGGCGTAGTATCCGGACTCGCCTATGCGTATCGGTTTTATATGAAGGTTCATCAGCAAGATCTGCTAAGCAAATGAGATTTGAGCAGGCAGCGTGCAGTGAAGAATCGCTGTACTACTGATGGCCTTATCCTCTCCATCGCGAAAGAACCTGCGGCGCTGTTGGCCGGATTTGTCGGCTGAGCTTTCCATACCAAGCAGTCAGATTTTTTGAGAAAAATTTGTTAACGACGGTGAATTCTCTGCATCGTATTTCTATTGACAAAGTTGTCTTTGTGTTTTAAATAAAAGTGACACCAGTTACAGGCGGGAGTAACTCAGCGGTAGAGTGCAACCTTGCCAAGGTTGAAGTCGCGGGTTCAAATCCCGTTTCCCGCTCCTTCGGGCGGCATAGCCAAGAGGCTAAGGCAGAGGTCTGCAAAACCTTTATTCCCCGGTTCGAGTCCGGGTGCCGCCTCTTAGACCCACAGGTTTTGACAGGGGACTGCACGCTGCAGCGTACAGTCCCCTGTCTTTTTTAAGGAGGTCCGACAGTAAATGATTGTATGTCGAGATACCCTTACACGAGTCCTCTTAGACAAATGGTATTCTGTTGCGATAGTGCAGATCACTCCTGACCGTTCTTTTGGTGGCCAGGATCAAGTCTATGGAGGACTTAATGTTAGCCACCAAAGAGGATAGTGATAGTATGGACCCAATCGTGGATATTCATATTCATGTCGGCCATCGGTTCGAATGGAGTGACCGGGCAAAAGAAGTGTGGATGGATACCGGACCATATGTTGTCGAGATTTTTGACGAGCAGGGGCGGCAGAGACCTGATCGGTATGGTGAGGCAATCAAACAAGAAGGCGTGTTCGGAGGGCTTCTGCTTCCTGAATACTCGCCGCTTACCTCCGGTGTAATGCCGCTGGAACGAGCGCTTGAAATCCATACCCTTCACCCGGAGCTTATGCCAGCGGCCTTTCTGAATCCCCGGTATCATGCTCAGCTCTTGCCGGCGTTTGAGGAACAGCTGGCGGCTGGGGCGAAGGTGCTGAAGCTTCATCCTATTCACGACTTCTATTACGCAAATGATCCGGTGCTCTACCCGGTATATGCCCGCTGCGAACGGGAGCGAATACCGGTCATGTTTCATGCCGGAAACAGTCTTTTTCCGGGAGTGAAAATGCGTTACTCTGATCCTTACACCTTCGATGACGTGATCAGCGATTTTCCGAATCTCACAGTGATCCTCTGTCACGGCGGCAGAGGCTTCTGGTATCATATCGCCGAGTTCATGGTCAAACACTTCGAGAACGTGTATATCGATGTATCCGGCCTTCCTCCAAGAAACCTCCTTGATTACTTTCCCTCGATGAAAAAGTACTGCCACAAGTACCTTTTCGGTTCCGATTTTCCTGGCGTACCGGGAATACGAAAGAACTACGAAGCAATCAGGGACCTCGTAAAGGATCAGAAGGTGAGCGAGCGCATCGGGTTCAAGAATGCCTGTGAGCTGTTCGGATTTTGGTCGAATGGTTAAGTAGTGAAATGGAGAACTGGTTAAATGGGGAATGGCTGGAATGGAGAATTGATCAAACAGCGGAATGGTTAAATTTTGAGCATTTCCCCAGTCGTCCTGTGTGACGAATATGTCATTTAACCAATTTACCGATTATCCGTTTTACCGCTCCACTGCTAGGCGCCGCCTAAGCTCCAGCGCCGGCGTGAATTGCGGATCGATGGCCAGAAGTACATCCAGCGCACTCACCGCTTCAGCGAGCCGGTTCAGGTGTCTTAGCGCCTTGGCCTGATTAAAAAGCAGTGGGACATTGTAGGGATCCAGCATTAGTCCCCTGCGGGCGGCATCTTCTGCTTCAGGCCAGGATTCCAGATTCAACCAGGCGGTGCTGATGAGACTCCAGCTGTTTTCCGGTGCCCATCCATGAACCAGAGAACGATGGCCCCAGGTAACTGCTTCTTTGAGATACTCTTTCGAGACCTGATGCTGCGATCCGGCATTGAGCGCTGCCACTCCTGCCTGCAAACTGTAAAAGCTTTCCCGGGGAAGTGTCTGCGTTGCTTTGCGGAAAAGCCTTTGTTCATCTTCGATACTAGCCGCGGTAGCGCTCTGCCGCGCCCGCAATCCGGCTAGAGCACACTGATCGGCACGCACAAGACGCCAGGAGTCGAGAATCACCCACCCGGCTGCAAGCACAGTGATCAAAACAGCCAGCCAGCGCTTCCACCCGTACCATGGCACTCCTTTCACCTGTGATTGCCCATCAGCCCTTGCTGCGAGTAGTCCGGCAACAGCAGAGAAATAAACCAGAGTAGTAATGGTGTCAAACCCCGTTGCCATGGCGATACAGTAGGCGCTCAGCGACACAATGAGACTGAGCGATATATCGGCCGGCAGGCTTTGAGGGCACTTCAGCACGCGTATACCAGCGTGGAAAAGGCAGAAGAGCAGGTACAAGAATGCCAGTAACCCAAGGATTCCGCTCACTGCCCAGAGATGGAGGTAGTGGTTGTGCGGAGTGTCATAGTTGGTATTCTTCTCCAGACGGGCCAACGTAATGCTTTTGCACGGCATGAATGCAATTCGGAATGTTTCCAGGCCGGATCCAAGCAGAGGATCCCCTTTGATACATTTGAATGTATCCTGCCAAAGATAGAGGCGAGTCTGTTCGCTGATTCGGGTAATAGTTGCTGCCCGCTGTCGCAGGCCGGGATGAGCTAAGAATGGTGTGCCAATAAGTCCGGCCAAGAGCAGGAGAAATAATAGCGATACGCGTAGCTGTCGGCGGAAGCCCGCGCGATCCCGTCGGAGAAGGAAGGGTTTGGCCAGAAGAAGGGCGGGAACCGTTAGTGCAACGGTGATCCAGGCTCCGCGCGTCTGGCTGGCAATGATGCCGGCACCTTGTATCAGGCTACAGGTTATCCATCCTATTCGCCTGTACGTGCGGCACTCTGCAAAAGAAAGACCGATTCCCAGGGGGAGAGTCATTGCCAGCAATTCTCCCAGATAATCGGGGTGGCCGAGGGTGGATGATGGCCGGGTACCGAACGCGGCAGACCAGAAAATCGGATCCAGCCCTCCGACCTGAAGAAGCGCATATACTGCAACCAGCGTACTACTTGCTGTCATCACCCTCAGTGCCAGCATTGTCTTGTGGCTGCGGTCAGTACTGACGATCGTTCCAATCAGAAAACAGAAGATGATTGCAGCCGTAACGCTGAGTAGTCCCATTTGCCGATCATAAAGACCGAAAGTGCTGAGTATAGGATCGAGGGAAGTGGCTGTTGAGATCACACCAGCTAAAAGAAAAAGCCACAAAGACCGTGCTGCGTCCGACGGCATACCGCAGCTCAATAACCGGATGTCAGAAACCCTGAGAACCCACCCGGCAAGGAGAATCGCTATGCCTGCGCGAAGAAGAACCGCTTTGGGAATTTCAAAGCCCCGATACAGCGAGGTGGAGAAAACAAGTGGAATGCAGAACAGAAAAAGCAGCAGACCCCACCAGAGGGGGGAAAAAGGGCGTGTTACTGAGGTATGCTGGTCAATCATGCTTGATTCATGAGGGGCGCACAGCCTCTGTGGTAGGCCATGCATGCTAAATTGAACCGCTGCCTTTGTAGTCTTTGAAGTATCTCATCACCTTTCTTACGTAATCCTGCGTTTCCTTATAAGGGGGGATTTGGAGATTGTACTGCCTGACGGTATTTTCTCCGGCATTATAGGCAGCCAGCGTAAGTGTCAGATCGTTCTCAAAGATATTCAAGAGGCGGCGAAGATATTTCACACCACCCTCGATATTCTGACGGGGGTTGAAGACATCGTCAACATCCATGTCGTAAGCGGTTTCAGGCATGAGCTGCATGAGACCTTTTGCCCCTTTGGTTGAAACCACGGATGGATTGAAATCCGATTCCACCTTAATCACGGCGCGCACCAGATTGTGGTCTACCTCGTACTTCTTTGACATTTCCTGAATTATCGGATCGTACTGGCTGGGAGTGCCGCGACTGTGAGGATGTTTACGACTGGGAAGATAGAGCTTGTAACGTGCGTCGGAAGGCACATTCGTGAAGTGGATCACGCCCTGTTCGTCCACAAACCGATAGACATCAGCCTCTGTAGGAGACAAAAAAAAGAACACCATTAGGCTCGCACAAACCATCATCCAAAGCAGGCGACAGGCGTTGTCAGTCGTGGTATCTGTGTTCATTATTTCCATTCAAAGCTTGCTGTTCTCGTTGACAGATGCCTGATGAAAGCCGTAGCATGTTTTCTTTGATCAGAAATCCTGATTTTAGTGTACATGAACTCGTGAAGCTCTTCAAAGGGTATGAATTTCGACTACTTTCTTAGTGTCTTGGGTTTGGTTCTGGTCCTTGAAGGACTTCCCTATGCCGCTTTTCCGGAAACAATGAAAAAATGGCTGGCCGCTATTTCCGGTATTCCTGATCACTTTCTACGCCTTGCCGGGTTCTTGGCCTTGTGGGCCGGAATGACGCTGCTTTTTTTCGTCCGCAGCCGTTTTTGACATCAGTAGGCTACCTTAATTTTTGTTCCCGGTTCCAGAGGATCATCGATCTGAACATTGTTCAAATCAGCTATTTCTTCGGCCAGGTCCTTATCTCCGGCCACGTTTTCTGCAACAGACAGAATTGAATCGTCTTCTTGTATTGTATAGATATGCAGGCGCCGGGGATTATCTCGGGGACCATACAGCAGTCCTTCTAAATGAGATCGGTATTCTGATTCGAGAACTTTACCCGCATGGGTTTTAACATCCTCTCTGGTTACCTCGGCTTCGCCGACTTGGTTCTGCTGTCGAATTTTCTTCTCGGTCAGATTAAGGGCAACCATCAGCTTTGCTTTGCTGCGGGTTTCCTGGACGCGCTCAAAAATATCCGGATGAGTTGAGCTATAGATGCCATAACCAGCAGGCCCCTGTCCTTTGCGGCTGAGCTGGTAGAGAAAGTTGCTCATTTCCAGCGGATCATAACCGGATCGAAACATGTATGTGAGTCCCATGGAGTCGGCCTGAAACTCACGCTCCCGGCTGTAGCCGAGCATCATTGTCTGGGAGAGTGTGGCTACAACCGGAAGCATTTCGCCGGCATTGGGCGCCGCCATTGCTGCCACGGTCAGCATCTGGTACCCCAGCGCTTCCGAAAGCTGAATCGCACTGTGACGGGCAGCGACATGGCCGATCTCGTGTCCCAATACTCCAGCCAGCTGCGCTTCATTTTCGATTTCTGCCAACAGCCCCCTGGTTATATAGATGTAGCCTCCGGGAAGAGCGAAGGCGTTTAGGATAGGACTGTCAATAACATAGAAATGATACTGGAGGTACGAACGGTCGCTGTTCTTGGCCAGAGCCTGGCCGATGCGATACACATAGCGCTGCAGCTCCTGATCGTCATAAAGGCCTCCAAAACTCTGGGAAATCTCTTTGTTGGCATTGCGGCCGAGAGAGATTTCCTTATCTTCACTGATAATATTGAATTCTTTTTCCAGGGTAACCGGATTGACGGTACAGGAAAGAACCAGAGGGAGCAGGAGCAAGGCAAGCCCCTGGATGACGCGGCCTAGTGCTAATCGATTCATATGCGTCTTACCTGAGGAAGGATCTGCTCAATGATCCTTCAAAAAGGATACATACCAGCGCTACCGGACGGGAATGCTTCTTTCGCGGAGATAGCGCTTTACCTCGCCGATGCTGAATTCCTTATAGTGAAATATCGATGCTGCTAGAACTGCATCAGCTTTGCCTTGTTTCAGGACTTGATAAAGATGATCCAATGTTCCGGCGCCGCCAGATGCAATCACCGGTACCGAAGCACATTCGGAGACAGCCTGGGTAAGGGCAATATCGAAGCCTTCTTTTGTGCCATCAGAATCCATACTCGTGAGCAGAATTTCTCCCGCTCCATAGCTGACGATGCGTTTCGTCCACTCCAGTACGTCAATGCCGGTAGGTTCTCGTCCGCCATGGGTATACACTTCCCAGTGTAATTCGCCGGATACACCTGTGCTGACTCTTTTAGCGTCGATGGCCACAACAATGCATTGGCTTCCGAATCGCTCGGCTGCCTCCTGCACAAATCCCGGTTGCTTTACTGCGCCGGTGTTGATCGATACCTTGTCGGCACCAGCATTGAGGAGATCACGGATATCGTGCAGGGTGTTGATACCTCCTCCCACGGTGAGCGGCATAAACACCTCTTCCGCGGTCCGAGCAACGACATCCAGAATGATCTTGCGTTTCTCGTGCGAGGCCGTAATGTCCAGGAAACACAGTTCATCAGCCCCCTGGCCGTCGTACATCTTCGCGTTATCTACCGGATCGCCGGCATCACGAAGGTTGATGAAATTGATCCCTTTCACTACCCTGCCGTCCTTGACATCAAGACAGGGAATGATTCGTTTTGCTAACATAGAGGTTCTATCGTATTTGCAGCACTCGACGTATCATTGTCAATGCAAGAGGCCGGTTCTGAGAGATTTTACTGAGTAAAGACAGCATACGGCGATACTTGTTCATTTCCGGCGTCGTTCAAACCGTTCAAGCCGATTGAACCGTTCGAACGGTTACTTCCCCTCCCCGGCCAACTGAAGCGCTTCCTCGAGTCTGATCGTCCCCGCATAAAGGGCCCGGCCGATGATTACGCCTTGGACTCTGTCTTTGGCGAGCGGAAGAAGCCGCAGAATATCGTCAAGGCTAGCCACGCCACCGGAGGCAATTACCGGCACCGATATGGTCCGCGCCAGCTCCTGAGTGGCCTTGACGTTCACTCCGGTAAGCATGCCGTCGCGGCTGATATCTGTATAAATTATCGCTGCTACACCTGCCTGCTCCAATCTCTGGGCAAGATCGAGTGCTCTCTGGTCGGTTTGCTCGGCCCATCCTTTGACAGCGACCATTCCGTTGCGCGCATCAATGCCCACGGCAATGTGACCGGGGAAAGCGCTGCAGGCTGCTTTGACAAAATCAGGATTCTGGTACGCTACAGTGCCCAGGATGACGCGATTGATGCCGAGCAATACGTACGCTTCGATAGTGTCGAGGTCACGAATACCTCCCCCTAATTCAATAGGTATCCGGATTGCCTGCCGGATCGAAGCAATCGCTTCCCGGTTCTGTGGATTGCCGGAAAAGGCACCGTCCAGATCCACCAGATGCAGCATTCCGGCGCCAAGGTTTTCCCATTTTTGCGCCATCTCAGATGGATGAGAAGAAAACACGGTTTCCCGTTCCATCAAGCCTTGTTCGAGACGGACGCAATTTCCATTTTTTAGGTCAATTGCCGGTATAATCAGCATGTCGGTTCTCACATATCGTAAGGAGTAGGGAGATCCTTTTTTTTCTCCGCGTGCTCCGCGCCCCTGCGCGAGAACAAGGCAGGTAGTGAGGGCATTTACTCGTTACTCCTAGCTCCTCACTTTTCACTCCTTACTAGTTTTTGTCCACCATCTTCTTGAATTGCCGCAGTACCTCCAGACCTAGGGACTGGCTTTTTTCCGGATGGAACTGACTAGCGAAGATGTTCTCTTTCCAGATGCTGGAAACAAACTCGATGCCATATTCGGTCGTAGTGGCTACGACATCCGGGCTGTCCGGTACGACGTAATAGGAGTGGACGAAATAAAAATAGGACCCATCCTGGATGGTAGCCAAAACGGGCGGCCGCTGGTGAATCTTTACCTGATTCCATCCCATATGGGGTACCTTTAGGCGGTGATCCGGTAGGTGATGAAGGGGAAAACGCACTACCCGGCCCGGCAGCACATTCAGCCCCGGATGCCGGCCGAATTCCTCGCTTTCAGCAAAAAGCACCTGGAGCCCCAAGCAAATGCCGAGAAACGGTTTTCCGCTTCGGATGGAAGAGAGGATAGGATCGATCAGATTGTATCGTTCGAGGTTGCGCATGCAATCGATAAACGATCCCACTCCCGGCAAAACGACGCCGTGCGCGTCTCTGATCGAACTTGGGTCATGGGTTACCATGGCTGAGGCACCTATTTTTTCGAGCCCCTTGTGCACGCTCCGGAGATTACCCATTTCATAATCAACGATCGCAACGTATCTTCCCCTGCCCATGATTCCTCGTAATTATTCTCCTGATTCACTTAGAATGTTCACCGTTATCCGTTCACCGTTGATCCCGCGCCACGCGGGATCAACGGTGAACCATGAAATCGTTGACGCTCACAGCATACCCTTAGTAGACATGACACCGTGAATACGCGGATCAAAAGAAACCGCTTCACTCAATGCCCGGCCCGAAGCTTTGAACACTGCTTCGATAAGATGATGCCTATTGGTACCATATGGTACGTTGACGTGCAGAGTAATGCCGCCAGCATTGGTAAAAGCAATAAAGAACTCTCTGATAAGCTCAACATCGAATGTGCCTACCTTTCCGCTCGAAACCGGCACGTGGTACACCAGCACCGGGCGCTTGCAGAGATCGACGGTCACGGAGGCCAGCACTTCATCCATAGGAACAGTGGCAAAGCCATAGCGGCGAATTCCCTGATAATCTCCTAAACTCTGCCGGAATGCATCACCCAACACGATGCCGATGTCTTCTACCGTATGGTGAAAATCAACGTCAACGTCGCCTTTGGCGTTCAGTGTGAGATCGAAAAGGCCGTGTTTGGTCAATAACTGCAGCATGTGGTTGAAAAATGGTATGCCGGTTTCGATCTGGTATGTTCCCTGTCCGTCCAGATTCAAGCGGACGGCAATGTCGGTCTCAGTGGTTTTGCGGCTGAAGGCTGCTTCACGCACCATGGTCAGTACCTCTGAAATGGTTAAAAATTTCTTATATATCAAACTGTTCCTGCAATGTCAACCCATACTGAATTTTTCTGGTCGGCTGACGTCGACCCGAGTTGCAGTTCTTCCTTGCATTATCTCCGGTTTTGAGTATCTATACAGCTCAGAGGCTGAATTGACTGAGTGCCAGAGGGTGGTGGCTGCGGCGAAAAGCTGCTTCAGGGAACCAGGAATCAAAGCGTCCCTTTCAGACGGTCTCCCTGATATTTCTAACCTTACGATGTATGGAACGATCATGAATCAACGATCATTTCGCATTGGTGATTTTGAAGCTGCCCTTCTGCAGCTCGACACATTTGCGCTGGATGGAGGAGCCATGTTCGGCATTATCCCCAAAGCCATATGGAGCCACCTCTATCATTCCAACGAAGAAAATGGAATTACCCTCTGCAGCACGTCACTGCTGGTGCGAGTCAATAATCAGCATATCCTCGTTGAAACGGGTGTGGGATCCAAGCTAACCGACAAAGAAAAGCGTCACGTACGGTTTATGCCGTACCAGTCCCCTTTGCAGGCTCTTCAGCCCTTTGCCCTCACACCTCAGGATATTGACTGGGTGATTCTTACGCACCTTCATTTCGACCATGCCGGAGGCTCGACAAAAATGAGCAACAACACCGTGAAGCCGGTGTTTCCCAATGCTCGGTACGTTGTGCAGCAGGAGGAATTTGAAGTTGCCTGTGCCACGAATGAACGGACGGCGGCAAGTTACCACTCCGATGATTTCCTGCCTTTGCAGGAAGCCGGTAACCTAACCTTAGTGGATGGAGATCGAGAGATCGTTCCAGGAGTGAGAGTAGTAAAGACCGGAGGGCACACGCAGGGTCATCAGGTTGTGTTCTTTGAAAGCAACGGGAAGGGCGCCATACACATCGGGGACCTCGTTCCAACGTCCACGCATCTGCCGCTGCCGTACATCATGGGCTATGACACTCATCCGCTCATCACCTTGGAGATGCGGGAAAAGCTGTACCGGGAGATCCGCGAGAAGAAGCTGAGGGTGATCTTCCCTCATGATATGTACCATACCATTGCCAGCCCGGCAGATGTGCCGGTAACGTAGGACGAATTCAACATTCAACATTCAACATTCTGCAGATTGGACACTAACAGAATCATAAGGTGCCAAAAGCAAGAGACGGCCTTCACGGTCGCAGGTAGTGAATGTCCAAGATTCATCACGAAATTCAATCTTGAATCTTGAATATGGAATCTTGAATCCTATATTATGTGAGTCGTTTTCCCGTTGTGGTCATGCTGAGGCTGGTATGTTTGACGCCTTTCATTGATTTGATCCGGTCAGTCAGCGTACGAATGGCTTCAGTGCTGCCTCGAACTACGGAGACTTCGAGGCAGTGATCGTGGTCGAGGTGAATGTGCTGACTTGCCAAAACAAGGCCGGTATAGTCGTGCTGAATGTCGATAAGAGCGTTCACCAGCTCTCGTTTGTGGTGATCATAGACAAAGGTAATCGCACCCACTACCTCCTGCCCCTGCTGAGCATCGGCCCACTCCTTCTCCACGAGTTTGTCGCGAATCATGTCTCGAAGGGCCTCTGATCGGTTCTGATAATTCCTCGCAGTGATGTAACGGTCAAAATCACCGAGAAGCTCCTCAGGCATGGAAACACCGAATCTAATAAGCTTCATAGTGGTAACTCCCAAGCAAGAATGAAACGTTATCAAGAAGGTAGCAGATAACGCCCGATCTTTCAATCGGGAGAAACATTTTTGCATTTGGGGGGAACGTGTGGTACATTCCGTATCCTAGTTTTAGCCGGAGGAAGCTGCGCTGACTTTCAGCTAAGGAAAGGTATCATGAGTATTGTTGATCTTATTGGAAATACTCCTATCGTGGAGCTGCAAAAAATCGTCCCGCACAAGGGAGTGAAAATTCTGGCGAAGCTGGAGGGCAACAATCCCAGCGGTTCAGTCAAGGATCGAGCTGCCTATTTCATGGTAAGAGACATGGAGCAGCGCGGACTTTTAAACAACGGTAAGATCATTCTGGAGCCCACCTCCGGCAACACCGGAATCGGACTCGCCATGGTGGCGGCGGCCAAGGGGTACAAGGCAAAGCTGATCATGCCGGTATGTGTCAGTGAGGAACGGCGAAGAATTCTGGAAGCATTCGGTACTGAGATAGAGCTGACACCGGCAGCTGACGGTACTGACGGTGCTATCCGGCGAGCCTATCGCATAGCGGAAACCCATCCTGACGTCTATTGTATGCCCGATCAGTACTCTAATCCCTACAACGTCCTTGCCCACTATGAGGGCACCGGCGTGGAAATCATCAAACAGACCAACGGAGAAATAGATGTGTTCGTGGCAGGTATGGGCACTACCGCTACGCTCATGGGGACTGGAAAGCGGCTGAAGGAATATAACAAGGCCATCAAAATCGTGGGGGTGGAGCCGATGCTTGGCCATCGTATTCAAGGATTGAAGAATATGAAGGAGGCAATGGTGCCCAAGATCTTCGATCCCAGTAGACTGGATGAACATATTCTTGTCGATGACGAGAGTGCTTTTGAAATGACCCGCCGGCTGGCTCTTGAAGAGGGTATCTTCGTAGGCATGAGCAGCGGAGCCGCTATGGTCGGTGCCTACACAATGGCCCGGAATATGAAATCAGGGACTATTGTCGTCCTCTTTCCAGACCGCGGCGATCGTTACCTGAGCACAGCGCTGTTTACCTCTATCTGTGCATCCTGCCGACCGTAGAATCGTTCACCGTTATCCGTTGACCGTTCACCGATTGGATTAGAGTAATCGTCGATTCGCGCTGCGCTGAGGCAGGAGGGTTCGTTGGGTTACTTGGGTTCGTTGAGTTTAAACATGAACTCGCAACCTGCAACTCGCAATAGATTCATACCTTATACTCCTTACTGGTCACTTCTCACTATTCACTGCCCGATGTCCAGGACAATCTTCAGAGTGTCTTTTCTTTTCGCTGCCTGCAGAGCCTTTATGCCATCTTTTAGATCGAATCGATCAGAAATAAGAGGCTCTACCGTGGCCCCATGTGCTTCCAGTAGTCGGATGGCGGGAAAGAAGGGACCACAACGCGAACCGATCAAGTTGATCTCGTTGATGACCAGGGGAGCAAGGTCTAGCTTCGGCTGGACGAAGAACGTACTCTTTAAGACAATCGTGCCCCGGGGATGAATCAGTTTGAACGCTTCTTCCAGACCGGACGGTGAGCCAGTGCATTCGATAACAAAATCCACCTTCTCCCGGCTTAATTCGTCGATGAGGCAGGTTCTGATGCCCAGATTTCTCACAATATCCAGTTTCTCTTCGTGCCGTCCTACTGCCAGAACCTGGGCTCCGGTCATAGCGAGTACTTGAGCGCAGAGCAATCCGAGGTTGCCGTCTCCAAGCACGATTACCTGATCAGCCGGGGTAATGTGCACCTGGGCAAGGATTTGGAGGGAAGCAGCCAGAGGTTCCACAAAGATGGCCTGATCGTTGCTTACTTTTTCGGGTAGGGGATGCACATTCTCCAAGGGCAAGGAAACAAATTCAGCGAAGACGCCGTTTTTGTTTTGAATGCCGAGGGTGGAGCGGTTTTCACAGTGAGTTGACATTCCTTTCAGGCAGTAGATGCATTTTCCACAGGAGATATTGATTTCGCCCACTACCCGCTTTCCAACGAGATTAGGGTCAGGGCTTTCCTCGACTACGCCGACAAACTCATGTCCCAAGATCCCTTGGAAGTCAAGGTAGCCTTTCACGACCTCGACATCTGTTCGGCAGATGCCTGCGGAAAGGACCCGAATCAGCACTTCAAAGGGCTTTCGCTCCGGAAGCGGATGATTTCGATCAAGCCTGAGTTCACCATCAAAAAGTAACGCTTGCATAGCAGATTCCGAAAAAGACATGTGAGTGAAACGTTGACCAATTCGACTATATGTATTTTAAGAAATTATCATCCTGGCAGGGTGAAAGCAACAGAGAACAATGAAGAGTGAAAAGCGAGGAGTCAAAAGACAGCCCCGGCCAGAGGCTGTGCTTACTCCTCACTGACGATATCGATAACCGTAATCTGAGGGGGTGCGAGGAACCGCATCGGTGGGCCCCACGTGCCGGTGCCGCGACTGGTGTACAGTGATGATCCGTGTCCTAAAGAATAGAAACCCGCAATGTACGGATGGAGCAAGGCCACAATATAACGAAAGGGATACAGCTGGCCGGCATGCGTATGGCCGGAAAGCTGAAGGTCGAAGCGGCCGATACTCTCATCGCAGACATCTGGCCGGTGTTTAAGCAGAATTGTAAAAAGGCCGGCGGGTATGGACGACAGAAGGGCCGCTTCGTCGACGGTGGTCGGAACAGCTGGATCGTCAATTCCGACGATGGCAAGCCGGGAATCAAGAATTACCGCCCTTCCACGCAGTATGGTGAAGTCAGCTTGTTCAAGAAAATCTAGTGAGTGCTCAAGCCCGGAATATACCTCATGATTACCAATGATTGCATACTTTCCACCTGGTACTGAGGTCTGCCGAAGTGCATCGGAAAGGCCATCGACAGAATGGGCACTCGCATCGACCAGATCACCGGTGCACACAAGAATATCGGGCGCTTCGGCGCGGACCTTCTGCAGTACAGCGTCAAGACGCTTCCGTTGGGAAAGCAAGCCCAGGTGGACATCGGAAATCTGAACAATCCTCAGGCGGTTGCTTCCAGGAGGAAGTTTATCGGTTGTCAGTGAAAGACGCTCGATGCGAAGCTGGCGAGCTTCCAGAAGACTGTAACAGCACAAACCGACAACAAGAATAAGCATGACCAGGACCGGCTTCCTTCCGTTCAGAGAAGGAAGGGGAATTGATGCAACGCTTCGGCCAAGCCAGAAACAAACGTCAAAGATATTCATGACCATAGTTGCCAAAAAGGCAAAAAAAACAAATCCCATCCATGGGAAGGCAACCATAGCGACAGTACGCGCTGCCTGAGGGTAACCGCAAGCCTCAACTTTGTGAGTAACCAGGGGAGCGAGGATCAGTGCTGCGAAAGCAAGCAGAACCATTCCGTAGGCGATCCGAGAATCAGGTAAAAGGACCTTCACCCGGAAGAAGAGTACGAGGTGAATGAGACTATAGACGGTTATAAAGGCGGCAAAGAATTTCCACATAGTCGACCAGGAAAGTTTGACACTCTGGACATTCTCCCAGTATACTAGCAAACCGGAAATAGTCAGAATGAAAATTTCTGAGGTGCGGTTTTGCTTATGATGGGAAAGGATTGGCTTGTAAAGATGAAAGTCGCTGTTGTATGTGTAATGCTGGCTGCCTTGATGTGTTTTGTTTTCTCGGGGTGTAATACGATAAAAGGCCTTGGTAAGGATATTCAGAAGGCGGGAGAAGCACTTGATCGAGCGATAGATTGATGAAAAACAGTGAAAGATAAAGAAGTGAACGTTGAAAGGAGCTGACTCACAAAGCTTCTCTGCTTTCTAACAGATCGAGCGTATGTCTTGCCGCACTCCGGTCAGTAACCAGCTCAGAGACGTTGCCCGAATCGTCTCTTCTTGAGAGTAGAACCGGCTGATCTGGAAATAGATTAAGAGCTTCGCGTTCCTTAAGACCTATCCAAGACTGGACAAAAGCAGCAAATTCACTGCCAGGAATTCCCCTTCGAGCAAAAGCGTGCTATACTAAATCGAAAACTTTTTTAGGAGATACTGAGACCCTTATGCATAGACTACCTATTTTTTTAATCATAAGTATCGTTTTTGTAGTTCTCTACTATTTCACTCCCTTGCGCAGCACCATTGACTCGCAGTTTCAGTCTGATGGACAATCAGAAAACCAACAGAAGGCCGACGAGAACCAGCCTTTTGATAAGGTAAGCATGGAGCTTTTACTCATTTCTGAGAAGATGGCTAACCTGGAAGGAAAAGCACGCCTTTTGGCTTTGGCTCAAGAACATCCGGAGTGGTTTGCTGAAAATGATTTTGCCAAACTGCCGCAGCTTATCAGCAAGACCGACCAGGAACTCGCTGATGCCAAAGCTGACTATGAGCGGATCAAGATCCAGTATGCGCGCGAAACAGTGACGAAAATGCTTAATGACCCAGCGTCGGCAAAAGGGACCGCTGAACCAGACGCTGCAGCACCGGAAGCGCACTGATACCATTCTGTCAGCGTTTTGTTATCTCGATAGGATACATTTGAGGCGGTTACCCCTTGACACCTATGAATGTACGTCACGGGAGATCAAGAAAAGAGATGAGAAACAAAGATTCCTTTTTTGTGACCGAACTCATGCCCTTGGTGAAAGAGATTGAACAGACGTCAAAGGCTTTGAATGCGGTGTGCGAAGAAAGCCAGGAAGGGATGTGTTTTCTGCTGAAAGGTACGCTGGATCGAATTGCGAAGGACTTCAATGAGAAGCTCGCCGACTTGGACCGGGACTATGTGGTATCGCCAAGAACGAAGAAAAAATGAAATGCGCTCCGTACAGCACTCCGGCCTGTCCGACCTGAAAATGAATGGAGATGATGGGATTCGAACCCACGGCCCCCGCGTTGCGAACGCGATGCTCTCCCACTGAGCTACATCCCCAGAAGATTTTTCTTGTAACACGACTAAGAATTCTTTATATTTGCACTCTCTGCAAGATTTTTCAAGCTTTGGGAAGCAGATCGTGAGTGAAAATTTTCGGGTGAAAGGTTGAATTGAAAAAGTTCCAGTGATAACAGCAGGATGAAGTTCCGGAGACGATATGGGAAAAAAAGTTATACCTTTCGATAAGTCCAAGCGTTCGGTTAAGGAGCTGATGGAAGATCTTCAAAACGAAGTTGAAGATGTTGACGAGCTTTTGGTGATCGGTAAGTATAAGGATGGTGATTGGCTGTTTGAATATTCCGACCTGGAAAACGAGCTCGAATGGATTGGCATTCTCAATGTTTTCATTCAGGAGAATTTAATCGGCGGGATCGATGACCGCGACTGAGAGTGATGCAAGGAGTGAAGAGTAAGGAGTAAAAAGGCAGAAGTGAGGGCGAATAGGCACGAATCACACCTCGTCTTTTAACTCCTACTGTATTGCGAACCTTGAACTCTTGCAGATGCTTTGTCGGTGACCGGTTGTTTCAAATCCACCATCTAATACACGGTTGCCTTTGCAAGTCGGATGGTTAGCTACTGTCCCCGATCACCAGCAAAGCATCAGAACCTGCCCCCGCGAAGGCGGGTTACTCTTCTGGCCCGCGAAGCGGGTTACCCATCACCTCTTCTGGCCCGCGAAGCGGGTTACCCATCACCTCTTCTGGCCCGCGAAGCGGGTTACCCATCACCTCTTCTGGC
>Ga0116144_10002045_pt1 | contig 22615 bp, 19 predicted proteins | sample AD_UKC035_MetaG_FD_89746 | JGI IMG/M metagenome (GOLD analysis project Ga0116144, IMG submission 89746) | Active sludge microbial communities of municipal wastewater-treating anaerobic digesters from USA - AD_UKC035_MetaG | ecosystem: Engineered > Bioreactor > Anaerobic > Digestate | place: USA...
CTACGTCCATCAGGGGCCGTATCACAGCTTTGCGCGCCAGGATGCCGCCCCCCTCACGCCGGGCGAGGTCGCCGAACTGCGCATCACCCTGTACGCCACTTCGGTCCTGATCCCCCGGGGACATCACATCCGCATCGCCATCGCCGGGCACGATGCCTCGGTGTTTGCGCGCTATCCGGCCGAAGGCACGCCGGTGTTGACGCTGCAACGCAACAGCCAGTACGCTTCACGGGTTGAGCTGCCGGTTAACCAGGGAGAGTAACGCAAAGACGATGTGGCCCATCATTAACCTTCCCATGTGGGGATTAAATTGCTCGCCTATCACTACCTGCTGCCCAAGGATTTTGAGAAATTGCTTGGAGCAGGAGGCGGGTAAGAATCCTTCGTCCCTAATCCTGTAGTTCGTTATTCTCTTTGGAGGGCGGCGAACGATCGCCGACGGCCAATCAGCCACACCAGCCCGCCCCCAATGACGAACAGGCTCATGTTCAGCGCAAAGGGCAGCGCGCGGTCCAGGGCGGAAAGCTGTCCTGCGATCCAACCAAAGGGCGAGGTGAGCACAATCAACGCCACATAGACCATCGCGCTGATGCGCGCGCGCTCGTGCGACTCCATCGCCATCGCCAGCAGGGATTCGAGCATGGGGTTGATCAACGCCGCCCCTATGCCCTCAAGCGCCACGCTGATCACCAATAAGGGGACTGACTGTGGGGGCATAAAGACGAGCAGGGCTTGACTGACGAAGTAGGCCGCATATCCCACCCACAAGGGCATGCGAAAATGGCGCATGGTCGTGAGTCGTGGGCCGATCAAGAAGAAACATAGCGCGATGATGATCGAGCGCAGCATCGCGTAGATGGAGATCTGCGACTCGGCAAAGCCGAGTTTGGTGGTGAACAACACTCCCCAAAAACTGCCGTTGATGGTGGCGAAAATATTGGCGATCACCATCAACGACAACGCCGCCAGGATGGGCTTGGAGTGTAGGATCGGGCCGATGACGCTGCGATACTCACCGAGCAAGCTGAGCAAAGAACGGTGACGGGTTTCTGCGACGCGCTGTTGTCCCCGCGCGGTTTCATGCGAAAAGCGGTACAATACCCCGGCCTTGGTGGTAAGCATCACGCAGCCAAAAACAAGCAACCCGCGCATGGCCGGTACCAGGCCAAAGCGTTCCACAAACCACCCGCCCAGCGGCGTGAAAAAAGAGGCGCAAATGCCAAAGAGGGTAACCCAGGTCCAGATGTGGACCAGGTGGCGCTCTTCTGCATCCTCAATCATCAAGCACGTCCAGGCCGTGTGTGCGATGCGGAACAAACCGTTCAACATCGCGCCGACCAGAAAGAATCGCATATCCTGCGCGACCGCCCAGATCACGCAGGGCACGCCCCATGCGATCAGGTCCACGATGAACAGGGTCAGGCGCCGGCCATATTTATCAACAAGCGCGCCGCTGAGCAAAGCCCCAAGAATCTGGAACGCCAATCCCAGGCTGGCAATGGTTCCAATCTCCTGGTCTGTCACCCCCAGCGCCAACATATAGACCGATAAGAACGGCGCGAATAGATTGTAGGGAATGCCGAACAGCAGTTCCGTGAACACGGTGATGCGCGGATTGCCCCTAAGCTCGCGCAACGTTCGAAAGAGTGGGTGGCCTAAGATCGTCGTCAAGTTTTCCTCCAATAATGCTATGTGTCGGCCCCAAGCCGGCTCAGATTAGTGTCAGGGAGCCGTGGGGTAGGGCAGTTCCCATACCTCTGCCAGGATATAAGCCTGACCCAGATAACGGGCCACCGCCAGGCGCTGACCACCGTCCGTGACGAGATACTGGTTGCCGGATTGATAGACCGCGATGGGGGTCATGTCCTCGCCCTCAAGTCTGCGATAGGTTTCGCGCTCGTGGTCGGGGAAAAAGATATCTTTGACAGTAAAAAGGATATCTTCGAGATTGAAGCGCCCCTTGCCGTTATCCTTTTCGGCACAAACCTCGACAACCTGATCCAATGCAATATACTGCAAACCGAGGAATTTGCACTGTGCGACATTCGGCAGGCAAACTTGCTCAAAATTTGACGAGGCCGGCTTTTCAGAGACACAGGAGATGTTCCCCCAAAGGTCATGCGTAATCGTTCTTGTAGACATTTTTTTCCTTATTCCTTTCTTGTTATGGATGGTTTGTGCAACCGGTTGCAATCCTCGATAAAAAAAACTAGGCGGATTCCCGGACGATCAAGTGGGCCGGAATGGTCACGTTGGTCACCACGCCGGTTTCAACATATTGAATCAAGTTCTGCGCCAGCAATTTCCCTACCAGGGGCAGATTTTGGCTGATGGTGGTCAGGGGCGGGCTGTTGACCCTGGCGATGGATAGGTCGTCGTACCCAACCACGGCCACGTCTTGGGGCACGCGCCGGCCTCGCGCGTGCAGCACATTCATCGCTCCGGCGGCCATCAGATCGCTGTTTGCAAATACGGCATCCAGATCAGGGCTGGCTTCTAACAACTGCTGCATTCGTTCCATCCCAGAGTCGCTCGTCCAGTCGCCATACCGCACCCGGGTTGGCTCGACTTCCTGTCCGGCTTCTTTCAGTGCGGCAACATACCCCGCATACCGCTGCTCTGTTTCTCCCTCATCCGCCGGGCCGCCCATAAAGGCGATACGGCGCCGCCCCTTTTGCAAGAGATGTTCGGTAGCTAACCTTCCCCCGTTGAAATTATCGCTGTTCACGGAGCAATAACTGTAGTTGGGCAAGGGCGTGCCCCACACAATGAAGGGCGCTTTCATCTTCACCAATGTGCCAATATGAAACTTTTTCCGGGTGGAGGTCAGCAAGATAAACCCGTCCACCCGCCCGGTGTCCAGATATTCATGCGGCCAGGCGGGGTCATGCGGGTTGATATTGGCTACTAGCAGATCGTAATGTAGGGTTGACAAGGTGCTGGAGATTGCGCCGAGAAGCTCCAGCAGGAAGAGATCGTTGAGCGAGAACCCCCCACAGTTTTTTTGAGCGTGAACCGCGAAGGCAATGGTGCGACTCTGCTGTAGGCTGAGTCGGCTGGCCGAGACGTTGATCTGAAAATTGTGTTCCTTGGCTACGGCGCGGATCCGTTCTTTTGTCTCTTCACTGATTAACGGGCTGTCGTTTAGCGCGCGCGACACCGTAGACTTTGACACCCCCGTTAGGCGAGCGATGTCTGCGATAGTTTTGACGGTTTTCAGGCCCATCTATTCCTCTCTGTGAATACCTTTCGCAACCGGTTGCATTATGATTATAAGTGATGGACGACTGTTTGTCAAGAGGGAATTTGCGCAAAAGTAGCAGGGATGTATGTTTTGGGAGTGTTAAACGCCTGTGTTGGTGGAAATTGTGGCGCGGCTGGGGTACAGGTGAGGGCGCAGCAAGGGGGGGACGCCTCCCCACAAGTCATCGGGACAACGTCACTCTTCGCCGCCGACGATGGTGAAGGTGCGCCCGGTGTTGGCCGGCTGCGACCAGGCGTTGTTTGGCACCTGCGGGTACGTTACGGGAGCGCCATATCCCGGCAAGGCCGGCGGGGCAACGACAATGATCTGTGGCGTGCCGGTCGGAGGCGTCGCCGCCGGTGTGGCGGCCCGCGTCCATTCCCGGCGCAGCAGCAGAAACCCGAAGCCCAACGTTGGCGTCATCACGGCAATCCCGCATCCCAGTCCCAGCAGCAGCGCCACCGTATCGTCGCTCAACCGTTGCGCCACGACCACCGCCAGCATGATCACGAAAACAACACCCAACAAGGTCGCCCAGCGCCCTAAGCGTTTACCCAATGTGTCCGGTCCTGTCATTGCAGCCTCCTTTTGAGAGCAGAAAGGCCCCTTGTTCAGCGGCGGGCTAACTCATGCGCGACGCTCAGTCGTTGCCGGAGCGCCTTGTCGCCGATGTAGGCGACCTGAAAACGCAACATCTCCGCGCCGCCGCCGAGGGCCAGAAAGTCGCCCCGCCCGTGCAACAGATGGGCGTTGGTGCCCGCACGCCCGCTGGCTACCCGCGCATCGTCAGCCGAAACCACGCGCCCCACCAACCGCAGGGGGAAATTCGCCCGCATCAATCCGCCGAGCACGGCTGCCGAAGGCCGCTGTGTCGCGGCGACGATGTGAATGCCGGCCTCGCGCCCACGCTGCAACAGCCGCGTCAATAACTCGGAGACGGCTGCGCCCCCCAGTATCACCAGATCGGCCAACTCGTCAATCAGGACGATGACACGCGGCACCGCCTCCGGCGATTCGCCGCGCCGATCCCGCGCCTCCATCACCCGCACCAGAGAGTGCAGCGCCTCAACCGCCTCGTCCGTGTCCACGACCGGTGGGCGGGTCAGGTGGGGCATGTCCGCCAACGTCTGAAAAGCGCGCCCCTTGGGGTCCAGGCATAGCAGTCGCGTCATCTGCGGCGCATGTCCCAGAACGACCGAGGCGGCCAGTGTCCGTAGCAGCGCCGACTTCCCCGATCCTGTCGTTCCTGCTACCAGGATGTGCGCCACCTCCGGCGAGGCCAGCCGCACCAATAATGGGGCGCCCTCATCCGTCAGCCCGAGTAACACCGCAGACGCCGGTAAGGGCAGCACTTCTGGCAGCAGTGTGAGGAAGTCCACCGCGCGGGGCGTCGGGTTGGCAAATTCCAGGATGACGCCCTCTGCGCCGCGTCGCACTTGCAGATCAGGCGTCTTGAGCGCCAGCGCCAGGTCATCGGCCAGGTGCTTGATGGCGGTAAAGCGGATGTGTGGCGCAGGGTTCAAAAAGAAGCGGATCAGACGCGGGCCAACCGTCCCACCTGTGATGTGGCCGGGGGCGCGGTGGGCCGCCAGGACAGCTTCCACGCAGTCGGCTTGTGCCTCAAGGTAGTTACGCATAGGTTGGGACATGGTTTTGCTCCAGTTCTGAGGAAATTAGAACTTATGTTCTAATTTTAACAACAATGCCGGAATTGTCAAACGGAACCTGTTTTCTACCTGCGTTTGGGGAGCGTGAAAAGCGTACGCGACCATAACAAAAAGCGTAGGCAGTGATTTCACTGCCTACGCTTTTGTTATCGCTATGGCTGCTTGCGCAGGGAAAGTCAGAATACTACTTTGCTTGTTCTTTTCCTTTTGGCAAAAATCGTGTCACTTTCGTCCCGCACTCAGGGCAGATACCCTGAGCCATTTGCCGGCCGTTCGTGGTCTCTTTAACGGCCCCGTCCTTGACTTGCTGTTTCTTGTGACACTTGACGCAGTAACCTTCGAATTCCATTGTGAACCTCCTTAAGTATTTGATAAGTTTAATGGGTGCTTCTATGTTACAATAACAGTATAGTGGCAATAGGGAAATGTGCAAGAGAGGGAAACCTTCGGGGATGTTACGCGAAAGGGACAATTCGGTTTCTGTGACAACACGAATGAATACGAAAATCTGGTAATCGCAAACCCTGGTGCTGTTGATAGCAGGTCTCCTGGCAATTTTTGGGGGCCGCACCTTGCTGGCCGCGCAAGGCGCGGCGCCGCACCTCTTTAGAATTGTATGACTGCGCACTTTGACGCCCTTCTGGTGCAGGCGCCGCTGGCGGCCTTGGGGCTGGGGTTGGGCATGGCGATCCTCTGGGGACTGCCGCCGTTCTTTCTGGCGCGGCATCGCGGCATCGAGGCGGCCATCGCCTTTCATTGGATTCAGGACGTGGCCCGCTTCCTGGCCGGATTTTGACTTTTGTGAAGGGTCACAAACGTGTCATGCGCTCGATTTCCACAAAGTTGGCATCATTGATGGTATACTTAGGGTTATGAATACAATGACAACGCCCATGACAGATGGGCCACAAAATACTTTAGTTGATGTGACGATAGAACAGTTATCCGCGGCCCAACGCGCGGCGGCAGCGCGCGCCGGATGGACGCAGCTCATGCCGGTGCAGGCACGCGCTATCCCCTACCTATTGGCCGGGCGCGGCATGTTGATCCAGGCGCGCACCGGCAGCGGCAAAACGGGCGCATATTTGCTGCCTATGTTGGAACGTCTCGATCCGACGCGCTCGCAGTGCCAGGCGCTCATTCTCACGCCCACGCGGGAACTGGCTCACCAGGTGACGCGCGACGCGGAGTTGCTGTGTGAGCCGGCGGGATTGCGCACGGTAGCCGTGTACGGCGGTGTTGGCTATGGTCAGCAGAGCGAAGCGTTGCGCGGCGGCGCGCATATCGTTGTGGGCACCCCAGGGCGTATTCTCGATCATTTGCTCAAGCGCACTTTTACGCTGGAGCATTTGGAGATGCTCATTTTTGACGAGGCAGATCGGATGTTATCCATGGGGTTTTACCCAGATATGCGCGAGGTGCAGCGTTATTTGCCGAAACGCGCGGTGAACACGTGTATGTTTTCGGCTACTTTTCCCGCGTCGGTACTGCGCACGGCGCGTCAGTTTATCCCCGAACCGGAGTTTTTGAGCCTGAGCAGCGATCACGTACACGTCACCGAGACCGAGCACGTTTATTATGCCCTGCCGGATATGGAGAAAGATCGCGGGTTGGTGCGGTTGATTGAGATTGAGAATCCGGCTTCGGCCATCATCTTCTGCAACACCAAAATGCGGGTTCATTACGTGACCGTGGTGTTGCAGCGCTTCGGGTATGATGCGGATGAATTAAGTTCTGATCTGGCCCAGAAGGACCGCGAGCGGGTGTTGCAGCGGGTGCGAGAGGGGAAATTGCGCTTTCTGGTGGCGACCGATGTGGCCGCGCGGGGGCTGGACATTCCCGAACTCTCTCACGTTATTCAGTACGAATTGCCCGAAGATATTGAGAGCTATATTCATCGCGCCGGGCGCACCGGGCGGGCCGGCGCGGCGGGGGTCGCTATTGCGTTGGTAGGACTGACCGAGCAGTTAATGTTGACGCGCATCCGACAGCACTATAACATTGCTATGGAAGAACGTGAAATGCCGACCGATGTGGATGTGGCGACCGTGGTGGCGGAGCGGGTGACCGCTCTTTTGGAAGCGCGCCTGCGTTCCCGCGATAAATTGAAGGCTGAACGTAGCCGGCGCTTTCTACCGCTGGCGCGCAGTCTGTCCGAAGATGAGGAAGCCTTGGATATTGTTGCCATGCTGTTGGACGATTACTACCAACAGATGCTTCATACTCCCCTCCCACAACCTTCCGATGTCGCCGAAGCGATGGGAACGTCAGCCGCCAATTCGGGGACAAAATCCCGCCGTCGCCGTTCACGCCGTCGGTAGCAAAAGGTGTTCTGCGATGACAGAGGTCCCGCCCGTCATCGCAGAACTCTTGCTGGGGTTTTAATTTCCCTCTTGACAAACTTCATTACAAGGGTATAGTATGGGCATTTACTTGGAAGCGCTTCCAAATGAAACCAGATCAACACAGAACACACTCAAATATATTGACATTTGGTGTAATCTATCGTAATATCGTAGTTGCCTAAGTAATATGCTAGTTCTACATTACGGGAGCCTTTTTTATTGTTATCGGCGGGTTTAACGAATTTTATCGGACGACTGTGCTAGGTTCGGCTTATTTTGTTAGACTTGCTGTGAAACAGGGCAGTTTTCTAGTATGTAACCGGCATCATTCAGAGAGTTTGCGACGACTTTCCAAAAAAACCTTTTTAGGAAAGGAGGTGTCTATCGAATCAACCCCAGAATATATCCCGCCAAACCTTGTGTAGTAAAACCTAATTTACCCAATTCAGAAGGAAGGAGAATTTTAGACTATGAAGCGCTACACTGTTACCCTTTTTAGCGTCTTGATGATCCTGAGCATGGTGCTGGCCGCCTGCGCTACGCCCACCCCCCAGATCATCGAGAAGACCGTTGAGGTCGAGAAAGTTGTTGAGAAGACCGTTGAGGTCGAGAAGATCGTTGAGAAGACCGTCGAGGTCGAGAAAATCGTCGAGAAGACGGTTGAGGTCATGGTAACCGCTGAGGCCGAAGAAGGCACGCTGCCCCGCAATGAAACCTTGTATTTCAATGGGCAACAGTGGAATCCGGTTGTAGGTTGGAACCCTTACTCCAACAACAACAACAATGCGATGGCCATTGCCCAGCAGGACAACGCCCGCGTTATCATGTTCGAAACCCCCTACCTGTACAACATGCTCGATGGCAAGCAGTATCCCCTGTTGGCTGACGGCGATTACGCCTGGAACGATGCGATGACCGAGGTTACTTTCAAAATCAAGGCTGCCGCAAAGTGGAACGACGGCACCCCGGTGACAGCGGAAGACGTCGCCTACACGTGGGCTACTGCCGTCAAATACGAGACCCCGCTCGCCGCTTCCAACAAAGATTTCATTGATACCATCGAGGCCGTGGATGCCCAAACGGTTGTGGTCAAGGCCAAGCTGGGTGATGATGGCAAAGCCGTCAACCCGCTGCAGGTTCAGGCCTACCTGAGCACCAACTACGTCGTCCAGAAGGCGTGGACCGAGACCCTGGAAAAGCGCGCTAATGGCGATGCGGCTGCACTGTTGGCCGATCCCGCCGAGGATGTGGCTTATTCCGGTCCCTATCACAAATTCTTCGCCGACGAAAGCAAGGTTGTCTATGTTCGCGACGACAATTACTGGGGTCAGGATGCCTCGATGTGGGGCAAGCTGCCCATCCCCAAATACCTGGCGCACACCATCTTCAAGGACAACGCCGCTGGTTCCGTCGCTTTCGCCAAGGGTGAAGTAGACGTCAGCCAGCAGTTTAACTCCAATGTCAATCTGTTGTGGGAGAGCTATGGTCTGCCCATCTCCACCTACCTGACCGACGCTCCTTACGGCATCGGCGCCAGCCTCCCGACCGCCTTCTTCAATCTGAAGGCCTACGGTTTGGATCAACTCGCAGTCCGCAAGGCCATTGCGATGGCCGTTGACTACCCCACCATCATTGCCAACGCCATGACCAATCAATCGGCCACCTTCGATCAGGTGCCGCGCTCGCTGATGAACCCGACCGCCGGTGAGCAAGCTCTGTACGACCGCGAGGCCGTCAAGGACCTGCAATGGGCCGGCAACGACATCGAGGGCGCCAACGCGCTGCTCGACGAGGCCGGGATTGTGGATACCGATGGCGATGGCTGGCGCGAGTACAACGGCAAGAAGCTGAGCTACGTTGCTACCTGTCCCGCCGGTTGGTCTGACTGGCAAGCCGCGATCGAAGTGGTCGCCGCCGCCGGCAAGAAGATCGGCATTGACATCACCACCAACTACCCCGACTGGGGTGTCTACCAGACCGTCGTCACCGCATCGGATAAGGATCTCCCTGAAGGTTACGAGATCTTTATGATGTGGAGCGATGGCGCGGGCCCGACCCAACCTTGGGGACGCATCCGCAAATTGATGAGCTCCGAGTTCGTGGGTATGGCGAGCAACTGGAACGGCAACTGGGGTCAGTACAGCAATCCCGACGCCGATGAACTGATCAAGGCCATCCCCGCCGAGAGCGATCCTGCCAAACTGAAGGAAATGTACACCGAACTGGTCAAGATCTACCTGTCCGACGTTCCCTCCTTCACGCTCATGTACCGCCCGCAGGCGTTCCATGCCGTGAACGAAACCGTCTGGACGAACTTCCCTCACGATGGCGACGGCACTACCCCGCCCGTCCCGCCACTTGACCTGACGGATGGTTGGAGTATCGCCGGTCTGTATAACCTTACGCTTGTGAATCCCTAAGCGATAGACCAAGAAAAACAGCCATGTTCCGCCAACCCCGGAACATGGCTGTTCCTTATTTTTAGTAGGAGGTGTGGCGTTGAAAGGATACCAAAAGTATTTCCTGAACAAGCTCAGTTGGTTTCTGATTACTTTTGTTTTTGCTTTCCTATTGAATTTCATTTTGCCTCGCCTAATGCCGGGCGACCCTGTAGCGGCTATTGTATCTCGTGTGGCTCAGGGTATGAGCAATACGTCTGGTGTGCAGGCCATTTATGAGCAGTATGCGAGATTGTTTGGCACTAACCGACCTATCCATGAACAGTTCTTCATCTACATAGGAAATGTGGCGCGGGGCGATTTTGGTTTCTCGATAAGCCAGTATCCCAGAACGGTGTTCGACGTTATTCGCTCTTCTATTATGTGGACGATCGCGCTACAGTTCCCGGCGATCATCGTGGGGTGGTTGATCGGAAACACGCTGGGAGCGTTGGCGGCTTATCTCAAGGGGGGCTTTGATAAAATTCTCATGCCCGTCAGTATTTTTGTGAGCAACTTTCCCGCCTTTGGGATGGCCGTGATTCTTATGGTGATCTTTGGCGTGGCCCTGGAATGGTTTCCGACCTCCGGCGGCTATGGATTTGATCTGATTCCCGAATTTAGCTGGAAATTTATCCGCTCCGTGATTAGCCATTATCAACTGCCGTTCTGGTCCATCGTCTTGATCGCCATTGGCGGTCAGGCCATTGGGATGCGCTCGATGGCGATCTACGAATTGAATGCGGATTACGTCAAGTACGCCCGTTTTATGGGGATTAAAGACCGGAAGATCATCGGCTATGTGTTCCGCAATGCCATGCTCCCGCAGATCACCGGGCTGGCGCTGTCCATCGGCACGATGGTCGGCGGCGCGCTGGTTGCCGAGATCGTGTTTAGTTATCCTGGATTAGGCTACACCATCTTAAACGGCGTGATGGGGCAGGATTATCCGTTGATTTCGGCCACGACCTTAATCATCACGATTATGGTGCTGAGCGCGAACTTCCTCATCGAAATCCTTTACGGCATTATTGACCCGCGCATCAAAGCCGCTCAGGCTGATTAAAGGAAGCGATTGCTATGAAACACACATTTCGCCAAGTATTTCGCTCGGGTAAGTTTGTCGTTGGGTTTTCCATTTTTGTAGCGATTCTATTGATCGTGTTCATTTATCCGCTGATTGTTCCCGATCCTCCCTTAGCGATCATTGCGCAAGGCACATTCTTTGAACCGGGCATTTATGTGAATGCCTACGACAGTATAGGCGCCTCCAAATACACCCTGAATCTGGAGGGGGCGGCCGCGAAGCGTATTGCCAGTAAGTTGAAGGCTGAGGATCGCTTGGCGATGAAGGACTGGCTCGTCGCTTACGGCATTGCAGAAGCCGATATTGACATTGAAAACACCGAACAGCTTTTGGACCTGTGGGCGAAAAATTACGATTCCAAGGCCAAGGTCGCCGGGATGACGAATGCTAAGCGCAATTATTATGTGCGGCTCAACACCTCACTTCAAGGGCTTTTGGCAACCGAAGCGGCCGTCATTGCGGCGAAAAATGTCGAAACAGGCGCACTTGAGGAGAAGGGGAAAATCGCCCAGTCCGAGTATGTGAATGTCGGCCAAGTGGCGAATGTGCGGTTTTTGCCGCTCGGCACCGACAACTTCGGTCGGGATGTGCTGACGGAATTGGTCGCCGCCGCCCGCGTCTCGCTGCAAATCGGTTTTGTCGCCGGCATCATCGCCACCTTGATTGGGTTGACACTTGGGTTGTTGGCGGGGTATATCGGGGGACGGGTGGATGACATTATTATGTTCTTCACCAATCTTTTTACCGTCATTCCTAGCTTTGTGATGTTGATCTTGATTTCATTCAGCATCGGCCAAGAACATCGTGGCGCCTTCACCGTGGCCATGGTGATTGGCTTCACCTCCTGGGTGTGGACTACGCGGGCGGTGCGGGCGCAGGTGATTTCGCTGCGCAACCGCGACCACGTTAACCTGTCGAAACTCTCCGGGCACTCTATCGTTTACATCATTCTCAATGACATCTTGCCGTACATCGCTTCTTACGTGGTGATGGCGCTGATCTTGCAGATTTCTTCCGGCATCCTGGCAGAAGCCGGATTGTCCATTCTGGGGTTAGGCCCAAGAACCACGGATGTGCCCACGTTGGGCTTGATGATGAACTGGGCGATGATCTACCAGGCGCACATCCTGGGCAAGTGGTGGGCATACTTCCCCGTACTCATCACCATTGCGCTGATTACCTTCTCGATGAATCTGATGAATACCGGCCTGGATCAGGTATTTAATCCGGCCTTGAGGGATTGATGGATATGGGAAAAACAATCTTAGAAGTCAATGAGTTGACCACGCGCTATATTACCCGCTTTGGGGAGAGCGTCTACGCGGTTGACCACGTTTCTCTGAAGGTCGAGGAAGGAAAATCGTTGGGCATTGCCGGCGAGTCCGGCTGCGGCAAGTCCACGCTCGCGCTCAGCCTGATGGGATATTACTTCCCGCCGCTGCACTATATGAGCGGCGCGATCCTCATTGATGGGCGCAATATTTCTGGGATGAATCCCGATGACGTGCGCAAGTTGATCTTGGGTAAGGAAATCGCCTATATTCCCCAGGCCGCCATGAACGCACTGAATCCCACCCAGAAGGTCATCCGCTTTATTGAAGATGTGATTCAAGTCCACGATTATGGCGCCACCAAGCGCGATATTTACGAGCGCGCCCGGGCGTTGTTTGAGAAATTGGGACTGCCGGCAAGCGTGCTGGAAAAATACCCCGTTGAACTTTCCGGCGGCATGAAACAGCGCACGGTGATTGCTATTTCGGTGCTCCTTTCCCCCAAAGTGCTGATTGCGGACGAACCTTCCTCTGCCCTGGATGTCACCTCGCAGAAGATGGTTATCAAGATGTTCCGGCAGTTGATGAACGATGGGCTGATCGGTTCATTAATCTTCATCACGCACGAGCTGCCGCTGCTCTACAACGTGACCGATGACATCATGGTCATGTACGCCGGGCAGATCGTAGAGAGGGCCAACGCCAAAGCCGCCGTGTTTGATCCCCTCCACCCGTATTCTAAGGGCTTGATGGGGTCCATTATCGTGCCGGAAGAGGGCTTGCGCAACGTCAAATTGGCCGCCATCCCTGGCGTGCCGCCGAATCTGAAGAACCCCCCGTCCGGCTGTCGCTTTGCCGAACGCTGCAAATACGTCACCCCGGAATGTCGCGTGACAACCGTGAATTTACGGGAGATCGAAGATGGCCGCACTTACCGCTGTATCTTCTCAGAGAACGAACTGAGGGAGGCCTATCAAAATGGTTAAGAGCAAAGATGTGTGTCTGAGCGGAGCGGGGCTGACCAAAGTGTACGGGTTTGGCCGCACGAGAACTCTAGCGGTTGACCATGTGGATTTCAGTTTCTACGAGGGTGAAGTCGTCTCCATCGTGGGCGAATCGGGCAGCGGTAAGACCACGTTGGCGAAGATGCTGTTGGGCTTGACCAACGTGACGGAGGGGGAGATTTACTTCCAGGGGGAGAAGCGCGATATCAGCACGCAGAGGAAACGCCGCGAATACTGGAAAAATACGCAAGCGATCTTTCAAGATCCGTTCTCATCTTATAACATCTTCAACAAGATTGACACCGTGCTGTTGGACTGCATTAACATGCGCGGCGGTCGCGGCTTCTCGCGGGAGAGAAAATTCGAGATGATGACCGAAGCGTGCAGTTTTGTCAACTTGAAGTTCGAGGAATTGACCAACAAGTATCCATTTGAACTCTCCGGCGGCCAGATGCAGCGCTTGATGATTGCCCGCGTTTTCCTCTTGAAGCCCAAGATTCTGTTGGCCGACGAGCCAACCTCGATGATTGATGCCTGTTCGCGCGCAACGATCCTGGATATGTTGATGCAACTGCGGAGCGAGATCGGAATGACGATTATTTTCATCACCCACGATATTGGTTTGGCGTATTACGTGTCGGATAGCGTCTACATTATGGAGCATGGAAAATTTGTCGAGAGCGGCTCTGCCGATCAAGTCATCCTGCACCCGAAAGCGGCTTATACCCAACGCTTGATCAATGACGTCCCCAAGATCTACGAGGAGTGGGATCTCTCAACGGTATAACGCTGAGGCCTCATCTATCCTCAAAAAGATGACAGTCCGCGAAGTGCTTACAGATTTCGCGGACTGTTTTTGGAAGCACCCACCCATAGACTACATTTTAGAAAAGGAGTTTACTATGTCCGATATTGAATCCATCATCCAACAAATGACGCTGGAAGAAAAGGCCGCATTGTGTACCGGCGCCGGCCCCTGGACGACCACGCCCATCCTCCGCCTGGGCGTGCCCGAATTGGTGGTCTCCGATGGGCCGCATGGGGTGCGCCATCCCCAGGATGTGAGCAAGATCGGCTCGCCCAGTCATCCCGCCACCTGTTTCCCCACCGCTTCAAGCCTGGCCTGCACCTGGGACGTAGACCTGCTCCGCGAAATGGGTAAAGCTCTGGCGGTAGAAGCCCGCGCGCTGGGCGTGGGCGTATTGCTTGGCCCCGGCAACAATATCAAACGCACGCCCCTGTGTGGCCGCAACTTTGAATACTTCTCCGAAGACCCCTACCTGGCCGGTGAACTGGCCGCCAGTTTGATCGAAGGTATCCAGAGCCAGGGAGTGGGCACGTCGCTTAAACACTTTGCAGCCAACAACCAGGAATATCAGCGTTTCTCGATCAATGCCGAAGTGGACGAACGCACTCTGCGGGAAATCTACCTGGCCGGATTTGAGAAAGCCGTCAAAAAGGGCCAACCCTGGACGGTGATGTGCGCGTACAACCGACTCAATGGGCCTTACTGCTCCGAGCACCATAGACTGTTGGTAGAGATTTTGAAAGAAGAATGGGGGTTTGAAGGGCTGGTCGTGTCGGATTGGGGTGCAGTTCACGACCGGGTGGCCGCTTTAAAGGGCGGCCTCGACCTGGAAATGCCCGGCCCCAAGGCGTCCCGCGTGCAGGCCGTCATCAAAGCCGTCCAGGATGGTACGTTGGACGAAGCCGTGCTGGACGAATCCGTCCGGCGCATCCTCAAGGTCGTGTTCAAAGCGGCAGAGACCCCCAAAGGCGCTGCGTTCGATCCCCAGGCCCACCACGCCCTGGCCCGCAAAGTCGCCGCCGAAGGGATGGTGCTGCTTAAAAACAATGGCATTTTGCCCCTGCAATCCACCCTCACGCGCATCGCGGTGATCGGTCGCGCCGCTGCGGAACCGCACTATCAGGGCGGCGGCAGCTCGCACATCAACCCCACGATGGTTGCCATGCCCCTTGAGGAACTCAAGCGGCAGGCCGCAAACGCCGAACTCCTCTACGCCGAGGGCTATCCTGCCGATGACCAGTTCCGCCAGGACTTGATTGTCCAGGCCGCCAGCGTCGCTCGCCAGGCGGATGTGGCTCTGCTCTACATCGCCCTGCCGAGCTACAAGGACTCCGAAGGCTACGACCGCGCCGATCTTGATCTGACCGTCCAGCAAGTCGCGTTGATCAAAGCCGTGGCGGACGCGCAGCCCAACACCGTGGTCATCCTCAACAACGGGTCGGCAGTGGTGATGGGGGACTGGCTCCCGCAGGTGGCCGCTGTGCTCGAAGCCTGGACGATGGGGCAGGCCGGCGGGGGCGCTATTGCCGACGTGCTCTTCGGCAAAGTGAACCCCGGCGGCAAACTGGCCGAGACGTTCCCGTTGAGTCTGGTGGATACGCCGGCCTATCTTAATTATCCGGGCGAAAACGGCACAGTCCGCTACGGCGAGGGCCTGTTCATCGGCTATCGCTACTACGAGGCGAAACAAGTCCCCGTGCAGTTCCCCTTTGGCTACGGCGGCAGCTATACGACCTTTGCCTACAGCCACCCCACCATCTCCGCTGCCTCCTTCAAGGACACCGACGGTCTGACCGTCACCGTGGCCGTGACCAACACCGGCCCCGTCGCCGGGAAAGAAGTGGTGCAGGTCTACGTCCACGACTGCAAATCCGCGTTGGTGCGCCCTCCCAAAGAGTTGAAGGGCTTTGCCAAGGTCGAACTTCAGCCGGGGGAGACCCAAACCGTCACTATCCCCCTCGATTTCCGCGCCTTTGCCTACTATCACCCCGGCTACCGGCAGTGGATCACAGAGGATGGCGACTTCGACATCCTGATCGGCGCTTCCTCCGCAGATATTCGCTGCCAGCAAACCGTCACATTGCACTCCACCCTGAGCCTGCCTTCGTTGCTTACGCCAGAATCCACCATCCGCGAATGGCTGGACGACCCGCGCGGCAAAGTCGTCTTCGCCCCCATGCTCCAGCAGATGATGGCCGGGATGAATCAATTCATGGGCGGCGATTCGGACGCTCACGAGATGATCGGCATGGATATGATGGGGATGGTGCTGGACATGCCCTTGATGGCGATCCTTCACTTTCAGGATGCCGCGCTGCCAGCCTCGCCCGAAGACCTTGTCAACGGCCTGCTCTATCAGGTTCATCAACTTGAACCGTAAACCCGCCGCCTGATGCGTGTTGCGTCCGAGCGAATCGCCCACTCTTTGCGCTGTTTCTTTTGTGTTTTTCCGTGATGCAAGAGGCGACGCATAGTTCATCATGCGTCGCCCCCTGGATTTACCCTACGCCCCGGCCACGATGGCCGCGACATCTTCCCCGACCGTGGCGATGGGCCTGATGTCGAAGTTTTCCACCAGTACCTTCACCACCCCCGGCGAAAGGAACGCGGGCAGCGTGGGGCCTAAGCGGATGTGCTTGACGCCCAGGGAGAGCAGCGCCAGCAACACGAGCACGGCCTTTTGCTCGTACCAGGCGATGTCGTAGGCGATGGGCAGGTCGTTGATGTCGTTCAGGCCCAGCGCGTCCTTGAGTTGGAGCGCGATGTAGGCCAGCGAGTAAGAGTCGTTGCATTGTCCGGCATCGAGGATGCGCGGGATGCCATCCACTGTGCCCAAATCCAGCTTGTTGTAGCGATACTTGGCGCAGCCGGCGGTCATAATCACGTGATCCTGGGGCAGCGCCTTCGCTACCTCGGTGTAGTACTCGCGATCTTTGAAACGTCCGTCACACCCCGCCATCACCACAAAGCGCTTGATCGCGCCCGACTGCACCGCCGCAAGGACCTTGTCGGCGACGCTCATCACCGTGTGGTGCGCAAAGCCGATGGGGATCGCGCCCTCTTCGAGCGCCTGCGGCTCACCGCTGGCTTTGGCTTTGGCGATTACTGCGCTGAAGTCCTTCTGCTGCCCCGGCGCGCGGTCTGGGATGTGCGGGACGTCCGGCCAGCCGACCAGCCCTGTCGTGAAGAGCCGGCCTTTGTAGCTGTCCTTCGGCGGAACGAGGCAGTTGGTCGTCAGCAAGATCGCGCCGCCGAACGACTCGAATTCCTCGCGCTGGTGCCACCACGAGCCACCGTAATTGCCCACAAAGTGTGCGTACAGCTTGAAGGCGGGGTAGGCGTTGGCGGGCAGCATCTCCCCATGAGTGTAGACATTGACGCCCGTGCCCTCGGTCTGCTGGAGCAACTCGTCCAGATCGCGCAGGTCGTGGCCGCTGATCAGGATCGCGGGGCCGGGGCGCACGCCGATGTTGGCCTGGGTCGGTTCAGGGTGGCCGTAGGTGCTGGTGTTGGCCTCGTCGAGCAGGCGCATACCCTCCACGCCCATCTCGCCGCAGCGGAGTACCCAACCGACCATGTCCTGGACGTTGAGCGAATCATCCGTGGTCGCCAGCAGCGCTTCTTCCATAAAGGTGAGCAGGTCGTCGTCGGTGTGTTCGAGCACATAGGCGTGATCGGTGTAGGCGGCCAGGCCCTTCATCCCGTAGATCAGCAGTTCCCGCAGCGAGCGAATATCCGGGTTCAGGTCGGGATCGGCCAGCACGCCTACCCATTGTCCCTTCAGTTCCAGCACGTTGGCTGCGTAGGTTTGCGGCGTCCACGTCGCCATCTCCGGCGGATTGACGGGTGCTTCGCCGCGTGCTTCCACTGCTGCGTGGAGCGCGTCACGGTGTTCCACGGCTTTGCGGATCCATTGGCCGTAGCTTTCGGGGTCAAAATTGACGTTGGTGATCGTGAGGAACAGCCCTTCGGCCACGAAAAGATCCGCTGCCGGGTTGCCCGCGCCCACTGCGCGCGCCCTGATCGCCCAATACGAGACGCCCTTCAACAACCAAATGAGTAAGTCTTGCAGATGCGAGACCTCCGGCGTCTTGCCGCACACGCCGCGCACAGCGCAGCCTTCATTGCGCGCGGTCTCTTGACATTGATAACAGAACATTGACATCGCAACCTCCTCTGAAAATAGTGATTGGGGATTGGGGATTAGGGATTGAGATAGCCCAATCCCTAATCCCCAATCCCTGATCCCTGCGGTGAAAATTTTCATCCAACCGCTGGTGAACTACCAGTTAAGCGGAGCTGTCCTCCAGGTTCAATAACTGTCTTCGCGTCTAATTCTGATGAGGCGCGGGAACAATCTCGTAGACCAGGGCGATGGCGCTTTCCGGGCAAGCATCTTCACAGGTGGCGCAGTAAGAACAATCCTGCGGGCGCACAATGCGCGGGCGGCCCCCGACCAGCGCCACCGCGTGGGTGGGGCAAAGGGTCACGCATAGCCCGCAGTTTGTGCAACAGTTCAAATCAATGATGGGAAGCAGCCACTCGTCCATTGTTGCGCTCTTGCTGTCTCAACCTTACATCTATAGGATAGCAGTATGTGGGCTGGGTGTCTGTAACTTAGGTTACATAGCGTGAGAATCGCAATCCGGCTACAACGCAGCTTCGCGGATCAGGGCCTCGCGGTCGGCCACGGTAATGCGTTGCCGTTGAACCTCGAGGATACCTTCGGCGGCGAAATCGCGCAGAGTGCGGCTGACGACGACCCGCACACTGCCGATGCGGGCCGCAATTTCCGCGTGAGTCCAGGGGGCGGGCGACTCAGCGCTGCATTGCTCCAGCATGAAGCGCGCCAGGCGCGCGCGGACCGTCCGCAACGAGAGATCGGCGACCAATTCTGTGAGGTGCGCCACCCGCGCCGCCAAGTGCCGTAGCGCGGTCATGGTTAGCTCCGGGCAGCGCTCAAGCAGGTGCAGGAAATCCGCGCGCGGGATCGCGTAGAGCGTCACATCGGTGAGCGCTGCGACGCTGGAGAGATTGCGCGCCTCCTCCATCTCAAGAAGCGCCGGCACAAGGTTGAGAGCCTGGCCTGGCTCCAGATGCGCCAGGACCTGTTCACGTCCTTCAGCAGAGAGCTGGTAGACGCGCACGGTTCCCGCGACGACAAAGTAGACCGTCGTGCAGGGATCGCCGGCCAGCAAAATCTGTGTCTCGGCGAGAACGTGCTGAGGGCGCGCAACCGCCGCGACGCGCTCTAACGTCCGCGCCGAAAGGGCGGCAAAGAGGGCGACTTTTCTCAGTTGGATGTGATCCATTTGTGTCATTGGATCTGCTCCTTCCCAAACCAGGGACGGCGCCGCAAAGCCTTCTATCCAGGGGAACGGTTGCTGGTTGGATAGCCCCATTGTAGTCCACATCCGCCTGCGTGGAAATTTACTGCGCGAATGATCCCATCTGAAGCCATGCCTTCCCCCTTGACTACTTCGCAAGTTCCCTATACTTACCCTCGTGGCTTTTGCCTGTCACAGATAAATCGTTCACAACCACTTGAAGGAGAATGGATGTCAAACAATGAAAATCACAAGAAAATAGCTGCCATTGTCTTAGGCGGCGGCCTGAAAAAGGTCGAGATTCAGGGACAAATGTGGTACGAACCTGAGGAACAGGCCAAAGCCAGGCTCGACAAAGCCTACGCCCTTTGGGTGGAAGGGCAAGTGGATTACATCATCAGTACGGGCAAGTATTCCATCATGGCCTGTGTGGATTCTGATGTTAGGGGGCCTCGAACTGAGGCAGAGGTGGGGAAAAAGTACCTTATCGCCAAAGGGGAGGCACAGGGCAATCCTGTTCAGGCAAAGCGCAACCTTGCGGAGTGTATTTTCTGCGAAGACCAATCGTTGGACACGATTGGCAATGCCTGGTACGCAAAAAAGGTGTGTCTGGAACCTTTGGGCGTCACCTCTTGTATTGTTGTCACTTCAGACTACCACATCGAACGCGCGCGGGTTATTTTTGAGTGGATTCTAGGCCCCCGATATACCGTTGCGTGTGCGGAAGCTCCGACTCAGCTTGACGATGAGGAAAGAGCGCGTCGGAATCGCTTTGAAAAAGCCTTGACCGATTTTATGACCACACATCTGGTCAGTTCCATTGCCGCGGGCGATGACGAGCGCCTCAAACGCTTCATGGAGAATGAACATCAAGCCCTCTTCGCCAGATTCGGTTCAATCCTGCCCAAATCGGGTGAACCCGCTCCCACCTCATAGGTATTCCTCACGCAAGGTGTGGCTGCTTGCTGGCATATACAAGGCTTGCGCACATAGGCAGAATTCCACCGCAAAGAACGTAGAGAACGCAGAGATTTTATTTTCTCGGTGCCCTCAGCGGCCTCTGCGGTGAAAAAAGCATGGGTTGCGTAAGTCCTAATATACAGAGTAGTGATAAGGTGCATCTCCAGAGGCGTGGGCCTGGATCACACCGTCGTGATCGGGCGGCATTGCAGCAAATACAGCCGGTCGCCCTGGTACGCGCACTCCAGGTCCACGGGCCAGCCCTGACCCGCCTCAAGCGCCCGCGCCAACTCGGCCAGCGCCTTGATTTTGGCCGCGTCCAGCGATGACTCACGCTGCATGAATCCCGGCACAGGGACCTCGCGCGTGCCGTCGGCGGCGGCGATGGTCATGCGCGTCTTCTCGGCAATCTGCTGTGTGAGGATCGCCAGGTCGCGCTTGCGGATGACGAACAAGTCGGGCGTCACCGTGCCGCCGACGAGACTCTCGCCCAGGCCCCACGTCGCGTTGATGACGACGCGGTCGCGCGCGCCCGTGCGCGGGTCGGCGCTGAAAACGACGGCGGAAACGTCTGCAGCCACAAGTTGCTGCACGAGCACCGCTACGTCTGCCTCTGTGGGCAGGCCATGCGCCTGGCGGTAGTGCTGCGCGCGCGGCGTCCGCGCCGAAGCCAGGCAACGGCGCACGGCGGCTGCCACCGCCCCTGGCCCAGTCACATTGAGATAGGTGTCGTGTAGCCCGGCGAAGGATGTCTGCTGCCCGTCCTCGTCCACCGCGGAGGAGCGCACGGCCACGCGCAGTTCCGGCGTGCCGCACAGCGCGCCGAGGTGGGCGTAGGCCGCGACGAGTTCGGCGTAGAGGTCGGCGGGCAGGCCGCGCGGGCCGGGCTTCTCCGGCGTAAAGCAGAAGCCGGGCGGCACGGGCTGCGTCGCCGCCAACCGGCCCAGATTGGCCGCTTTCCCCCCTACCAACGCCGCGTCCCGACAATCGGGGTGTTCCAGCCAGTGTATCGTGTTCATTGTAGCCTCCTTGTGCGCCTGAAGGCGCGGCTTGGAGGGGGTGTTTTGTTGACGGGCGCAGCCCGTCAACAAAACACTCCCTTCTGTGTTCTCACTCCAACAATGTCACCAGCCCCTGGTCGCCATCCACCGCGATCATCTGGCCGTCGGCGATACGGACAGTGGCGTCGCGGGCGCCGACGACGGCAGGGATGCGATACTCGCGGGAGACGACGGCGCCGTGCGAGAGCAGACCGCCCGCGTCCGTGACCACGGCGGCGGCGGTGAGGAAGAGCGGCGTCCACGGCGGGGCGGTGGTGGTCGTCACCAGGATGTCGCCGGGCTGCAAGCGGTGCGCCTCGGCCAGTGAGTGGATGACGCGGGCCGGGCCGCGCGCTTTCCCTGGCGACCCGGCCTGCCCGCGCAATTGCCCAGGTTCCGCCACGGGCAGAGGCGCTTCGGTCACCAGGCCGCCAATGTAGCGCAGCATCCGCCGCCCCTCCGCCGAGTAGAGGTAGACGGGTTCTGCCGGGCGCGTGCCCAGTTCCGCCGGTTCGGGATAGTCGGCCCAGCGGACCGCCTCCGCGCGGCGTCCCGCGGCAAGGGCGCGGCGGTCGAGCGTGGGGGCCGCGAGCGTCTCGCGCAGCTCGGCCAGCGTAAGGTAGAAGACGTCGTTTGGATCGTTGAGGCATCCAACAGAGGCGAGCCGCTGGCCGCACTCGCGGATCAGCCGGTGCAGCCAGCCGAAGCCGTTGAAATCAATGTAGTAGGTGTGATTTTCGGTGAGCACCAGGGCGATCTGCGCCGCGTCGAGGAGTTGCTCGAAGCGGTCGCGCACCGGCTGCGGGTAGTCCGTCAGGTCGCAGCGGGCCTGGGCGATGGCGGCCTCGCGCTCGGCGGCGGCGAGCGTCAGGTCGGCGCGCAGGTCGCGGTCGGGCTGCGCCAGGTAATTTTTGAGGTTGTTAATGACCGGGGTGGGGTCGTCCTCCCAACTGGGATAGCCCCAGTCCCACAGGCTGCTGCGCCGCCCGTAGTCCTTGAGGAAGTCGCGCAGTTCCTCCCGGAAGCACCACCCCGCCACCGACGCTTCGAGCGCGCCCCATACCGCGTCCGCCGGGTGTTCGAGCAGCGCGCGGCACACTGGCGGCGCGGCTTTGGCGAGGTCGCGCAGACGCCAAAGCGCGCGCCCGATCTCCAGCGTCTTGTTGTCGAAGCCTTGCAGCAGGCGGTGGGCGTCGAGGGCGGTTTTGCCGGGGAAGAGATCGCAGTAGAACGCCGTGAACTCGTCAATGGCGAACCACATCGGCGGCCCCATCAGGTAGTGGATTTCGTAGAGGTGCGTGGCGCGCGGCAGGCTGTCCTCAAGATGGTCGCGCAGCGCGTCCAGATCTGCCGCTTCGAGGTCGAAGGCGGCCCAGAAGTCCCAATCGGCGGCCAACGCGGGCCGCCATTCGTCCTCCCAAACC
>Ga0116144_10002046_pt1 | contig 22598 bp, 21 predicted proteins | sample AD_UKC035_MetaG_FD_89746 | JGI IMG/M metagenome (GOLD analysis project Ga0116144, IMG submission 89746) | Active sludge microbial communities of municipal wastewater-treating anaerobic digesters from USA - AD_UKC035_MetaG | ecosystem: Engineered > Bioreactor > Anaerobic > Digestate | place: USA...
TGTCGTGGACCTTCGGCGACGGTGCGGGCCTGAGCGCTGGACCGGGGAATACCTCGCATACCTATGTGAATGCGACCACTGATCCGATCGTCTTCGATCCACAGCTGGTCGCCACTTCGCAGCACGGATGCACCGACACGGCAAGCGCCCAGATCCAGGTCTATCCCGAGGTCATCGCCGCGTTCGAGGTGGACAGCATCGCGTGTTCGCCATTCGCGGTGGACCTGACGAACACCAGTACTGGCGCCTCGGCCTACCAATGGAACATGGGCGACGGGACGATCCTCGTGGGCGTTGAGCCGACCTACACCTACGTGAACAACACCACGGCCGATCTGGTCCGGACCATCACGCTCACGGCGACCTCCGCATTCGGCTGCACGAGCACCGTGGTCCGGACGATCATCGTATCGCCGGTGCCCGCGGCCGCCTTCCAGGCCACCCCGAGCACCCAGCAATTCCCGTCCGCGGACGTGTTGGTCCTGAACAACAGTTCCCCCGGTCCGTGGAGCCACCATTGGGCCTTCGGCGATGGCGCATCCGCATCGGTGGCCTCGCCCGGCACCCATACGTACGCCACGTGGGGGGAATTCGCGATCGAACTGGTGGTGAGCAGTGCGCATTGTTCGGACACCGCGGTGCAGGTGATCACCATCACACCGCCCCTGCCCACGGCTGGTTTCCTGGGGCAGGGGAGGGGTTGCGCTCCGTTGACCGTGGCCTTCACCAATACCAGCCTGCAGGGGGTGAGCTACCAGTGGAGCTTCGGGGACGGGGGGACGAGCACAGCGGATAACCCGACGTACGTCTTCAACGTAGCAGGGGTCTATTCCGTCACCTTGACCGCCGTGGGCCCCGGAGGAACAACCAATACCTACACCAAGGTCGATTCCGTGGTGGTGCATCCGCGCGCCATGGCCTTCTTCACCTTGCAGCCCACCGAGGTGGCGGTGCCCTCGCAGCCGGTCTTCACCTACAACCTCTCGAGCAACGCCTCATTGTACACCTGGGACTTCGGTGACGGGACGAGTTCCGCGGAACAGAACCCGGTTCACTATTACCAGGCGGTGGGCACCTACGATGTGGGGCTGATCGCGAACAACGCGTTCAACTGCCCGGACACCTTCCTGTTGGAGCAGCTCGTGACGGCAACAGCGGCCGGGGAGATCCAATTCCCGAACGCATTCACACCAAGCAGCAGTGGGCCGTCGGACGGGGTCTACGATCCGCGCGGTTTCACGAACGACCACTTCTTCCCCTTGTATGAAGGGGTGGAGGATTACAAGCTGGAGATCTTCAACCGTTGGGGCGAATTGTTGTTCGTGACCGAGGATGTGAGGATCGGCTGGGATGGCTACTACCGTGGCCAGCTCAGCAAGCAGGATGTCTATGTCTGGAAAGCCTTCGCCAGGTTCAGTGATGGTCGCGAGACCACGTTGAAGGGCGATGTCACTCTACTCCGTTGAACCATGCAACGTCACTTCTCTTCCGCCCTCATCCTCTTCCTGAGCACCGCTGCCTTCGGCCAGCAAGGCTACAAGAAGATCCATTTCCAGATGCTCGACCAGGCCAAGACCATGCTGGTCAACGAGGATTATGAGGAAGCTGCCAAGATCTACAAGCGGCTCCTGCCGGTCGATCCGCTCTTCGCCGAGGTGCAGCATGACATGGGTCTGTGTTATGCGAACATCCCGAAGCAGAAGGACAAGGCCGTGGAGTACTTCGAGCGGGGCGTGGAAGGCGACCACATCGAATCCTACTACCAGCTTGCGCTTGCCCGGCACCGCCAGCAACGCTTCGATGAAGCGCTAGCGCTGTTCGACAAGTATCGTGAGAAACATGGCCGCATCGTGGCGGACAAGGAGGTTGAGCGCCGCAAGGCGATGTCCTTGAGCGCCAAGGAGCTCACCGCTGCGCCGATCGAACTCGAGATCCGGAACATGGGTCCGATGGTCAATTCCGCGGCCCACGACTACTGTCCGTTGGTCACGGCCGATGGCAATACCATGTACTTCACCTCGCGTCGCGAAGGGACCACGGGCAATTTGAAGGATCCCTATGGACAATGGTTCGAGGATATCTACATGGCCGCTCGGATCGATGAGATATGGACCAATGCCGTGAACGTTGGAGGTCCTTTGAACACCCTGGTGCATGATGCCACGGTGGGTCTGAGCCCCGATGGCAGCTCCATGATCATCTACCGCACCCAGCAGAACCTGGTCAGCGGCGACCTGTATGAGGCGCGGATGCATGCCCGTAAATGGCAGCAACCGGAGCTGATGACGCCGATGATCAATTCCGACAGCCATGAACCGAGCGCCAGCATCGCTCCGGGCGGTGATGAGATCTATTTCACCAGTGATCGTCCCGGAGGCTTCGGTGGTCGTGACCTCTACCGGATCAGACGCCTGCCGAACGGCCAGTGGAGCAAGCCGCTGAACCTGGGCCCGAACGTGAACACCCCGTTCGACGAGGATGCGCCCTTCATGCACAGCGACGGGACCACGCTCTTCTTCTCGAGCAATGGGCACAACACGATGGGTGGCTTCGACATCTTCAAGACCGTCCTCACGGATTACGACATGAACGGTTGGGCCGTGCCCGAGAACATGGGTTATCCGCTGAACACGGTGAACGATGACATCTACTTCTGCCTCAGTGACGATGGTCGCACGGGTTACTTCAGCAGCGAACGCGCCGAAGGGCTCGGGATGCAGGACATCTATCAGGTGACCTTCCCGAACACCCAGTTGGACCACATGGTGGTGCATGGGGTGGTGGCCGATGCGAGCGAGGACCCCATCAAGGCCAGGATCATCCTGAGCGATGCCACGGGAGAGGAGATCGTAGGGGTGTACAATACCAACGCCAACACGGGTCGTTTCCTGATGATCCTGAAGCCGCTTCAGGAGTACCGCATGAGCGTGGAGGCCGCTGGTTTCCTGCCTCGGTCAAGCGCGATCAAAGCCATCGCACAGGACGGTTCCCGTGAGATGAGCCTCGACATCACCCTGGACCCCGTCCATGCGATCGAGGGTCTGACAAGGAATGAGGAATAGGTATGCCGCATCGGCGCTGGTCGGCTGGATGTTCGTGTCGCGGATCGCGGCACAGGACGCCCAGCTGACGCAGTTCTACGCGACACCGACCTACGTGAACCCGGCCTTCGCGGGCACGGGCCTGCAGACGCGGTTCGGCCTCGTGGCCCGGGACCAATGGCCGGCCATCCCCGGCGCCTTCGTCACGGCCAACTTCGCCATCGACCATAACCTGAGCGGCATGAACAGCGGCCTGGGCCTCATGGTGCATCACGATCGGGCCGGTTCGGGGGCCTTGCGCTATTCCAGTGTGACGGGTCAATACGCATATGAGCTGCAGCTCAAGCGGAAGGTCTTCCTGCGTCCAGCCATCCAGGTCGGCTGGGTGCAGCATGCGGTGGACTACTCGCGCCTTGTCTTTGGCGACCAGCTCGCGCGTGGTGGTACGGTCGGCACGTATGAGATCATGGATGGTACGAGCGTTGGCTATGCGGACATCGGTTCGGGCCTGTTGTTCTTCACGCCCAAGTTGTGGTTGGGAGCGGCATTGCATCACATGAACAAGCCGAACCAGTCGCTGCTGCTGAACGAAGCTCAGGTGCCCATGAAGTTCAGCATGCACGGGGGCTATCGGATCACCATCCGCACCCCGGTGATCCGGAAGAACCCGGAGAGCTTCGTGTTCGCATTCAACTACAAGGCCCAACAGAAGTTCGACCAGCTGGACCTGGGCATGTACTTCGAGCGAGAACCGATCTTCTTCGGTCTGTGGTACCGGGGCCTCCCTTTGTTCAAGCGCTATGCGCCAGGCTACGCGAACAACGATGCGGTGGCCCTGCTCGTGGGTACGATCATCGAGGACATGCGCATCGGATACAGCTACGATGTCACCATCTCGCGGCTTGCAGCGCACTCGGGTGGAGCGCATGAGATCACCATCGGCTACGAGATCGCCTCGAGGCACCGGAAGCGGGCGGCCAGCAAGCGCCGGATCGTGCCTTGCGCCAAGTTCTAGTCCGCGCGTTCGCTCAACTCCAGCCACCGGTCCGTCATACGGTCCAGTTCCGTGATCGTGCGTTCCAGCTCGATGGAATGCTCCATCATCTTGTGATGGTCGGTCCCACCCACGGCCATGACCGCTAGCAGCTCCTCCTTGCGTGCCTCCATCTTCGGCATCTCCTTGTCGATGCGCTGCAGCTCCAGGCGCTCGGCGTAGGTGAGCTTCTTCCGGGCCGCTGTGTTCCGGTCAGTCGCCGCGAGGCCGGGTGAGGTCCCTCGATCAACCTCCGTCGCCAACTCCTTCCTTGGCTTCGTCCGCAGCGCCTCCTCCTTCTGCTTATCCCGAAGTTCGGTGTAGCTGCCCACCCATTCCTTCACCTTTCCTTCCCCCTCGAACACCAGCAGCTTCGTGCAGAGCTTGTCCATGAAGAAGCGGTCGTGGCTCACGATCAGCAGGCACACATCGAGGTCAACGAGGAACTGTTCCAGGGCGTTGAGCGTCGGGATGTCCAGGTCGTTCGTGGGTTCATCCAGGATGAGGACATTGGGGTTCCGCATCAGCACGGTGCATAGGTAGAGCCGTCGCTTCTCACCACCGCTCAACGTACTGACGTACTGGAACTGCTTCTCCTTGTCGAACAGGAACCGTTCCAGGAGTGCTGACGCCGTCAGCGTCTTCCCCTTGTTCAAGGGGATCACTTCGGCGATATCGCGCACCACCTCGATGATGCGTTTGTCCTCGCTCAGCTGCAGGCCTTGCTGGTCGAAGGTGCCGAGGATGACGGTATCACCGATGCTCACGGTGCCTTGGTCCGGCTTCATCCGGCCAACGAGCAGGTCGATGAAGGTGCTCTTGCCGATGCCGTTCGGCCCCACGATGCCGATACGGTCGCCGCGCTTGAGGGAATAACTGAAGTGCGCGACGATGGGTCTGTAGGTCTCCGGCTTCTCCCTGCTCCCGAAGCTTTTCGTGAGGTTGCGTGCCTCGATCACTTTGCCTCCCAGGCGCTCCGTCTTCACGTCGATCCGCACCTCGTCACGATCGAACTTGCGGGTTGCCTGTGCCTTGATGTCATCGAACTTGTCCAGTCGGCTCTTGCTCTTGGTGCCTCGTGCCCGGGGCATCTTGCGCACCCACTCCAACTCGCTGCGCATCAGTCCGCGTAAATGCTGCTGGGTGGCATCGCGGACCTCGTCCAGCATCGCCTTCTTCTCCACGTAGTAGCTGTAGTTCCCTTTGAAGCGCGTGAATTCCCCGAACTCCATCTCGATGATCTCGTCGCACACGTTGTCCAGGAAGTACCGGTCGTGCGTGACGAGCAGCAGCGTCATGCTCGGCGTGTTCAGTTCCTCCTCCAGCTGCTCGATCATGTTCAGGTCGAGGTGGTTGGTGGGCTCGTCGAGGATGAGCACGTCAGGTTTGTTGATGAGCACCTTGGCCATGGCGAGACGTTTCTGCTGGCCACCGCTCAGGGTGTTCACGGGCTGCTCCATATCGCGCAGGCCGAAGCGGTGTAACAGCTGCTTCACCCGCGCCTCATGGTCCCAGGCATTCAACTCGGTCATGCGGTCCACCACCTGCTGCATGGTGCGCTCGTCGGCTTGGCGTGCCACGGCGTGTTCATAGGCGCGTACCGCGTTGGTCACCGGTTCGTCCTGGTCCAGCATCTCATCCACGAGGGTGTGGGCACCGGTCATCTCCACGTTCTGGTCCAGGTAACCGATGCGCAGACCCTTGTTGAAGGTCACGGTGCCTTCATCGGGCGATTCGATGCCGGCGATGCACTTCAGGAGCGTGCTTTTGCCAGTGCCGTTGCGGGCCACGATAGCGGTCTTCTGGCCTTTTTCCAGGCCGAAGGACACCTCCTTGAAGAGTTGGCGTGGGCCGTAGCGCTTGGCGAGGCGCTCGACGGAGAGGCAGTTCATCGGGGCGCGAAAGTAGGGAAGTCGCCACCGGCGTAGCTCAATGCTCCTCCTCCATCATCGCCGCGCGTTGCGTCAGCTCGTGGTAACAGAGCACATCGTCGGCGAAGCAGTGGATCACCATGCTCTTGCGGCTGGCGTTAGGCGTTGTCATCTTCTTGCCACCATGCAGGAGGTTGGCATGCCAGAGTAGTACATCGCCTGGCTGGGCCAGCAGTTCCTTTCGTTCGAAATGGCCTTCTTCAATGGAACGTTCGACCGCCTGCTCGTAGCGCAGGTAGGCGTCCTCACCGATCATAAAGCGGTTCCCGCCGTGATCGTACTGGCCGTTGAGCAGGTAGGGCAGCTTGTGACTCCCGGGGTGGTAGACGAGTGGTCCGTTGTCCGGGGTGATCTCCTCCAGGGCTATCCACGCGGCGGCCATGTACCCGAGCGGATAGGTGGTCATGTGGATGCTGTCGCTATGCGCCGCCTGCTCACTTCCAGTGAGGAAGTTGATGCTCTGGAACACCTTCATCCTCTTTCCAAGAAGGAAGTCCATCACGTCAAGGATGCGACGGTCATGCACGTACTTCCTCAAGAGCTCACTATGGTGGAAGGCGAACATGATCTTGCGGCCGGTGAAGTTGAAGTCGACCACCTTCTCGCGGATCAGTCGGTCGACCTCTCCGTTGATCTCCGCCACTTCCCTGGTCGAGAACAGTCCGCGTAGGATCACGTAGCCATTGCGCGGCCAGGCGAGTATGGCCTCCTGCGTGCTGGCTTGGAAGCGCTGTAGACCGGGGTGCGCGGCAAGTTGAGCCACACCCGCCTCGGTATCCAGCCAGGGGAGGTCCGTCGTTCGGGTCTCGGGAAGGTCCGTGCTGCTGATGGGCAGGAGCACACTGCGTTGGATGCCGTACTTCCGGTACATGCGCTGAGCATGGGCGAGCTTCTTCCGGTTGAAGAGGTTCAGCACCACATAGTTCGCCTTGATCTTGCGGAGCGTGCCGTAGTAGCGATCAAGCCATTTGCGCATTGCGGAGGTTCTTGGTGCGAAGGTAGCTGTGGTGTCCACTTGGAACTTCGAGTTGTGCGAGGTGCCTGCCTACCTTGTCCGCATGTTCGAACGGACCATCCGGCGCCTGCTGCCATACGCGATGGGGCTGATGGTCGGATGTGCCACGAGCCGGCACCGTGAACCACCCCCATCGATGACAACGGTCTATGTCGTTCGCCACGCGGAGAAGGCGGGCACCGATCACGATACACCGCTATCGCCTGCCGGGTTCGCCCGGGCCGAAGCGCTTGCGGTCACACTGGCGGACGCCGGAGTGGACATGGTCTTCGTCACCAGTTTGCAACGTACCCAGCAGACGGTGCGCCCCTTGGCCGAGCGCATCGGTGTACCCGTGCGGATCGTGGAACCCCTGGCGATCGACAGCCTGTTGGGGCTCATCCGCACCGAAGGCAAGGGGCATGTGATCCTGGTCGCAGGGCACAATAACACCGTGCCACGTATCGCCCAGGGACTGACGGGGCAGGCCGTTGACGGGATACCCGAGCACGTCTTCGATCGTCTCTATCGCGTGGATCTTCCAGCGATCGGTGAGGCTACGCTCAAACTCCTTCCGTACGGCGAACCGACACCATAGTCGCTCAGGGTGCCTTCTCTTCCTTGAGCAACTTCGCGATATCTCCGATCAACCGGTCCACGTCGACGGTGGAGGTGCCGTCGTAGAAGCCTCTGATGCGGCGTTGCCGATCCACGAGCACGAAGTTCTCGGTGTGCACGAAGTCGTCCGGACCACCATCGCCCTCGTCCATCGCCGCGAAGTAGCTCTTGCGTGCCAGCGCGTATATCTGCCGACGGTCACCGGTGAGGAAGCGCCACCGGTCGGGGTCGGCATGATGCAGTTCCGCGTACGCCGCCAATACGGGCACTGAATCCATCTCCGGTGTCACCGAATGGGAGAGGAGGAGGAGCCTGTCCTCGTCCTTGTAGGCTTCCTGCACGCGTTCGAGCTGGTTCGTCATCTTCGGGCAGATCGTGGCGCAGGTGGTGAAGAAGAAGTCCGCTACGATGATCCGGTCCTTCACGTCCGCCATGGTGAAGTGCCCTCCGAACTGATCGATCAGGTCGAAGTCAGCGATGTGGTGCTCCCCCTTCCGTCCTTTCACCGCCGGGTCGACCAGGCGGGGATCGAGCTGGTTCGGATGGTAGACCGGGAGCTGGTCAGAGGGCTTCAACAGGACATAGCCCACGCCGATGGCAACCGCCGCGATCAACAGGAACAGACCAATACGAAGGGTGAAGGAGCGGCCGGCCATCTTCAGAGCTTGTACAGTTTGATGCCGTAGTCGATGGATAGGATGAAGCGGTACTCGGGAGCGTAGACCATCCGTTCGCGATCATGCACGATGCTCACCCCGATCCCATGCGCCTTGCCGATATCATACTCCGTGCCCAGCTTGTAGCGGGTGCCGAAATACGTGAGTCCCTGGTAGCCCGCCCAGGTGAAGAATTCCACACTGAACTCAGGGTCGAATTTCCAGTCACCGAGGTTGTACTTGGCGAGCACCTTGTGCCGGAAGACCTCGCGCACGTCGCCGAAGTCCCGGAAGTTGTGCTGATAGGTCATTCGGTAGGCGATGCTCGCGCGACCCATATCGGTCTCGTACTGGAACTTACCGCCCAGTCGCTGGCGATCTTCGTCCGCAGTACGGATGGCATACCGGAACTCGCTGCCCACGGTGATATGGTCGCTCACCTTGTAATCCGCACCGAGGTCGAAATAGTACTGACGACCGGCGAAAAAGCTGTCCGCCGACCGGTAACCGATCTCCCCCGTGGTCTTGATCCGCTTGACCGTACCCTTCCCTAGCCAGTCGGTCAGGAAGGTGGGACGTCCCTGCAAGCCCACGCTGGTCCACAACTCCTGCCGGATCGAGGGTCGTGCGGCATCCTGGGCACGCATGACGAAGGACAGCGTGAATAGGGCCAGGAAGATGGCTATGCGGAGCGCGGAAGGGCTCAAGGTATCTTGTCGATGATCAGGTCCCCGATCTCCACCACGCCTTTGCGGTCGTCGATGGTGACGGTGATGGGCACGGCCGCCTTGCCGCTCTCGGTCGTGTAGGAATCGCCGACGGCGTAGATGGTGTAGGTGCCCTTGCGCAACCAGCGGAACCGGAACTCCCCGTTCGGTCCGGAGTCCACATTATCATCCGGGAACTGGCCTTCGGAGCCATCGCCGTAGACGATGTACACGTTGTCACCGACGACGGGATAGGGTCCCGCGGCGACGACACCCGAGACGAAGACCTGTCTTTCCAACAACCGCCCACGGATCTCGGCCTTGCCTCCTTCGCCGGCCTCCTTCTTGCAACCGATCATCACGATGCACAGGGTGACGATCCAAAGCGCCTGCTTCATGTTCACGTTACGTTAAGCGTGCGCTAAAGTAGCGTGCGGGACCCGGAGCTTCAGGCGTATATGTGTTCCACCTGCGCCGCATACTTGGCGAGGATGGGTTTCCTGCGCAACTTCAGGGAGGGTGTGAGCTCCCCACCGTCGATGGTGAGTTCGGCAGGTAGGAGTTCGATCCGTTTCACCTGTTCCCAATGGCCAAGGCCCGCGTTCACCTTCTGCACTTCGGCGAAGATGCGGTCAACGATGCGCTTGTCGCCGATGATCTGCTGGGGGCTCTCGTAGGGGATGTTCTTGAGCGCGCAGTAGTCCTTCAGGAAGCTGAAGCTCGGGACGATCAAGGCCGCGGGGAACTTCCGGTTCTCCCCGATCACCACGGCTTGTTCGATGAAGCGTGAGGCCTTCAACTGGTTCTCGATGGGCTGCGGTGCCACGTACTTGCCTCCGCTGGTCTTGAACATCTCCTTCTTGCGATCGGTGATGTACAGGAAGCCTTCGCGCAGCTCGCCGATGTCGCCGGTATGGAACCAACCCTCTTCGGACAGTACCTCGCGCGTCAGCTCAGGCTCCTTGTAATAGCCCATCATCACGTTGGGCCCCTTGATCAGGATCTCACCATCCTCAGCGATGCGGACCTGGACATCCTTGATCGGACGACCCACGGAACCGAACCGAAGACCATCGTTGCGGGCGTCGTTCACGCTGACCACGGGACTGGTCTCCGTGAGGCCATAACCTTCCATGAGCGGAACCCCGGCCGCGTTGAAGATGCGTGCGAGCCTGGGTTGCAGGGCGGCGCTCCCACTGGCCACGCACTTCACCCGGCCGCCCAACGCCTCGCGCCACTTGCTGAAGACCAGCTTGCGGGCGATGGCGAGCTGGAGGTCGTACCATGCACTGCGCCCGTGCACCTCGTACCGCTCTCCCAGATCGAGCGACCAGAAGAAGAGCTTGCGCTTGACACCGGTGAGCGCCTCCCCCTTGGTCAGGATGGCGTCATAGATCTTCTCAAGCAGGCGGGGTACGGCGGTGAAGACCTCGGGCTGTGCTTCCTTGATGCGTGCGCCCAGTTCTTCCAGCGTCTCCTGGAAACGCACCTGCATGCCTGCCCGCTGGTACAGGTACATCAACATGCGCTCATAGATGTGGCAAAGTGGCAGGAAGCTGATCGCGTGTGCTCCGCGTTCCACCGGCAGCCGCTCCGCGCTCGATTCCACGTTGCTCAGGATGTTCCCATGGGACAGCATCACGCCCTTGGGCTTCCCGGTGGTACCGCTCGTATAGATGATGGTGGCCAGGTCCTCGTTCCTCACCGCGGCTTTGCAACGCTCGAGCTCCGGTGCGTGCCCGGTCCCGCGACCGAGCAGGTCCTTCCAGTGTGCGGCACCATCGATCCGGTCGAACGTGAACAGATGGCCAAGGGAGGGTACACTGGCCTGCGCCATACGCGCCTTGCTGAGGAGGTCCGCGTTGCTGATGAAGAAGACCTTGCTCTCGGAGTGGTTCAGGATGTAAGCGTAGTCATCGGCGCTCATCGTGGGATAGATGGGGATGCCGATGGCACCTATCCTGAGGACGGCCTGGTCCACGAGCGCCCATTCGGCCCGATTGCCGCTGGCCAGGGCCACCTTGTCGCCAGGACGTATGCCGAGGTCCATGAGGCCCAGCGCCAGCTGTTCCGCCGTGGTGATGAACTCCTGGGTGCTATATGAACGGAGCTTGCCCTCCTCCAGAGAGGCCACGCAGGTCTCCTGCGGGAACCGGGCGAGCTGTAGATCGGCGATGTCGAACAGACGGGTGACCTGCATGGTGCACAAGATAGCAGTGGATCATATGGCCGAACGCAGGGCTGGGGACCGCGAAAGAGGAGGGGGTCCTGCCCGACCGGGCGGTCACTCCAGGCTTCCGTCGAACTCCACGGTCACGACCCGCACTTGATTGCCGCTCTTGAAGATGAACTTCTCCTTGAAGTGTGACTTCCGCTCCTGGTCCATGTAATAGATCTTCTCCACCCGGCGGTTGTCCTTCTGGCCGTCCATCTTCAGGTCGATCTCGAAGATGGCGTTCACCGCGCTGCTCTTCACGCTGCTACGTCGCACGTTCTGGGTGCTCACCTTCACTTTGGAGCGGAGCTCGATGTCGTTCGCAGCGTAAACGATCACACGGTCCGTGCCTTCAGCCCCGCGGATCTCTGCCATCGCATCCTGGCCCTGGGTCACCTGTTCCTTTTCGGTGATGGTGACGTTGGTGATCCGGTAGATGGTCTGTGCCGGGGAGGTCAGGGAAACGCCCAGTATGGCCGAGAGGAGGAGGGTGCGTATCATGTTTGGTCCTTTATTTGCGAGCCATCGCCAAGATACGTGCCAAGAACACCAACACCATTGACAGATGAACGTGAACTTCCGCTCCCTTGCCCTCACGGCCGCTCTCCCGCTCGCGCTCTTGCTGGGCTACAGCTTCCGCCCGACCCCCGTGACCGAGGCGTATACCTACCGTCAGTTCAGTACCATTGAAAGTGTGGTGCCCGGCGGTCTTGGCCGCTCACGAGTGATCATCAGTGATCAGGGTGATCAGGAGGTCGGCAAGGACCTGATGAACTTCTACAGCATGGTCGGGATCAACTTCAAGAACATCGCCAACAACGACCGGATGATCGTTGATCAGATCAACACGTTCACAGCGGAAGGCTGGGAGCTGCATACCGTGACGACAGGCGTGAACAGCGCGGCCGAAGGGAAGGGCGGTACGGGCATCTTCATCACCCGTTACTTGTTCCGGAAGCCGGTGTGATCAGAACCTTACAGGTACGAAGAGCCCCGGGATCATTCGCGGGGCTCTGTCATTAGGTCGGAGTCGTCCTGTACCTGGTCCTATTCAGAAGGAGGCACCGGGAGCGCCGCTGGCGTGGTCGATCGGTAGGGAGTTCAATAGACTCCGTTCCCAACCCCTCGTGACCGCTCGCTGCCAGCGCTCCCGGATACGTTCACCCTTCCAGAGCCGGTGACGATGCTCTCCACCGCAGAGGCACTGTTCACTTCCGCATCCCCCGATCCGGTGATCCTGACCTTCGCCGTGGAGGCTTTGAATTCACCGGCATCGACATCACCTGAACCGATCAATCCGATGTCGATGCTCTCCGTTCGACCCGTAACGCGTATGTCTCCGCTCCCCGCCAGTGCGATGATGGTGCGGCCCGACACGTCAACATTCCCGCAGAACACGTCGCCCGAGCCGCTCACCTCGATGCTGAGCGCATTCGCCTTTTCCGGTCCATCCACGAGCACATCACCCGATCCCTTCAATACCAGCACAAGGTGGTCGGCTCTCTCGAACCTTCCCGACCGGATGCTTCCCGATCCGAGTACTTCGAGTTTCTCGACCTGGGGCATCCGGACAGTGATGTCCAATGCACCGCATCCACCTCCATCGGCTCCGCGCTTCGCGTTGCCCAGATCAAGGTTCAGGATCCCTTTTTCAACGCTCACCTTGAGTCGCTCCACCATGGCGGGGTCACCCGTGGCGATCACCGCGTGTTCTCCCTGGCTCACGGTAACGCTCAGCGAGCTGCGCAACGCCAGTCCATTGAAACCCTTGACATCAAAGCTCCGCTCAACGATACTGGGAGTGAACACAACGGCCGGATCCATGGTGTGCAGCGAAGCCAGCGGTTCTGCCGGGATCGCTGGCTCTGCGGGTGGTGCTCCGGGGTAGGGCTGTGCCCCAGGGTCGGGTGCGGCACCTTCATATGGCACCGGTTCGATCGCGGCAGGTTCCTTCTCCTCCTCAGGCAGGACCATGCAGGCCATCGCTTCAGGTTCCTGACGCGGTTCGGGCAGTTTGGGGCCCTTGCTCTCCGGCATGGTGAGCACAACGGCCGGCTCGATCAGGGTCTCTGGCGCGGCGGTCTCCACCAATTCGACCCGAACCGGTTCCGGCATGTCCGCATGAGCGGGTTCAACAGGTGGTGCGGCGGATTGGATCAGGTAGGCACTGGTTCCCACGATGATGCTTCCGGTGGTTGTCATGAGGATGGAATTGAGGTTGAACTTGATCAGGCTTGCGAGCCACGCGGTGATGCCCACAGCCAAGGGGAAGGCGGCCACCATGAGCTTCACCTGGTCGACGCTCACCTCGGGTGGCAGCTCCCGCAGGGCGCTCAACACGTTCTCGCTGTCGTCCGGACGTTTCATAGCATGAAGCTGGTGAGTGCGTGGAGCATTTCGGTACGAAGCGGTCGCGCTCTTCCGTCCAGTCGGGCACGAACGGTGGCGCGTGCACGGCTCACCCTGGTCTTCACGGCGTTCTCGTTGATCCCTTGGATGGCCGCGATCTCGGCCATGCTGAGACCGCTCACTTCGAACAGCACCAGGGCATCGCGTTGCGCATCAGGCAGTTCATCGATGGCTGCGTAGAGGATGCCCACATCCATGAGCAGTTCGGGACTTGCGCCGCGTTCTTTCAAACGGGCTGTCTGTTGGTCGGTGATCGCGGTATTCCGCTTGCCGAGCCGCCACACGCTCACCGCACGATTGCGGGCGGCGCGGATCAGGTAGTGCAGCAACTGGTCCTTCTTCTCGATCCGTTCGAACCGCTGGAACGCGCTCAGCAAGACGTCCTGCATCAGGTCCTGCGCATCCATCTTTCCGTAGGCCAATGCCGAGCAATACCGGGCGAAGGGCTCGTGACAGGCCTCGTATGCCTGCATGAATGCGGTTCTTTTGTCGGTGGTCACGGTCGGAACTGGGGCCTTTGCGGATGAGAGTCGTGGATGGAAGGTAAAGGTTACGAAGCTGGGATGAATGGTTCGCCTCTGCGGGGGCCGCGCCATTCGATGCAGTAGCGATATCCGGCGGTTCGACCGTGCTCAGTGGCAACCCGCGGCCGCCAATGTGCGCAGGTACTTGTCGATATAGGCATCGATGCTCCGCGCCTTGTACTGCATCACATAGCGCGGGTGCTCGACCGGTTCGATCTGGTCGGAGAGACCCAGGCGCGCATTCAACCTGGTGAAGTAGGCCGCGTTCCTGCCCGTTCCGATGCAGATCACCCGGTCGGTCCGCATTCCGCAATCGATGAGCGTGCGCAGCCACCGCTCCACGAAGGGGGTCACCGCTTTTTCCAGCACGAGGTCGTCGTAATAGTTGAGGTTGATGTCGGTGCCCTGTGGTCCGCGCTTCACGAAGCCGAGCGGGCAGATGGAGTGCACGTACACCTGCCCATAGAAGCGCTCGGGTCCGCCGGCCGCGGCGATCATGCGGTAGAAGAAGTCGCTGCTCGGTTCGTGCGTGCGCAGCCCTTTCACTTCGATGCCCAGTTCGCTCTCGCAACGCTTCGTATCGGTGAACGGGAGGCCCGTGCTGCCGGCACCCAGGCGGCCTGGATTGATCCCCAGCATCAGCAGCCGCGGTCGTTGGTCGGCGTAGTAGGTGCAATGGAAACGTGTGACGATGCGGCGCACATCATCGCCATGCCCTCCGTGGAAGGGGTCGAGCACACCCACGCCACGCGGCAGCTTCACGCCATCCAACGAGAAGGAGAGCACGTGCTCCAGCAGGCGTTCGGCCAGGTCGCTCACTTGGGTGCCCGTCGGTAGATGAAGATGCCCACGATGGCGAAGAGGATGTTGGGCAGCCACACCGCAAGGAAGGGATCCATGCCTGCGTTCGTCGCGGCCACGGTCGTCAGCTTCATCATGAAGATGTACACCAGTACGAGACCGACACCTGCCGCCAGGTGCAGCCCGGTTCCGCCGCGTACCTTGCGACTTGCGATGCTCACACCGATCAGCGTGAAGACATAGGTGGCGAAGGGATAGCTCGTGCGTTGATGCTTTTCGATCAGGTAGGGAGCACTGCTGTCGTCGCCCTGGGCGTTCTTTTCCGCGATGTAGGCATCGAGTTCGGAGTCGGTCATCGCCATGCTCGTTTCCCAGCGCTGCCCCATGTCCGATGGCTTCAGTGGGATCACCGTGTCCATCGCACTTCCCTGGCGGATGTGTTCATCGGCACCGGCAAGGCTCCGGATCAGGTAGTCCTGCACATGCCACGAGCCATTGGTGCTGTCGTAGGTGGCCTTGTCGGCGCTCAGCTTCTCCACCAGCGAGTCGCCCTGCCAACGCTCCAGACTGAAGCGCATCCCGGTGCGGTGCTCCGCGTTATACGTTTCGAAGTAGGCGATGCGACCCGGTGCGATCTCCCGGTGGATGTTCTTCTGGTCCACATGGTAGGTGACGCGGATGTGCCGTTCCTCGAAGGCCAGTCGGATCTTGTTCGCAGCGGGCAGCACCTTGTGGTTCACCACGAGCGAGAGGATGGTGAGGCCTGTGGCCGCAAGGAAGTAGGGCCACATGATCCGTGGGAAGCTGACCCCGCTGCTCAGGATGGCGATCACCTCCGTGCGATGTGCCAGGCGGCTCGTGAAGAGAAGCACGGCGATGAAGATCAGCAGGCCGCTGAACAGGTTGCTGTAATAGATCACGAAGTTCAGGTAGAACTCCACCACGATCTCCCGGGTGGTGGCGCTCATCTTGGCGAAGTCCTCGGTCTTCTCGCTGATGTCGAAGACCACGGCGATGAGCATGATCACCACCAGGATGAAGAAGAAGGTGCCCAGGAACTGCCGGATGATATAGCGGTCCAGGGTCTTGAACATGGTGCGAATGTCGGAATACCTATTGCGGTCGATCGCCTTGGCCGGTCGCTTGGTGAACGGGTCCTCGGTTCAAAGTCGTGTGCGGAGCTTCGGTGAGATGGCGTTCTTCCATGTGGTGAAGTCACCCTGGATGATATGGGAGCGGGCTTCCTTCATCAACGCCAGGTAGAAGCCGAGGTTGTGCAGGCTGGCGATCTGTTGGCCGAGCATCTCATTGCTCTGGAAGAGGTGGCGCACGAAGGCCCGGGAATAGGCCGTATCCACCCAGCCATGTGCGTCGCGGTCGAGCGGGGAATGGTCATCGGCCCATTGGCGGTTCTTGATGTTCACGATCCCTTCGCGCGTGAAGAGCATGCCGTTGCGGCCGTTGCGTGTGGGCATCACACAATCGAACATGTCCACCCCCCGTGCCATGTTCTCGAGGAGGTTCCACGGCGTGCCAACACCCATCAGGTAGCGTGGCCGGTCCTTCGGCAGGATGTCACAGCACAATTCGGCCATGGCGTACATCTCCTCCTCCGGTTCACCCACGCTCAGGCCGCCGATGGCATTGCCCACGGCATCCTTCGCGGCGATGTACTCACTGCTCCGCTTGCGAAGCTCTGCGAAGGTGCTGCCCTGCACGATGGGGAAGAGCGCCTGCTCATGCCCGTACAAGGGTTCGGTGGTCGAGAAGCGTGCGATGCAGCGGTCCAGCCAGCGGTGGGTGAGGTGCATGCTCTTCTCCGCATAGGCGGGTTCGCACGGCCAGGGTGTGCATTCATCGAAGGCCATGCAGATGTCCGCGCCGATCGTGCGCTGGGTGTCCATCACGCTCTCGGGTGTGAAGAGGTGCCGGCTCCCGTCGATATGGCTGCTGAAGCGTACGCCCTCTTCGGTGATCTTGCGTATGTCGCTGAGCGAATGCACTTGGAAGCCACCGCTGTCTGTGAGGATGGGGCGGTCCCAGCCATTGAAGCGGTGCAGGCCACCCGCGTTGCTCAACACCTCCATTCCCGGACGCAGGTACAGGTGGTATGTGTTGCTGAGCATGATCGGCGCATCCAGATCGTTCCTCAGTTCGCGCGGGTGAACGGCCTTCACCGCACCCAGGGTGCCCACAGGCATGAATACCGGGGTGGGGATGGCGCCGTGATCGGTATGGAATACCCCGGCACGCGCATGGGATCCGGGGTCGTTGGCCTGCAGTTCGAAATGCATGGGATCGAAGGACGCGAAGGTACTCCGGTCCTTGCCTTCGGCTCAGAGCTGAAGGGCGTAGCTCACCTTCTCCACACCGGGCCAGGTGTGTTCCTCGAAGAGGACCGTTCCATCGTTCCGCACCAGCAGTATGGTGCTGCAACGGGTGCCATAGGACTCACCGGGGATGAAGATGGACGAAATGGCACGTTCCTTCTCGAGGGGAAGGCCGGTGTCAGGAAGGGTGTCGTCCGGAGCGGTCCGCATATCAGCGAGGAGCTCGAACAGGTGGTCGGACAGGTCCGCATGCCCGCCAGCAACGGCCCGCTCCATGGCTTCCTTCGCTCGCTGCACCTTGGGCCAGGGTGTGTTCAGGAGCGCATTACTGAGGCCGTGGATACCCGGTTCCAGTGGGGTGTCCGTGGTGGTGATGTTGGTGTGGTAGCGGATCGAATCCAAGGACCCGTAAAGGAGATTGAAGCCCTCATGGTCCCCAATGTCCGCCGGGTCGAAGTCCATCTCAAGTGCCTGCCTCACAAGGATACCGCGCGACCCCCTGTTCCCGGTCCAGGTCCGGCGTAGGTCGCGGTGATTGGTCACGGCTGCAAAGCGTCCGGTGCGCGTGATGCCCATCCAAGTGCCACCGGCACGTAGATCCCGCCCGGCGAGGACATGTGGGGCATCCTCCCAGAAGTGCGCGACTGCGGTCGGTCGGTCCCGGAACTCGTCCCGGTTGGCGGCCAATACCAACGGATAGCGCGGATGGGACTTGTAGGCCAGGACGATGAGGCACACGCGGTGAAAGTACCATCCCAACGGGACACTGTTGGACGATGTTCGACCCCCGCACTGAACTTTGGGGGCGATGCCCACCGTCTACACCGTGTATGTGATCGAACTGGCGCGGAAGGTCTTCACCGAGGACCGCCGCTTCCGCGAGGCGAACCCCCAGTTCAACGGGGTATTGGAGTGCCTGTACGTGGGAATGACGAGCAAGAGCCCTCAGGAGCGGTTCATGCAGCATCGCACGGGCGCCAGAAGTGGGAAGGGTCACAAGCTGAGCAGCGACATCGTCCGGAAGTACGGGCGTTATCTCCGCCCCAGCCTCTACCAGCACATCGGCCCGCTTTCCCGGGCGGAGGCGCTCACTGTTGAGAAGGGGCTGGCGTTGGAGTTACGCCGCAAGGGTTACGCCGTATGGACGAACTAAGGCGCATCCCTTCCACCTTGTTCATAACTGACCATGGAACGCTCCGGGGCACAGGGGCCACCCGGGTAGCTTCGCCCTCGTAGTTGCCGCAAAAGCGCGCAACCGTTCCGATGTGGTCCGCTGAGTTCTACGTGATGGCTGGTGCGCTCGTCGTACTGCTCTTCTTCCACCTCTTCATGTTCGCACGACTTGCGTTCAAGAAAGCCAGCGTGCCTGTGGACCGCGAGCTGCCGGTGAGCGTGGTGATCTGTGCCCGCAGCGAGGCGCGCCGGTTGGAGCAGCTCATACCCCTGTTGATGAAGCAGGACCACAAGGAGTTCGAGGTGGTGGTGGTGAACGACCGAAGCGAGGACGACACCTGGGAGGTGTTGCAGTGGATGAAGCCCGAGAACCCGCGGTTACGACCGGTGAACATCCAGGCCGATGAGAAGTTCAATTATGGCAAGAAGCTGGCGCTCGGGGTGGGGGTCCGGGCGGCGAAGTACCCGCATGTCCTGCTGACCGATGCGGACTGTCTCCCCTCGGGGAATGATTGGTTGAGCACCATGGCAACGGGTTTCGCGAACGGGAAACAGATCGTGATCGGTCACAGCCCCTATGCGCATCAGCCGGGCCTGACCAATGTGTTGGAGCGGTACGACGGCACGATGAAGGCGATGCAGTACATGGCATTCGCGCAGGCAGGCTTCCCGTACATGGGGGTCGGTCGTAACCTGGGGTACACGGGGGAGGTCTTCTTCAGTGCCAAAGGACCACGGCGCCACAACCACCTGATGAGCGGGGATGATGACCTCTTCATCAACGAAGTGGCGCGGGCGAAGAACACGGGGGTGGTGGCCGATCCGCGCTCGTTCATGACCACGGAGCCCACGCGGGACCTGGGGACCTGGTTGCGGCGCAAGCGGCGGCATTACACCACGGCCGCGCACTACCGTTTCGGGCATCAGATCCTCCTGCTCCTGCTTCCCCTGGCGCGCACCGCCTTCTGGCTGCTGCTGCTGTGGTTCGCCCTGAATGGGCATTGGCGCGAGGTGGCCATCGGTCTTGCCGTTGAGCTGTGCATCCTGCTGCCGATCACCGTGCTCGCCATGCGCCGCCTTCAGGCCGGTGCACTGGCGTGGCTCGCAATACCCCTTGAATGGCTGTTCCTACTTTTGGATCCACTGCTGTACACCAGCACGATCCTCGTCAAGCCCAAACGATGGAAGTGAACGAGAACCTCAGCGAGAAGGCCCGCTACGACTATATCCTCGTGCAGCGCGCCGTGCAGAAGGGCGATCAGAAGGCATATGCCGAACTGATGAGCCGTTACCGCGACTCCATCTACTTCATGTTGTTGAAGATGATCAACAACAAGGACGATGCGGAGGACCTTACCATCGAAGCCTTCGGCAAGGCCTTCCACCGGCTGAAACAGTACACGCCGAACTACGCCTTCAGCACCTGGCTCTTCAAGATCGCATCGAACAACTGCATCGACTGGATCCGGAAACAGAAGAAGAAGACCTTCAGCATCGACAATCCCATTGGCACGGACGATGGTGACGAGATGACGATCGAGCTGAAAGGACACGGTCCCGATCCGGCCGAGATCGCCATAAAGGAGCAGAAGAACCTCATTATGCGCGAGGTGGTGGAGAAGTTGAAGCCGCGCTACCGCACACTCGTGGAGCTCCGTTATTACAAGGAGTACAGCTACGAGGAGATCGCTGAAGAGCTGGACCTGCCGCTGGGTACCGTGAAAGCGCAGCTCTTCCGTGCGCGTGAGTTCCTCCTCAACCTGATGGAGAACCACAAGGACCACATTTGAATGCGCATGTGCTCATGTGACCATGTGCGCATGTGGACATGAGTAATGCCTCCTTGATGGTCGTCCACCACGCCTTGCTCGTGCACCTTCCCGGGGACTATCCACGCCTGGCGGATCCGCACGACACTTGTAGAACGGCCATGAGCACAAGGTCACATGAGCACATGCGCACATGAATTCCCCCGGCCTCGAACTCCTTCTCCGGTACTTTCCGGATCTCACTGCCCAACAGCGCACGCATTTCGAGCGGCTGGGTGTGCTCTACCCGGAGTGGAACGAGCGTGTGAACCTGATCTCGCGCAAGGACATGGAGAACTTGTACGAGCGGCACATCCTGCACTCATTGGGCATCGCCAAGGTCGTGCGATTCAAGAAGGGCGAGCGCATCGTTGATGTGGGAACGGGCGGTGGATTCCCGTTGGTGCCGCTTGCGATCCTCTTCCCGGAATGCGCCTTCCACGGGATCGACGGCATCGGGAAGAAGATCACTGCGGTGAAGGGTGTGGTGGAAGGTCTGGGCATCACCAATTGCACCGCTGAACAGGTCCGCAGCACGGACCACCACGAGCGATACGACGTCATCGTGAGCCGCGCGGTGACCACCCTGCCCGAGTTCATCCGCGATACGAAACATCTCGTAGCGAAAGGGCAGGGGATGATGTATTACCTCAAGGGCGGCGAACTGGCGGATGAGATCCTGCCGGTCCGCAACGCAGTGAAGGTGCACGAGCTGAAGGAGTACTTCGGTGAGGAGTTCTTCGCGACGAAGAAGGTGGTGGAGGTGCGGATGTGACCTCAGACTATGTGGAGCTGCAACCGGCTCAAGCTGTGATAAAGCCCGTCAACCTCCGCGATCAACTCGTCATGCGTGCCGCTCTCCAGCACGCGCCCTTTGTCGAGCACCAGGATCCGGTCGGCATCACGTACCGTGCTGAGCCGGTGCGCGATCACCAGGCTTGTGCGGCCTTTCATCAGCTCGTCCAAGGCCTCCTGCACCAGCCGCTCGCTTTCGCTGTCAAGTGCGCTGGTCGCTTCGTCGAGGATCAGGATCGCAGGGTCCTTCAGCACGGCGCGTGCAATGGCGATGCGTTGCCGCTGGCCACCGCTCAGTTGGATGCCGCGTTCGCCCACGACGGTGTCGTAGCCCTGCGGGAAACTCGCGATGAAGCTGTGCGCGTTCGCCTTGACGGCCGCTTCCTCGATCTCCAGGTCGCTCGCGCCGGGTTTCCCATAGGCGATGTTCTCCCGGATCGTTCCTCCGAACAGCAGCACTTCCTGCGGCACGATGGCCATGCGGTCGCGCAGCGCGGTGAGGTCGTATTCCCGGGCATCCTTCCCGTCGATCACCACACGGCCGTCAACCGGATCGTAGAAGCGCAGGACCAGCGAAGCGATGGTGCTCTTGCCGGCGCCACTCGGTCCCACGAGGGCGATCCGCTCGCCGGGTTCCGCGTTGAAGCTGACGTCCAGTAGCACCGGCACATCCGCGCGTGAGGCATAGTGGAAGGCCACATGCTCGAACCGCACCGCGCCGTTGATGCTGAGCGGGTCCTGCTTCAACGCCAGCGTCACGGGCTCCGGGGTCTCCTCCTGGATGTCCATCAGCCGCTCGCTCGCACCGATGGCCTTCAGCATGCGGTTCACCACCTCCGGTATGCCGCCGATGCTGGCCCCGATGAAGATCGAGTACATGATGAAGGTGACCAGTTCGCCGGTGCTGATCTCGCCGGCGGCCATCAAGCGCACGCCGCGCCAGATCACCAGCACGATCGCTCCGAACATGCACAGGATGATGAAGGAGACGAAGGCGCCCTGCCAATGGCCGCTCTTCAGGGCAAGTCGGCGCACTTCGTTCACCACCTTGCCATAGCGCAGCGCTTCCCACCGTTCGTTCACGAAGGCCTTCACGTTCTGCACGCCTTGCAGGGTCTCGTCCACGATCACACTGCTCTCGGCGATCTTGTCCTGTACCTGCTTGCTCAACTTGGTCACGAACCTTCCGAAGAACACGGCCACGATGGCCACTACGGGGATCACGCTCAACATGGTGAGCGTGAGTTCCCAGCTCACCGTGGCCAGCAGGACGATGCCGGCCGCCACCGTCAGCACCTGACGGACCAGCTCGGCCAGGTTGCTCGTGAGCGCTTCCTGCACCATGCTCACATCGGCGCTGATCCGGCTGTTCAGCTCCCCTACGCGGTTCCGGGCGAAGAAGAGCATCGGCAACCGGAGGAGGTGCTCGTAGGTGTCCGTGCGCAGCTTGTTCAGCATGTCCGTAGTGATCCGGTTGAACACCACGATGCGGAAATAGCCGAAGACCGCCTGCCCTAGAAAGACCGCGAAAAGGATCATCGCCACGCGGTCGATGCCTTCGAA
>Ga0116144_10002047_pt1 | contig 22596 bp, 39 predicted proteins | sample AD_UKC035_MetaG_FD_89746 | JGI IMG/M metagenome (GOLD analysis project Ga0116144, IMG submission 89746) | Active sludge microbial communities of municipal wastewater-treating anaerobic digesters from USA - AD_UKC035_MetaG | ecosystem: Engineered > Bioreactor > Anaerobic > Digestate | place: USA...
AACCTTGTTTGGAACGCGAGATGTAAATATAAAGCGCTCCGCTTTTGATAGCGCTCCAACCGTTTACACCGTAAAAAAAGGCACACCAATAGGCCGTTTATACAGTTGGCTCAATGCCGGACCCGGTGCCGATAGTGTTTATTTTATGTTTTACGATACAAATAACCGCCCCTACTATGTTAAAGGCGAGCCTAAAATATTCAGTTTGGAAGCGCTTAAAGACCAAGGATTGAAAAGTGTTGAGGAAAAGGCAAAAGAGGAAAGCAAAAGCAACGAAACAACAAAGGATTTTATTGAACGGCTTTTGAAATATGGAATTGTAGCCATAGCCGCAACGGTTATTCTTAAACAAATAATTGCAAAATGATAACCCGAGAGGCGTTTGTAAAAAAATATTCCGAGTTTGTTAATAGCATTACAAGCGGTACCGGTATATTTCCGCAAACCTTATTTAGCCAGGCAATTATTGAAAGCCAAGGCAAAGGAGCAGATGGAAATTATTATCCCGGCTTATCTAATTTGTCAAAAAAGTATTTTAATTTTTTTGGAATAAAAGCCGGCACAAGTTGGCGCGGCCCAATGGTTAATTTAAGCACCGGAGAATATACAGAGAAAGGCGGTTTTTACATTAAGCCCGATTGGTTTCGGGTTTATACCAGCTTTGAGGAAAGCGCGCGGGACTATGTAAAATTTTTAAAAGAAAACCCACGCTATACCAAGGCCGGAGTATTTACGGCCGAAAGCCCGGAAGTACAAGCGCAAAGGCTCCAGGCGGCCGGATATGCAACAAATCCCGCCTATTCTGATTTACTTGTAAAAGTTGGCACCGGTATAAAAAAATACATAAGCACCCCTGCAGCTGGTGGCACCTTGGCGGCTTTGGTATTACTATTACTTTTTTTTTTAACCAATAAAGATTGAACAAATGAATATTTACTTTTCAATAGATAGCCAAGTATATAGCACCGCAATACAAGTGCAAAGTATGTGCAATGCTATTACATTTTGGAATAGGTCAGACGGAACCGCATATATAAATGGAGTGCCCTATTTGCCCGGTGAGAAATTGGAAATTTCCGGCAATGGTGGCGAGATTGATACAACCATATACAAACTTTCCTTTGATAGTGCCGTTACGGCTCCGCTTGTGGTGGTTTACCGAAAAACATATATTAAAAAATGAGCGGGGCAATACATATACCGGGCGAGGGTTTGCACGTTTGGAGCGCTATTTTAACAGCCGAGCAGGTTTATAATAGTTTTTCAACCCCAATACCTATTTATGCAGCGAGCCCCGCAATGTTAGCGGGCGCGGGTTTTTATCCGGTGCCTTTGGCCGCTTCATTTCAATTATTAGCCCGAACGGCAACAAAGACAGATGAATATGGTTATATTGAATGTTTGATAGTAGATAATTTTAACCGCCCTATATTTTCAGACTATAAACCGGCAACCGGTTTATTAGTTGCAAATGGTGATTATGATATTTACCCAACGAATGAATATAGGGTTTGGGAAAGCGGCAACACTATTACCGGGCTTTACTTTTCAATTAGTACAGACTCATTCGACCCGGACCCGGCAATAAGAGATTTAAAAATTACTTGCGCCTATTATTTACGATAAAATGAGAAATTTTTTATTTATGGAAAGTGAATTGTTGAATATTCTTTCAATATGGCTTTGTGCCCTTTCGCTTATTGAAGTAGTAGCGTATTTGCCCGAGATAGCGGAGTTTATAAAAATACTTTGCCAGGTTATTATAACCGCGGTGGCTGTTTTTGGCGTTTATGAACGGATAAAAAGCAAAAGCAAATGAATATTTTAAGTAAAATATTTGGCAATTCCGCGGCTAATATTGTTAAAGAAGTTGGCGGGGTTTTAGATAATGTTATAACGAACCGGGAGGAGTTAATAAAAGCAAAAGCCGAAGCGCAAAAAATTATAAACGACCATTTGGAAGCGCTTGAAGAAACGGCCGTAAGAAATGCCGAAAGCGCCCGCGCCCGCGAGGTTGCTATACAAGAGCGCGGCAGCTTTTTAACAAAAAATATAAATTCAATTATTGCGCTTTGCACCTTGGCCGCTTCGTTCATGCTTTGGACTATTATAGTATTTTATCCAATACAACCCGAAAGCAAAGAGATAGTTCTTTTTATACTTGGCGCACTTAGCACTATAAGCGCGGCAATTATAAATTATTATTTTGGAAGCACCCGCGGAGCCACCTTGAAAAATGAAACTATAAAAAACTTAAGCGACAAATGAAAATACCGGAATACTTTAAAAGATTGTTAGACAAGTTTTTTGATTTGCTTAGCTTTTTTATTTTTATCTTTTTATTGTTTTTATTCGTAAAATGGACTTGCAACGAAGCCCAAGCCCAAAAGCCCGGCCGCGTATTTATGGCTCCGCAATTATTGGAGCACTTGCCCGAAAAATTTTTAAAGGACAGAGATATTTTAACCGATACCGTAAGCGGCAAAAGTTATATTTATAACCAAGGCTGGAGCGAAGTAAAAGCATTTAGCCCGCGCGTTGATACGGTTATTCAATTCGTTTCCGCTTCCGATATATTGGCGGCCAATGGCGCTATATATCAAAACAAAACTTTTAAGCAGGTTGGAATAACGCAAGGCGAAATAAGCGCAAAGTACCCCGGTTATTCTTTTACTATAAATGATAACCCCGACTATGCAGCGCTTCAATATTGTGTTGACAATTATAAAGGGATTGAATTGTACGGAGATTTGTATATAAATAAAAAAGTAATTGTAAAGCGCGACAAATTAAGCCTATATATTAATTTACGCGGCTACACTATAACCGGAACAGCTGGAGTAATAGAGCGCGAGCCGCCCCGAAGTATGGAAGAAGCCAATACAATGGTAGAAGCAAAATATATTTTTCAAAATGGCTGGATAAACACCCCCGGCAATGCTTTAAAGCCGGGGCCAGGTTACGGCCATATAGCCGAAAATATTCGCTTCCAAAATTGCGATACTTGTCTTAAATATGAATTTAGTTTAAAGAGCGGAGCGGAAAATATTGAATTTAACAATGTAAACAATGCTTTAATTTTTGACCGGCTTTATATTGCTGGAGCGACAAACGCAAACAGTCAAAGCAATAGCGGCTGGAGTAATAATATACGCGTATATTTTAGCCAAACCGGAAGCACCGGAATAGGCGCGTATGCAGCCAGCGGAATGAATGGAAATAATTTAATTTTTGAGGGGCACCGGTGCCGCGCAGCTATTGACGTAAATACGCAAAGTTCAACCGTTGTTAGAGATTGTAATTTTAATACTATTCATTTTGAAGTAGTAAACAAACCGATTGAAGCAGCTTTTAAATTCAGAACAGCCGCGGGAATGTACCGGCTCAATGGAATATTCGGCCAATACCCCGGTATAATGATTGACGCGGAAAGCAGCACCGGCAATGCCAGCGTAAAGGTTGATAATATTGTTTATTGGCCTACCAGCGAAAAAATATTTAAGGGTAAAAACATTGGTTGGATATTCAATGATAATGAAACGCAAAGCGGCCAGCTTACCAATAGCAATTTAAGCGGCTTATTTGTTGCCCCCGCTCCAGGCCTTTGTGGTGGCGTTGGTTGCGGGTATTACAAATATTATTTAACCCCTACACCCCGATAATTTAACTATCTTTGTTCATTCATATCAAGCGCGTAAAAGACCGGCTCTATTCAAAAGAATATCCGGGCTTTTGCATTTTAACAAAGCCATGTTTATAACTTATTAATTGAAAAGTTTGTAATTGAAAAAAGAATTTTCAATTTAGCCCCCGCGCTGGAAAGGTATAAGGTTTTATATTATGTTAAATAAAAAACCATAACCAAAGCAAGCGCGGGAAACGTAAAAAGCGCTTATATGAAAAAACTAATTTACCAATTTGTACGGCAAAACAAAATAAAGTACCGGAGGCCCTACAAAAATCAATTTGAGATACTTCAAAGCCCGGTTACACCGTCTTTTACTGTTCTTATTGAAAGCGACACGCGGGCGCTTTTCAGCGTTTGGCCGGTTTGTTGCATACCCGGCCGCGTCCGCCCGCGTTATTCGTTATATATAGACAGTTACCCGGTTTTAATTGAAAAGCTAACCAAGTTTAATTTATTTAACCCCCGGCAAAAATGAAGCATTTAGAAGTATTGCGGGCCGCTGTTTGCGATAAAAAGACCCCGCCCGAAAAAAAACAAATAAGCCGCGAAATTTTAGAACATATTGAAAAGCTGGAAGCCCGCGCCCGCGCCCTTGTTTTGGAAGTAGCCAATAAAGAGGCAGAAATGACACGTTGGAGAACAGAGCAAGAAATAAGGCTGCAAAAGCGCTGCAATTATTTGGCGCAATTATGCCGCGAGGCGGGATATAGCAATAGTACCATTTATCCGGGTTGTTATTGAATTAAATCCCGCTAACGTTGAGTATAAAAATTGAAGCGTTTTAGACAAAATGAACTGTTCGGAAATCCCGAACGATTGCAAACAGACAGAAGCCTTATAAACTGGGTAATAATAGCTTTTGTTTTTATACATTGTTACCCACCGTTTTTATGATGAAACGAAAAGAAATACCTGAATGGGAACACATAACTGATTATAGACCATTTGAAGAAAGCACATACGAGTTTGATTTTAGCTTAGGTAATTATAGAGATGGAACAATACCATACAAGCCAACTGATATTAAAGGGCAAAAATTAGCAGGACTAAATTACGCTCGTGAAATAGTTGAAGACCCTTCTAATAGTAAATGGCTTGAAAGAAGGAAACTTTGTGATGCTTTTGATATGGGTGTTGAATATGCTAAACGCTACTTAAATGGTGGGTAACGGTTGCAAATATGACCAGTGCTAACAGAAATGCTACTTTGAAACGATACAGTAATAATTTTAAAATATTTAGGGAGGGTTATTAAATGATTCAATTGATTAAGGGAGATTGTTTAATTGAAATGCAGAACATACCAGATAAAAGTATTGATGCCATTATTTGTGATTTACCATATGGAACTACCGCTTGTAGATGGGATGCAATAATACCATTTGATAAACTATGGGAGCAATACAAAAGGATTATAAAGCCAAACAAGGCAATAGTATTATTTGGTTCAGAGCCATTCAGTAGTTATTTAAGAATGAGTAATATAGAAATGTATAAATATGATTGGATTTGGTATAAAAATAAAAGCGGCAATGTGTTTTTATATAAAATATCTCCGATGAAAAGAACTGAAAACATTATGGTATTTTTAAATGGAGTATTAACACCGCAAAACGAACCTAATATAACATTTAACCACAATGCAATAATGGGCGATAAATTAATGAAAACTGTAATGAAAAACGAGGGTGTTCAAAATAGCGGTACGAGAAAGGATGAAAGTTATAAAAAATACTATGGCAATACAGGATATGAGGATAATGTATTGAAATACGATGTTGATAAAAATAGATTACACCCTACTCAAAAACCTATAGAACTTCTTAAATACTTAATTAAAATTTATTCTAATGAAAACGATACAGTATTAGACAATACTATGGGTAGTGGCTCTACGGGTATTGCCTGCAAACTAACAAATAGAAACTTTATAGGAATTGAAAAGGATGAAAAGTATTTTAATATAGCAGAAAGCAGAATTAATGGCACGCCTTTAAAACCAAACAACTTTGAAAAAGTTGAAGCGGGTGGGCAAAATATTTTAAAATTATGGTAAGACTGCTACAAACATTACTACGAAGCGATAATAGCATTGGTTATATTTGCTGTTATGGCATCGTTTTAATGTGCCATAACTATTGGCTATACGAAGAATCGGACACTTAATTAATATCAAAAATTACAAAAAAATAAAATAGAAATGAGACTTTACAACAATAAAAATCCGGAAATGATTGCGTACTTGAATGTAATCGCACCAGGATTGCCAGGCAATATCAGATCACTGTCCTGGATCTTTATAGTGATCACACCAGGATCCACCATTGCACTGTAGGTCCTAAAATAGTTTGATGATGGATATACAACATAAGGCAGTGCTGAAAATCCATTCACAGTGTTGATATAAACCGGCACCAATCCATCAATCACAATATCGGCAGTAATATCAGCATCATTGATCGTGGCAGTCCATGTACTACCTACAGCAGTCCAGGTACTCACAGTAATAGTTTTCACCATCACATTAGCATTGCCATCAGCACCAGCTGGTCCGGCAGCACCAGGATCACCATCCTTTGCGCATCCGGTAAAAAGAATCGCAGCAAATACAGCTGCAGTTAAAATCATTTTTGCATTCATAGGTTCATAGGTTTAATTGATCAAAGTTAGTTCATTTTGATATTAACAATGCCAGCTGCAGAATATTGTTTAGTAGTTTATTTAAGAATCTAAGTTGTTAAGTAGTGAATTTTGACATAAAAAATTGATTGTGAAATACATACCACTAACAAGATAACCACTTTGTAAGTTGTTAGTAAGTAGTTAAGTTGTGAAATTAACAAGATGCTAACCAGTTTGATCGTTGCAAAGCGGCATTCAGACACACTGGCAATCAGGCGAATACAAGGAATTCACAAGATCACAAGATAAAATCGCATAGATACCGGCAAACTATTTTCGCGGCCATATAAACGATGTTTATAAGTATTCAGCTGGTAAACTTTATTTTATGCCTATTGTATTTAGTTGTTGTATTTTTACCACTGTATGGATGCAAAAGAGAAGCAAATCATCAGCGACATTAGAAATGACCTTGCAAAATTGATGGAAAATATAAGCCGCGTAAAAATGGCCGGCAATTTTGCGATCGAAAATAAATTCCACGACACCAGCGACAATCGGCAGTTGTGGGGGTTTACATTCCTGGTAACAGCTATGGATCCGAATAATGTAAAAGAATCATTTAGGTTTGAGCGCGAGTATCCCAGTGTTGTGCCTCACTCTCACTACCTGGATCATCATCCATTCGATGTGATTATGGATGATTATAAACAATGCCTGAATGAATTGGTGAAAAAATTTGATCTCAACACGATGGCAAAGAAACTGAAACAGCATGGCCGACAATAAAACACAAATTACAATCATAAGGCGCACACACTCTATACCCTATCCAATGTATCAGCTGGTGGTGGATCTTTCAGAAAAAATGGGGATCAGCATCAATGCAGCTATCAATATAATGATCAACGACTATTTAACAAAATCAAAATAAAATGCTTGAACTCCTTATTGACAAATTTCTGACCGAAAAAAACCTGGAAAAACTGGCTGCATCAATTGATCAGTACCTGGCAACCTTTGAACTTGAAACTGGCGAACTAAAGCCGATCATAACCGCTGTAACAGCTGGCAATAAGGTGATGCTGAATGTGATCACTTTGAAACAGTATGACAATGCTGTTCTATATTCGCGCACCTTAAAATCAATTGAGTTAAAGGATGCAATTTTTGAAATAAAAAAAGCAACAAAAAATCAGAAAAATAATTCCTAAAAAAATTGAATTTAATTAATTCAATAATAACCAAAGACAGTAACAGTAAGGCATTCAGCCGATATATTTAATTCAACAAAATGGAAAACAATAATGACAAAATTGGTGATGAAAATATTGGAAATAATTCGCCAATTGATGGAAATAATGGCAGAAGCGTTTTGCCTAATCCGGAAACCGAAACCGGAACGGAAATCAATCCGGAAACCGGAAGCAATCCGGATCCGGAAACGAGAATCGAACAAAGTGATGTGCCTGAAAAAGAAAAAGAGGCGCAAGGTGATCAAACAGCAAAAGTTGAAACTGAAATGACAGACGATGAGTTAATGCAGAAGCAAGCGCGGCAATTGGCTGCAGCAAAGCTGACTGAAAATGATGAACCGGTGCCGGATCCTAAAGATGATGATCCAGCTGATCAGGATGATGATGATCCAGCTGATCAGGATGATGATGATCCAGCTGATCAGGATGATGATGATGCAGCTGATCAGGATGATGATGATGCAGCTGATCAGTCAGTGTCTATTCAATTCAATGGATGGGCGATATTATTAGTCGCATTGATCATTGCCATTGTTATTGTTATTGTGATTATGGTTAGAAAAAAAAGCAATGAACGAATCGAATCAGCAGCAACCAGCTAATCAGGGCATCCTGGAAGATGATTTTTTAAAACACCTGGCCAATGCGACCGAAAAAGATCGTGATCCTGACCAGGCGAAGCCACCGCTGGATCCTGGCCAGGCGAAGCCAAAGGATGATGATCCGGATGATGCGGCACTTGAATTGCTGGATGATCCGGCATTGATCAGTGACCTGGCTATTGAAACAGTGGACCTGGTTCACAATATCGGGATGCAATATATCAGTGGCGAAGTCAATCAGTCACTATTTGCAGTACCTGAATCGAATAAGAAGCGAATCAAAGCTGCATTGTCAAAGGTAGTCGCGAGGTATAAATGGAATATGAATCCTATTGTGGTTTTGATTATTCTGATACTCATTGTCTATATCCCACCAACAATGACAGCATTCGAAATTCGAAAAAAGAAAAACGACCTGGCAGCTGCAAAGAAAAAAGCAGCAGCCGGATCCGGATCCACCACTGCCAACCATCAGCCGGTTAAGCGAAAAAAACCTGGCCGGCCAAAGGGAAGCACAAAAGAGGTGATGAAAATAAAGCGCGACCTAAACAGTAAAAAATAATATAATGGCCAGGATGCCTGAAAGCATATTGATTGCTGGTGCGCAGCGATCCGGCAAAACTCATTTCACCGATCAGCTGATCCAAAAAAGCAATCGCAAAACGCTGATCGTTGATAGCGATGGTTACGAAAAAACATGGCAAAAGTATAAGACCATCACAGCTGATCAGCTGGCAAAGATCAAAGGCAAAGCCAGGATCCTATATGATGAAGATGATCCCATGTTTTTTAGGCGCATTCGCGAACAGTTTTTGAATGGTTTCCTGGTATTCGATGATGCGATGTTTTTCCTGGCTGACCGTAGAGCAGAACAGTTTCGCAAATTGTTTATGAAAAACCGGCAGATGAACAATGATATTGTTTTCATTTGTCATGGTTTGTCAGAAGTGCCACCAGGATTGTGGCCTTTTTTTAGTGTACTTATTTTATTCAGGACCGTTGATGCTTTTGAACGGTCAAAGTCAAAGATCCCAAACTTTGAAGTAATGGCTGAAAGAGTTATTGAAGTCAATAATCAGGCAGCCAAAAATCCATTTCACAAAACGATGTACCGGTTGCGATAACTGATTGAATACCTGATAAACACTGCAATAGCGTGATGATGGTATATTTTGCTGATCGTATAAATAGGCATAGTTTATTTGTGCATTAATCAATTAATCAAATCGAAATTTTATGAATGGAAATAGATCAGTACAAGGCCCACGCGGTTATGTACCACCATCACAACAAGTACAAGTATCAGGACCAGTAACAACATCATGTGATGATGGCAATCTGGTTTATCGCAAACCTAATTCAATCACATTGTCAGCCACCGGAACTGGTGCTGCAGTAAAAATGCAGAGTGCTGATGGGGTTGTTGAATCAATCAATGGATCGCTGGGTGCGACCAGTTTTTCAGTCAATGAATTGCCGGACCGTACCGGTTTAGATCTTGGCGGTGCCGATCTTTTAGGGATCAATGCCTTGCGTTATGCTTTGCAAACTTACGCTGTATTGGTAAGCTATGTAAACTATAAAGCGGGTACCAGCAGCCAGTTGTCAAATCCTTTGAAAATTTATCGTGGTGCAATTGATGGATCGGTGAATATCATCAGCCGATCAGTTGCAGCCGATCAAAGCAATATGCAATATGATGCCAGCCTGATCACTTTAACCGGTGAATGGTTATTGACATCGAATACAGCATTGCAGATGACAATCGCAAACACTGTTTCAGTGTCTTTGACTTTTAAGGTGGCTAAATTAGTACCTTATATCCAATCGTTCTAAGGGGGTTGCTTTTTCTGACCGGCATGAGGTGAAAGTCGTGCCGGTTTCTTTCTATTAGTCACAAACCAATTAAAAAAAAATGGCAAAGAATAAAACAGCAGCAGTAGCTGCAAAGAAATCAGCACCAGCAAAGAAAGCAGCAGCAGATGCAAAGAAATCAGCAGCAGCAGCTGCAAAGAAATCAGCAGCAGCAGCTGCAAATAAATCTGATTCGATTCCTGGTGACGTAGTAATGCGCAACCAGGCTGATTTGTATAAAGAGGTGGCAAAGAAAATGGCCGGATCCAGTGCCGATGAAATTCAAGTTGCGTTCGAACAATGCCGCTATGGCCTTAAAACAGTTGATCAGATATGAACAGAGAATATCAGGGTAATGCAAGGGCAATGATTGCCTGGCTTGCACAAATCAATCCGGCTGGCGTGCAACGCGCACTGATCAATGCCGGATATTCAATATCGAACTATACCACCAGTGATGCAGTTGATCTAATCATGGCAGAAGCTGATCGCGGTGTCAATATGGTTTCAGTGTTGGCAGACGTGGAAACTCCATCAGTCATTGGCGATCCTAATTCAAAACCATTTTGGGAAACGACATTCGGACAGATTGTTGCAGCGGCTGGTCCTACAGTGCTGGCAATTCTGACCGGTGGCATGATGGGTGCTGGCAGCGGTGGCGGTCAGGGCCATCCGGACAATTCGGGTGACAAAACAATGATCTATATCATGGTAGGCCTGATTGCATTTTTGTTTTTAATTATCGGCATCGTAATAGTGTTGCGAAAATAATCATTGACCAATGACCACTCTTGAAATATTAAGCAAAGACTTGTCAGATGCGGTGGCAGACGAAAAAGCAAAGCGCGAAGCATATTTGCTGGCATACAACCAATGCAATGATGATGGCTGGTGCTATGGTCAATTTTGGAATGTTCGATACACACACGACATTCCGCAAGTTGGATCAGCATTCAAAGCCTGGACCGATGCAAAGGAAGTGCTGGCGAAGCGACAAAAATCGTATGATGAATACGTTGCGAGTTTGACAAAAAATGAAACTACAGAAGCTGAAACAGCATCGAACTATACAGAAGCGGTTAAAAATTTCCTGAAAGAAAATGGCAAATCAGCGATGATCATTTTGCTGGCCATCGTGGCACTGGTGATCATTGTCGTGATATACCGAAAAAGTTGATACATAGGTATCAACCTGATGCAGATCGTTGAATGTAGCTAATGTAATGAAGTCAAATTTTTGAAATATGTGCCAAAATAACCAAAACTGTACTAATTGCACCAATTGCGCTGATAGCCGGATCATGGCGCCTTCAGCGCAAATTGGTGATTTTATTGACCGGCACCAGGCTAAGATCCTGGTCGTGCTGGCTCTTATATCCTTGCTCGTTCTTTTTTCAAAATCATAATCATTTAATCAAAAAATCAACATGAAAAAATCAACAATTGTGGTTATCGTAGTAGTCGCTATCGTGGTGGCTGTAGGATATTATTTGTGGAAGCAAAATAATGCTGCCTAACAATGTGGCCAATCACCGCGCAAAGCACACCGGTATATGATGGCTGGGGATGGGATGATTACTGGATGCCAGGTGACTGGATCCGGTGGCATCAATTGATGGCCGCTGAATATGGTTTGACCGAAGCTAACCAGCGAATGGTTTATGCCTATAATCAAGGCTCAACCGGTGCCGCGCATTTCAGCTGGCGCACTTTCGATTCGGAGTTTCGTGATTATGCAAAGCGTAATGGATTCTACAGCGGTCTGTTCGGTGGTGCTGGATTCATCATGCAGCCAATTGCCGGTACTGTTACAGTGCTGGAAAATGCTGGCGAAGTGGTGACTGAAATTGCTGAAACAGCTGCAGATGCAGCCGGATGGTTAAAGCCATTGCTGGTGATTGGAATGGTCATTGTCTTAATCTTTATCGCGATTAATTTAAGCAGATCCTATGCGTAAAGAAATATTGATTGCCATATTGATCCTGGTGATCATTTTGCTTTTGTGGAAACGAAGCCAGGCGAACCAGCCAGCATCAACACCACCGGATCAGCCGGATAAAAATGTTTTGAAGCTGGGATCCACCGGTGATGCAGTGAAACGGTTGCAGCGCAAGCTGAATGGTATCATTGCATCCTATATGAACAATGATTCGATGATTAGCGGCATTTTTTACAACGACAATGAAAATGGCGGAATGATTCGAATTAATATTCTGAATGTGGATGGCGTGTTTGGAACCAAAACGCGCCAGGCATTAGTAGCGATAACCGGTAGCGATAAAATCGCGACCAATCAAATAGATTCAATCGCTTTACTTTTAATATAGGGCCAATGGTTAGAATGAGTACAGAAGCGCGCGAAGTGCTAAAGGAATTAGAGGGGTTGCGGCTCGAAGTCTATAAAGATTCAGCCGGCAAGGATACCATAGGGTATGGCCATCTGATCACTGCACCAATTGGACCTATCAGCCAGGCGCAAGCTGATCAATGGTTTGATGATGATGTTCGGGCCGCTGAAAACAAAATCATGGCCAGGATCAAAGTGCCGTTGGACCAGCACCAGCACGATGCGCTGGTGATGCTTGTTTTTAATGTGCCGGATGCCATATACAGCGGAACCGTTGAGGACAAAATCAATGCCGGAACCGATGTTCTGACGTTGGAAAAAACATGGAAAGCCTGGAATAAAATCAGGGATCCTAAAACTGGCCAGTTGAAAGTATCAGCTGGATTGGTTGCAAGGCGTAACAAGGAATGGACCTGGTACAATTCGGGCCAGGCTGGAATTTTAAAAAATAACATGGCACTGGCTGCAGCTGGCATATTGCTAATTGTAGCGATTGCTTTAATCACGTATAAAATATGAATGATTTCAACAACAACATGGCAAAGCCAATATTTACAGTTGAGGTTACTGTACCAGTTGAAACGCTGGTAAAAGTAGCGACAATGATCATCCTGGTATTGTTTTTTGCCGCGCTAATTAAAAAGCTGTAGAATGGTTGATCGTATGCCGCATGAATTGTACTTACTTATCACCGGAACGCTCGGCACTGTAGTCATTCAATTAGTGTATGTATTGCCGACATTACCGGCAGAACTGTCCGGATATAATGAACTGGTAAAAACCTTATGCCAGGTATCAGTTGCATTCACAACAATTTTTTTAATGGTCAAAAAACACAAAAAAGATGCTGGGGCTAACAACAATAGTTCAAGAGATTAACAATGAAACCGGTGCCGGATCTATTAATCCAGGTGCATATTCGGTTGCGGTTATCAATACCGGTGCCGCTGATATAATCATGGCCGGTGTGAGGGTGCCAGCTGGTGCATCATTCAATATGCCATTTATCGGTACCACCTATGATCAGATTGACTACAATGCAACCGGATCCAGCTGCAACATTGCTGTTTTTAGAAAATCGTAAAGCATGGGGATGAACAGTGCTGTATTTGTGCCACCAGCCGGTGGATCCGGATCAGGGGGGCCTGGTACCGGAACGCCACCATCATTGCTGATCGGCAAAACATTGGTGGTATCAGCAGTCGGAAACGATGGCACTGGCGCGCGCCAGGATTGGCGATTTCATTATGCGACATTTGATGCAGCATTTGCAGATGCGCAAGCTGGCGATCATATTATTGTGATGCCAGGATCTTATACAGCCGCAATCTTACTAAAGAATTCAATCAATGTGTTCATGTTTGCTGGATCAACCATTCAGGTTGATGCTATTGGTACCGGTCTATCATCGGCTAACCTTTTAGGGTATGGCGATATAACAGCAGCAGAGGACATAGCTATCAGCCTGGCAGCCAGTCAGTCAATGCGCATGGATTTCAATTCATTCACCGGGCCGTCATTAAGGTTTTCGGGCGCATCAACAGATGCACAATATCTGATCAATTGCAGCCAGGATATTATATGTACTGGTTTTGAGGGGTTGTATATTGATGTACCGGCAATCGCATCATTCACAATGAACATTCGCGATTTCATCATGGAATCAGGCAGCACCAGTTCAGGCATGAGAATATGGGGCAACCATTCGAGTGGCAATGAAATAATCATCAAAGGGCGTAACTGTATCAGCAATGATCAGGGGTTTGTATGCTTGCGATATGGCGATCCGGAAAGTGACAATCTAACCAATTGCCAGGTATTGTTCGATCGTTTCGCCAGCAATCGAGGCTGGGAAACGCTGACCAATGTAATTGTCGGGGCGGTTGATGTATGCCAGGAATCTTTGGGTAATAACTATGTGAGCAAGTACATGACAGTGTTTGGACATTCATCCACAATCTATGAATGTATCGGAGTTAGTACAGCACTAATCATCGCGGCTTGTCAGTGGGTGTTTGTGAATGGCCATGTTAGCAGCTACGGAAATAGTCAATGCCTATTACATACCAATCAATCAGCGACCAGGACAGTGCCGACATCAGTAAAGCAGTATTGTTACTACAATTTAACATACAACCAAAACGAAGCATCCAGCAAACCGGCATTCAATATTCAGGGTGCCAATGAAATGTACCTGGATGTAAGCGGCTTTTATCAAAGGCGAATGGTGGACCTTAGCGGTGGCAATATTAAACCGGTAATAACCGGCAATAATAACCGACACCAATCAGCTGTATCAACCAGTAATCCTATAGAGATCAGCGGTGACAACGAGGTGCTGTATTTGCAAGACTTCAATCTGCATTCAGGTGGGGCATCATCAAATATCAATGCAGCTGGCGATGATGTTTCAATCCAGGTAAAAGATGTAAAACTGACCGGATCAACAACCAATTGTATCAGTACCAGTGGAACGGTGAACCTGGTATTGTTATCACTATATGCCGACAAAGCACTGGGCGCAAATGTTACCAATGTAGTTTCAGCAACCACCATCATTGTAGATTCTGACATTATATGAGCAGCGCGCTGGTGAAAATATCAGCAGCTGATCCATTAGCTGGATTTTTGGCCGACAAAATAATCAGCCAGGACAGCAGTGTGGCCATGAATATAGTTTCAACCGGTGGCCAGGAAAAACTAAATTTTCAAGCTGCATCAGGATCCGGATTGTTTCATTTCGTCAATGCCTATTCCAATGGTGAAACGCTTGGTGATGGTACCAGCAGAACGCTGGATGCACTTTCATATGACCAGGCAGCTGCAGATGCAGCCTGGCCTTTAACGGCTGCAACTTTTGGCATCGCAACAGAACTTGACACCATTGACTGGATTGCATGGCAAGAATGTTTTCTGTCAATGGAAGAAAATTTTTTCAGCCAGGTCAATAGCCAGGAAAACAAAAGCTATTTCATTAACAAGCGGCTGCAGATGCCGCGCCATCAATTGGGATGGTCAGCTGCAATGCGATCAATGTATTTTTCAATACAAGGAAACTGCAGCAAGTGGACCATCATTGATGATTCTGAACCTTTATTCTATCGTATGCCAGCTGATCAATCGGAAGCAACCGGATCCGGCTACCAGGACTATAGATTCATTATTTCTGATATGCTGATTGAAGGGGCCGGCAATGGCAATATCGGCATACAGTTAGGCGCGACAAACGGATCGCTGATATACAATGTTCATTTCAAAAATATAACCACCGGCCTGGATTCTCAATTCAATTTGCATCTGAATGTAGTTTACCCATTTTGCACAAATTGCAGTTCTTATGGATTGCGATTGCGCGAGGGGCAATGGACTGGTGCCACCGTTACAAATGCGCAATCAAATGCAGTGAAAGTATTCGGACCGCGAATATACAGCGCGGCATCGCAAGTGGCCGGCATCGAAATATCGGCAGCTGACACTGTTGCAATTTACGATCCATCATTCGAGGGGTTAGGTGGTGGCTATTATGTTTTGATTGATACCCAAAACAGCAGCACTGTAAGGTATGCGGCTGAAATTTCAAACATTAGATTCGAACTTGCAGCTGCCGCGACTAAACCGACAGCAATCGTGAAGCTGGCCAGCAATCGCTGCATGGCGAAAATCAGCTGGGGGATGTGCCAGGTTGATCCATCGCTGGGATCTGTAGTGCTGATCGAAAATGAAAGCACCGGATCAGGACTGGCCAACTATATCATCACCGAACATTTGCACGTCAACCCGAATGGCAATTGTGTTTTCAAAAATATCAAAGCCGGTTTCCAGGATGGAATATTCGATGTGTATAACCATCAGCTGGTCAATGCTACTTTAAGCAATGCAGCCAACTGGGATCTGACCGGTGGTGGATCTGTACCTACTGGGGCCAACTTACGACTGTTACCATTATTACCATAGTTATGACAATACATGAATTTGCCATCAAAGTGACCGACAATGAGGGGTTGAAAAAACAGACCAACATTGCGCAAGTCAAAGAAATTTTGAAAGTAATCAACCAGCTGACTGATGGCCAGCTGTATAAAACCATAAAGAACCAATGAAAAAATTTTTATTCAACTGGTGGCAAGTTATCGGATTCACTTTGATGATCTTGTTGCTTGCCACAATCGCGAATGCGCAAAATACCTGGATGCGCACCAGGTACACAACTAACAATCCGGACTACAATCCGACAAAGGACCAAAAGGTTGCGCATCAGCATATCAATACAGCAACCGGATCTGTTTTTGTTTGGGATCCACCAACAAAAGAATGGATTATCCAATCCTACAAATATGGATCTGCACCTGATACTGTATTCATTATTGATACTGTATTTGTACCGGTGATGGCCAATGATATACTATTGCAATTAGGCGCGGTCTATTCGAATAAAACATTGAAGCAATTAGGCTACAGCCAGGCGCAAGTAGATAGCAAGTTTCCAGGCATTGGCGCAAAGGTTGATGATCAGGCAGATTGGGCCGCGATGCAGCTGGCAGTGGTCCGGTACAAATGTATTGACCTATACGGTGATCTGTATTTGAATAGATCTATCGTGATTCCTGATGATAAAAGCAGCCTGGTGATCAATGGCAGAGGGTACGCACTGAATGCAACCACTAGTAACAGCTTCACCTTTATTGGCAGAATTGCACCAATTGACAATGGCGATGCCAATCTGATGGTGGATGCAAAGTATATCATCAGGGATCTTTGGATCAATGGCAATGGCAACCAGTACGGTATTGCACTGGGGCCAGGTTATGGCCATTTGATTGAAAATTGCCGGATCAATAATGTAATCACCGGAAACCATTACCGGTTCGCGCTAAAATCAGGCATTGACAATTGCGAAGCGAACAGCGTGCAGAACGGTTTTATATTTGATCATGGCAACTGGCCTGGCGCGACAACATCCAACAGCCAAAGCAATAGCAGCTGGATGAACAACAGCCGCGTGTACTTCAATCAGTCCGGAAACATTGGCACCGGAGTATATGCAGCCAGCGGATTCAATGGCAGCAACCATATCTATGAAGGGCATACTTGCAGAATGGCATTTGAATTTGACAGCAAAGGCGCAACAGTGGTTCGCGATGGCCGACTGACCGGAGTGCATTACGAGGTTGTGAACAATCCGGCAAAGGTTGAAAGCGCATTCAAAATAAGATTGACCGGTGGAATGTTTAACCTGGATAACATATTCGGGCAGCATCCGGCAATGCTGATAGATGGAAGCAGCACCAGCGGATCAGCAACCATCAAACTGACAGACCTGGCCTATTGGCGATCGGGTAAGATCTTTAAATCATCCAACGTCAGCTGGCAGCTGGCAGATTGCGAATTTGAAAGTGGTCAAATATCATCATCGAATTTTCAATCATTATTTTCAGGCACCGCACCGCAGCCATGCAATGGCGCACCAGGTTGCGGATATAATAGATTCACAGTTTCACCAACACCGCGATAGATCATGGACTTCATCAATCATTTGTATTCAATTTTAGTGGATCCGATCACAGCCTGGATTCTTGCACTTCATTGGCCATATATCATCACTACAGTCATGGTATGCTATTACCTGATCACGATCAAACAGATTCACGCTGGACTGATTGACAAGGACCTGGCAGTGTTTACCATCGGAACTATCATTGCCTGGATATTCATTGCCAGTAATTCATTCACAAAAGAATTTGCGCTGCAGCTGTTTCAAAGCCTGGTGATGGCAATGATTTTGAATAAGCTGTTGTTAAGGCGCATCATCAATTTTTTAAAAAGGATATGAAACAAACATTGTTTATATCATTTGTGCTGTTCATGGCCGGCTGCTGTCCTAAGATAGTGCCGGAAACAACAACAACAACAACGCGAACTATTGACACTGTATGGGCTGATACAGCCATTACAGTGCCGGCTGATAGTGCCGCAATACAATTGCCAATCAGATCACTTTGCGATTCACTTTTGAAAGCAAAAACAAAACTGACAGCATCATCACCAAACAAACGCGCCAGCGTTTCAATTGAATTAGTGAATGACACTGTTTCCATTATAGGCGATTGCAGTCAGTATATCCATCAGATCCGGCAGCTGCAGAAAATTATTGACCGGCAAACCACAACAGAAACAAAAATCATCCATTTGTGCAAAAGCAAATGGCACGACTTTTTGCAATGGTATTTCAATATCAGTGCATTTTTCATCATTATTTATTCACTCTTAAAATTTTATCGAAAATGAGCAAAAGTACAATCATTGCAATCCTTTGCATTGCAGCAATTGCGGCTGTTATTTATTTCGCCTGGAAACGCGAAAATGAAACGGTAACAGATCCGAATGCAGATTCAGCGCACAACAGGGGCCGTTCACTTGTAAATTAATTTAGCTATGAAATTAAAAACACCAATCGCAAAAATACCGGCCAATGTAGGACCGCTGACACTAAAAGAACCGGAACAAAATCAAACCGGTGCAGTAATAAATTACCTGATGGTGATCGCTGTAGAAGCATTCGTTGTCTATAGGGTTGTAAAAAAGATTCAAGGATGAAATTCGGAAGATCAGCATCAATAATAAGTACAAGCGAAAAAGCACTGGCCACCAGCAGAGCCAGCGAATGGTGGAAGCATAAAGGCTTTATGCACTTATATCAGCATTTCAGAAAAGGACCATCAAACGATGGTATGGATATATTTGACCATGCACAAAGTACAGCAGAAATTGCAGCGGCATTAAAATTGCGCAATATTACATTCGGCAACTATGTTTCAAATAATGATCGCTACAACTACCTGGCAATGCTATGCGTGGGTAGCGTTGATCTTATGAACATTGTCAATATCCCACAATTCGGGTTCGGCAAACTGGCAATGAAATTTGGCGCGGCTGGTGTGCCGAGATCGCTGGCGCATTTCAGGCCCAGCGATGTTAGCATCAATCTGAATAGATTCAAACGAGGGCATCAAATAGGTGGGGACGGTGATGGTATGGCAAGCCTGGCGCATGAGTATGCGCATTTCCTGGATCAGCTGTTCGGCCATCAGGTTGAATTGAAACAGAATTCATTTGCGCTAACCTTTAGAGGCAAGGGCAATGGATCCACCAGTGCAAACATGGATGAACTAAAAGAATGGGCCAAAGGCTATCCAATGCGAACAGCGATGGCAGAACTGATGGCCAGCATCATCCTGAAACCGGATGGCAGCAAATCAGAATACTGGCAAAGAATATCCACAACAAAAAATTCCAGCTATTACAAACTGCATCATGAAATATTTGCAAGGACATTTGAACAGTGGATCCATTACAAGCTGCAGAACAATGACGTAAACAATCGCGGACTAACTAAGTATAAGTATTTAGACCGCGTCTATCTCACTGATGCAGAGTTCAGACGTGCATTGCCTAAAATGAACCGGCTCGCTGAAATTATATCCAGGACCACCGGTGGTGGCAAAAGATCGGCAAAAGTGGCCAGCAAGTAAAAAAGCGGCTGCATTAGATCAGCTACATTAAACGATCGGCAACCGGTTGATACCAAAGTATCAGCCGGTTTTTCATTATACAGCTGTAGTGATATATCCTGAAATATCAACCGGCAAATCGGCATGGATTGATCGCGCGTACATTTCAAATGCCTGGATCGTTCTGTGGCCGGTCAGTGCCATCACCTGGCATATTTTCTCAAATGTTTCCAGAGTCAAAGTTTCATTGTCAAAACTTTTTAACAATCCTGGATAAGTGATGCCGATTTTAGGCGCAAGCGAATAGATGGTGAAGCCTTTGTTTTCAATGGCCTTTTTAAAATATGCGTAATTCATTAAACTATAGTTTATACTGTTAATATCTATTTGATCAATACAGTATATCAAGGTATTTTTCTGTTTACTTTGGATTCATAAAAATACGAACTATTCATATAATTATGAAACTCAAAACCTACTACAACAGCCTAAAATGGCATGATCGCGACCAGTTCAGGTCAAAAGTGATAGAAAATTGCGGCATCACATACGCAATATGGTGGCACTGGCTAAATCAAATCACCGGTGTGCCACTACTGGCGCAAAAGGAAATCAACCGGATTGCAAAAACAGAAATCAAATTCAACAAGTATGGAAAGTAAAAACGAAAAAAGTTATCTGATCCTGGTAACGGAAACAGAACTGCATCAGCTGATGCGATGCACTATTCATCGAAGCAATTCGATACGAATGTTTTTTCAAAGTCCAACCAGGATGATTGACATCACCAAACTGCACTATGACAAGCTGCAGATGGAACTGGATATAAACGACAATTTGATCAATGGACCACTGGTGGATCCAATACCATCAAAGCAATGAGCAAGCTGGCCGATATTACCAAAAGCCTGGAAAACGAATTGCAGCTGATGCGCGCCAGGAATGCGCCAGCATTCGCGATTGACCGGCAAATCAAACTGATTGAACAAATTGGATCAGTTACGGACCAAAGCAATGAACTGGTGGCATCGCTGGATGCGAAAATAAACAAGCTGCAGCTGCAGCTGGCCAAAGCTATTGAAGTGATGAACAAACAAGCAATCATCATCAATACAGCTGGCATCCAATATCCAAACATCCAGCAAAATATTCATATTCTGTACGAACATTACTGCTACAAGACCGGCCATGATCCGGTGCCGGAAAACGAACGACAATTTTTGCAAACTCCCTTTATTATTTTATGATCGAAAAAAAACTGACTGTAGTAAAAGGCCCGAAAACAAGCGGCACCGGTGGCGATGGATCCACCGGATCTGATAACAGCAACCTAAGTAAGAACGCGCAAATTGAACTGTATTTATCAACCAATTATTTATTCAGATATAATACGATCAAAAGCCAAACCGAGTTCAAAGGCATTACGGAAACCGAGTTCAAACCATTAGAACCATATTTCATCAATGGTTTCAGGCGCGAACTGGATCAGCGCGGCATCAATACCAGTCCGGCTAATATTGATCAGATATTGAAATCACCGTTTGCAAGCCGCATTCATCCGGTCAAAGATTATTTCAACCAGCTGCCTAAGTGGGATCAGCATGACCATATTGCTGACCTTTGCGCAACGGTATCAATCAAAGATGATAGCGAGTTGTGGTATATCTATTTCACAAAATGGATCACTGCAGCTGTAGCCAATGTGTTCAACGACAAAAATTGCCTGAACCATTGCTGCCTGGTACTGACTGGTGAACAAGGGAAATTCAAAACCACCTGGCTGAATCACCTTTGCCCAAAACCATTGTTTCCATCCTATCTGTATTGCGGCCGGCCGGATATAAACAATGACAGAACCATCAACCAGCTGGTGGCCGAAATGTTTATCATCAACCTGGATGATGTACTGCATAAAATCAATGTGATTGATGAGAACCTTTTAAAAAACTATATCACCAAACCATTTGTGACTTACGACAAGAAATTCGATCCATACATTCGCGAATACAGCCACCTGGCCAGCTTTTGCGCATCCATCAATGGCAATGAATTCCTGACAGATCCGACCGGCAATAGGCGTTTCCTACCGTTCGAGGTGACCGGCATTGATATTGACAAAGCCACCACCATTGACATGAATCTAATATACAGCCAATGTATGCACCTGATCAGATCCGGATATGAATATTGGATCAACCAGGATGAATTGGCTGAATTGGAACGCAACAACGTGAATTTCCAATTGCAAAGCCTGGAAGAGCAATTGCTGATCGAATACTTTGCACCACCTGATGAACGTGACCTGGCCACAAACTTTTATTCCACCGCAAAAATAAAATCGCTGATTGAGCTGCATACACGACAAAAACTATCTACCAAAAAATTGGGATCAGCACTGGTGAAAAACGGTTTTGAGAAATGGCAAAAAACTTTCGACAATAAGCAAGTGCAATGGGTATGGTCAGTGATCGAGAAAACCGGACCTGAAATTCAAAATCAAACTTTAAAATAGTATCAGATGAAAAAAACACCCGAACAAAAAGCAAGCGCGGGAAACGTAAAAAGCGCTTATATGAAAAAACTAATTTACCAATTTGTATGGCAAAACAAAATAAAGTACCGGAGGCCCTACAAAAATCAATTTGAGATACTTCAAAGCCCGGTTACACCGTCTTTTACTGTTCTTATTGAAAGCGACACGCGGGCGCTTTTCAGCGTT
>Ga0116144_10002051_pt1 | contig 22568 bp, 18 predicted proteins | sample AD_UKC035_MetaG_FD_89746 | JGI IMG/M metagenome (GOLD analysis project Ga0116144, IMG submission 89746) | Active sludge microbial communities of municipal wastewater-treating anaerobic digesters from USA - AD_UKC035_MetaG | ecosystem: Engineered > Bioreactor > Anaerobic > Digestate | place: USA...
ATCCGGAGTATGTTCCGTTTCTGGGGCCACAGACATACGCTGAATCGAAAACCTATATAGCAGCTACCGCGGCCATTACACCCAAACTCAGATCCGATTTGGTTGAACAAAGTATTAAGGTAGCGAAAGAGGCAGGCGCAGTGGCAGCAGGATTTCTCGAAGACAACACCGGCTTTGTAGCCATGATGAATTCGAAGGGTTTGTTTGCCTACAACACTTCCACCAATACCAACTTCTCGGTAACGGTAAGAACAGCTGATGGTACCGGTTCGGGGTATGCCACCCGCGGGTACAACGACATCACCAAGCTCGACACCAAAACGGCCACACAGATTGCAACGCAGAAGGCTGTAAAATCTGTAAAGGCAAGAGCTATTGAACCGGGCAAGTACACCGTAATTCTTGAACCTGCAGCGGTGGCCGTTTTGTTGGAGAATATCTTTTTCAGATTAGATGCGCGACAGGCTGATGAAGGCCGCAGTTTTTTAAGCAAGGCCGGAGGCGGAACACGCCTGGGTGAAAAACTGGTTGACGAACGTGTTAACATTTACTCCGATCCGTTGAATCCCGATTTGCCTACAAGCACATGGAATGGCGATGGACGACCACAGGAAAAAGTATCGTGGATAGAAAAAGGCGTGATCAAAAATCTTTCTTATGAAAGATACTGGGCAGAGAAAAAAGGAGTGAAGGCAGTACCCGGCCCCGATGCGGCCATTATGGAAGGCGGAACCAAATCACTGGAAGAATTGATTGCCGGAACGAAGAAAGGCGTATTGGTTACACGGCTCTGGTATATCCGCGATGTGGATCCGCAAAGCTTGTTGTTAACCGGGCTTACCCGCGATGGTACTTTCTATATTGAAAACGGAAGGATTCAATACCCGATTAAGAACTTTCGCTTTAACGAAAGCCCGATCATTATGCTCAACAACCTGGAAGAATTGGGCAAGGTAGAGCGTACGGTAAGTGTTGAGTCAAACCAGAATTACCTGTTGCCGCCTTTAAAGGTGAGAGACTTTACCTTCTCGAGCTTATCGGATGCGGTGTAGTTTTTAAAGAGGCTGTATACAAAAGTCATTCTGTCATCGCGGATTTATTCCGCGATCTCGATTCCATTGTACTCAAAAGCGATTCCGAGCCCGGACACACGCTTTTATTTCGACTTTTGATACAGCCTCTTAATTCAATGCCACTCATATAAATGTAGGCTCCAGAGTAGTTATCTGAGCGTATAAAATCCAAAATTGCAGGTTGCAATTCGGCAATGACACGGGCTGGCAATAAGTTTTTCTTTACACGCATTCAATATGAATCGGGCGATTGGGATGTGGACCAGCGCATGCCTGTGAACGTGCTCAACTCGCTTATTGAATATACCACGCTTAAAATTGATACCAACGAAAATATCGTTTCACTTTCCAGCGATGAGATTTTCCGTTGCCCTTTTTGTTACCTAAGCGGCCACAAGCTGGTAGAGTTTACTGCACAAGAGCGCGAAAATTTTAAAAAGTATGTGGAGAGCGGAGGCTTTGTGTTTGTGGATGACTGCAACCACGACATAGACGGTTTGTTTGCCAAATCGTTCGAGACTGAAATGGAGCGTACCTTTGGAAAAAATGCGTTGAAAAAGATTCCCAATAACCATGCGCTTTATTCTTCCTTTTTTCAGTTTGATGGTCCGCCCACAACAGCCCAGGAGCTGAATGGCTGGGGCGATGACATTGTACACGATTACCTGAAAGCCATTGAAGTGAACAACCGCATAGGTGTTTTATACAGCAACAAAGACTATGGCTGCGAATGGGATTATGACTTTCGCAACAAACGTTTTTATAAAATTGATAACACACGCTTTAGTGTAAATATTATTATGTACGCTTTGACAAGATAACCATGGAGACAGCAGTAAGCACCGCAGAAAAATCAGTACAGGAAGTAATTGCCAGCCTGGGTAAACTCAAGCAGGAGATTCACAAAACCATTGTAGGCCAGGAAGAAATCATCGACCAGTTGTTGATTACCTTTCTGGCCGGTGGACACGGCTTGCTGGAAGGGGTGCCCGGCCTGGCCAAAACCTTAATGATCCGTTCGCTTTCCGAAGCCATTGATCTGAAGTTTAAACGCATTCAGTTTACGCCCGACTTAATGCCTACCGACATCATCGGAACGGAAATCCTGGAGGAAGATCATGGAACCGGCAAGCGGGTTTTCAAATTCAATAAAGGGCCCATCTTCGCCAACATCATTCTGGCCGATGAGATTAACCGCACCTCGCCCAAAACCCAATCGGCTTTGCTCGAAGCCATGCAGGAGTTTGAGGTAACGTATGGCGGTGTAACCTATCCGCTCGATCGCCCCTTTTTCATTCTCGCCACACAAAACCCGATTGAACAAGCAGGAACATTTCCCCTGCCCGAAGCGCAGCTCGATCGCTTCCTGTTATACATCAAAGTAAATTATCCAACCTCCGAAGAAGAACGCGCCATCCTTGCCGGCACCACGGGCCGAAAAGGCGCAGCCATCGAGCGTGTAATGGAAGGCCATAAAATTCTGGAAGCACAAAAGTTTGTACGCGAAGTTCACATCAATGCTGATTTGATTGGTTGGGTGAGTGATCTTGTGCGCGCCACGCGCCCCAAAGAAACAGATGTAAAATATGTGCGCGATTGGGTACGTTGGGGTGCCGGTCCGCGTGCCGGGCAAGCGATGATTCTCACGGCAAAAGCCCGCGCGTTGTTGTCAGGAAGATTAGCGGTTACACAGGAAGATATTCGCAGTGTAGCATTTCCGGTGTTGCGGCATCGCATACTCACCAACTTTAAAGCAGAAGCAGAGGGGATTACATCCGATGATGTAACCACGCACTTGCTTGAAAACATACGCATCGCACAAAATTCATAATCCAATGATTGATGCGCGCGTCAAAGAGTTGCTGAATCCCGCTGTATTAAATACAGTAAGCGGATTGGAACTTATTGCGCGCGTAATAGTAGAGGGCTTCATGAGTGGCAGCAATAAAAGCCAGTCGGTGGGCTCGGGGCAGGAGTTTAGTCAGTATCGCAATTACCAGCCGGGCGATGATTTGCGCCAACTCGATTGGAAAATGTTTGCCCGCTCTGAACGCTATTACATTAAAGAAGCAGAAATCGAAACCAACATCACGGTAAAGTTTATGTTGGATGCCAGCCGCTCAATGGCTTATGCCGAAGACGGCCTCAGTAAACTTCAGTTTGCCAAAGTGCTGATGGCAGCCCTGGCATTTCTGGCGCGCAAGCAAAGCGATACGTTTGGTTTGTTTGCGGTAAACGATAAACAAATAAAAGCCCTGCTACCGCGATTTGAACAGCAGCAGTTCATGCGGTTTTTGCTGGAGTTGATTAACATACAAAGTGAAGGCAAGTGGGAAAGCTCCGGTCGTGAAGAACAACTGTTTGATCACCACGGAAAAGAGATGATTGTTTTCTTTACCGACTTATACGATGCCGATGGTGATTTGCTGAACTTTATTTCGCGATTGAAAACCCCGCGCAACGAAGTGGTCATTTTTCACCTGATGGGCAAACAGGAACTGGAACTGGAATACGAAGGCTCCTTAACATTCGAAGACCTTGAGACAAAGGCCCGCACCAAAGTGAACACCGTGCTACAGAGAAAAGAGTATGCCGCACGCGTGGCTGCGTGGATACAAAACACCCGCATGTGGATGTTGGAGAAGGACATCAGCTATCACGTGGTAACCTTGCAACAAGGAGCAGATAGTGTGCTGCGCGATTTTTTAGTTACCCGTAAGCGATTAGCGCGATGATGTTGGCACAACCTGCATATCTCTGGGCATTCCTGGCATTATCAATTCCAATTGCCATTCATTTGCTTAGTCGCAAGGAGGGCCGCGTAATTCCAATGGGGAGTTTACGACATCTGCACGAAAGTGCCTCTCAACAATTTCGGGGAATAAAATTAAATGAACTGGTGTTGCTGGCGTTGCGACTGTGGGTATTGCTGTTGTTTGTGTTGTTGCTGGCCGGATTAATGTTGAACACAGGCGAACAGAAAAAATGGCTGGTGTACGATCCGATACTCATCGGGCATCAGGAAGCAAACACGTTTGCCGATAGCCTGCAGGCACAAGGCTACGAATGGCATTGGATGGCCACCGGATTCCCCACGAAAGATCAAAGTCCGGAGCCGTTGCAAAATTATTGGCAAGTAATAAACGAGTTGAAGACGCAGAGATTAAGCGAGGCGGTTGTGGTCTCAGCAAGTTTGTTGAAAAATTTTAATGGCGCGCTTCAACCTTTGCCTGATCAAATTTCCTGGCAAACTTTTGAGTTGCCGGAGCACAGGTTTTCAACCTTTGGGGTGAAGCAAAGCAAATTCAATATAGTAAGAAACGGAATTTCAAATTCATCACATACACGGTTCGTAACGGATACGGTTGCTGCTTTGCCAGATACCTTGCGTACATGGGCACCAATACAGGTTGCCATCCAGGCGGATAAAGGCTTTGAATCAGAAACGCGCCTTGTGGAGGCATCATTAACCGCCATCAAAAAGATACTGCCCATCGAAATGGTTACAACCGAAATCGCCCAGGCCGATTGGGTATTCTGGTTGTCGGGAAAAACAATTCCGGCAACGCAGGCAAACGTAATTGTGGTAAAAGCTACCGCAGGAAAACTTTTAGAGCAGGTTGCTGCAAAGCAATGGAGGGTGCATGACTTAACAATGGAAAGAGCCATACAGGAAAACTTCACGGTTCAATTAGCTTCGCTGTTAACAACCCATCCGGAAACGGAACAGGTAATTGCTGCGAACGACCGCAGGTCAATATCCAGTCAGCAACTAACAACTTCCACACAAGCCAGGGCGATGGGCGGTGCATCGGAAAAAGTGAGTTGGCCGTTGTTCATTTTGTTTCTTGTTTCACTCGTAGCCGAGAGGATTTTAGCATTTGTGCGCAGGCAATGAAAACTCAACTACCATATCGCCTGGTACAACTGAGCACACGCCTTACGCTTACACGAAGTGCAGAGGTTGCGCTGCTTTCTTTGGCAATTGGTTTTTTGATCTGGGCAACACTTGCATGGTTTCGTGTAGAGTTAGGCATACAAATTCCGGTGGTGATTGTTTCCACGCTGGCGATCGGGTGGCGATTGGCAAAATCTAAAAATCTCTTTGAGTCCAATGCGCACTACCTGGTGTCTTACCTCAATGCACATTACCCGGTTTTAGAAGAAAGTGCCGATCTGATGTTAATGGAGCCTGCCGCCTTAAGTCTTTTGCAACAGGTACAGCTGGGGCGCGTTCAATCGCGGTTTGATCAGTTGTATCCGCAAGTAAAATTACCTACCGCCTCGCGCACTACCGGTTTAATTTCCGGGGCCTGTGTGTTGGTAGGTCTGTTGCTGATGGCATTCAATCCTTCGGCTGATGTGCAAAGCCGTGAAATGAAAGAGACGATTGCCGAACTTAACACAACCGTTGAAGAAGTAAAACTGGAATCCATGGTGGTTACTATCACTCCGCCAACTTACACGAGTCAACCGCTCTTTATCGCAAAAGAGTTGCACCTGGTAGTGCCTGAAGGAAGTGTGGTAACGTGGAAGGTATCCTTGAATAAGCCGGCTCCGGCTGTGTTGATTTTTTCCGGACGCGATACGGTTACGCTGGCATCAACTGAGAAAGAGAAGATCCACACGCGCAAAGTAAATGAGTCGGGATTTTATCAATTAACCTGGAAGGACAAGGAGAAATGGATTCGTTCGGATTATTATAAAATCGAAATCATCAAAGATCAGTCCCCAAAACTTGACATCACAAACCTGGAGCAGTTTACAAAGTTTGAGTTTACAAATCCGCTTAAAGTAGATGTGCGGGCTTCGTTGCAGGATGATTTTGGTTTGGCCGATGCGGCTGTAATTGCCACAGTAAGCAAAGGCAGTGGCGAGTCGGTAAAATTTCGTGAAGAGCGATTGAAGTTTGATAACCCCGTGCGGATCAGCGGCAAGCAGGTGCAGGCATCGGTTGTATTAGATCTGATCAAGCTGGGATTAGAGCCGGGCGATGAACTTTATTTTTATATAGAGGCGACTGATATTAAAATACCCACGCCCAATTACTCGCGCACGGAAACCTATTTTATCGCCATACAAGACACTACGCAATACAACGTGGTAGAAGATGAAGGCCTGGGGGTTGATCTGATGCCGGAATATTTTCGCAGTCAGCGGCAAATCATTATTGATACGGAAAAACTGCTGAAGGAGAAAAAGAAGATTACCACACAACAATTCAAATCGACCAGCAACGAATTGGGTTATGATCAGAAAGTGCTGCGCTTGCGGTATGGACAATTTATGGGCGAAGAATTTGAAGACCAGATTGGAGGCGTGGTATTGTCTGCGGCCGACCTGGATAAAGACGAGACCACCGAAGAAACGCTTCAGCGGCTGAGCCACCAGCACGATACAGAGAACGAGCACAACCTGGTTGAGCAGAAAAAGACAACCACCGATGCGCACGATCATGAACACGAGGGAAATGAAAAAGATCCGCTTGCCGCTTTTGCGCATCAGCATGACGATGGCGAAACCGCTACGTTCTTTATTGAATCGGTGCGCGCCAAACTGAAAGCGGCCCTTACGGTGATGTGGGATGCGGAGTTGTATTTGCGATTGTACGAACCTGAAAAATCATTGCCGTATCAATACACTGCGTTGAAATTGTTAAAAGAGATCAGCAACGACTCGCGCATTTATGTGCATCGCACCGGGTTTGATCCGCCCCCGTTAAAAGAAGAGAAACGATTGAGTGGTGATTTAGCTGAAGTGAGATCTTATACCGGAACTTCCCTTCAACCGGATAAACAAGATTATCCCGCCATTCGCCAGGCACAGCAAGTGCTGGAGCGATGGATGCTGGATCGTAAACCCTTTACCGATCAGGACAAAACCATCTTGACAATAGCGGGTAACGAACTGGCCGCTGCAGCCCTTGAGCATCCTGAAAAATATTTGCACGGATTATCCATCGTGAAAAACCTGACCGAAGACAATTTACCGGAAACGGAACGGCTCGCCCGCGTGGCTGCGTTGCGCACGATTTTTATGCAGCTGGCCGAGGGGCAGGAGACACCTTCTGAAAAGAAACAAGCGGTGCATCCGCTCGATCAGCAATTCTTAAAAAGTTTGAATGATTAGCGCGGCCATCCAATTTAACTCCCAGTTTCCTGTCGGTGTGGTCATCGCAGTAGCGGGTGCGTTATTGCTTTTTTTTGGTTGGTTAGAATGGAAACGAGAGGCAAGATTTTTAGTGGCGCGATGGATGGCATTGCTGATAGCCACACTCAGTCTGATGGCGTTTGTGCTGCGCCCATCTTATTCCACGCATGCAGGTTCGGAAGGAGTGATTGTGCTCACTCCGGGCTATAATCCATCCACAGCCGACAGTCTTACAAAAATTTATCCGCAAAGCCATGTGCTGATTACACCGGATGTTACAGGAAACGGATCGGGGCAACAGTTGGAACACCTCAACCAGTTGTTGGAATACCGGGATCAGATCCGGTTTGTTCTGGGCACAGGATTGCCTGCGTACGTGTTGCCCGATTCAGGTTTTTATTTTTTGCAGGGACAACTACCAAAAGGCATCACGCGGCTGCAGGTTCCGCCAAGAATAGTTGCCAATCGCAAAGTAACGTTTTACGGAGAATGGATCGGTGAAGCCACCAACCTGACGTTGATTGGCCCGGAAGGAAGGATTGATTCAGTTGCGGTAAAGCCGGGAGCGTTTCAACTTTCGTTTACACCGCAGCAACCCGGTAAATTTTTATATGAATTGGAAGCGGAGGGTAAAAGCGAAATGTTGCCGTTGGAAATTCAGCCCCCCCAACCGTTGGATGTGTTGATTCTTCAGGATTATCCGTCTGCGGAGATTCGCTACTTAAAAAATTTTTTAATCGATCAGGGTCATCGGGTAATTGTGCGCACCCAAATTTCGAAAAACAATTTCAGGTATGAGTACGGCAATCGTGAGCCAGCCTCGCTTACGCGGATTACTTCGGATTTGTTAAATGGTTTTGATTTGCTGGTGCTTGCCAACGAAAGCGCGGGAAGCGATGCTACGGCCGTTCGTGATGCGGTGCGCAACGGGTTGGGCGTACTGTGGCTGCCTGCCGAAAGTGAATTGGCAAAACCTCCTTTTGGTTTTATGTTTACGAAAGTTGCTGCCGACACCGCGCAGTTGACCTTCGAAACGCAAACGCTTACCCTGCCCGCATGGCCGGTAACATCTAAAGATTTTTCCATTGTGGCGAATAAGAACCGCGTGCTATCCGGATATAAAATGGAAGGTGCAGGCAACGTGGGATACCAGTTGCTGACGGAAACGTACCCGCTGATTGGCAAAGGGCAAAGTCGCTTCTACAATCATTTATGGACTGAGGTGATAGAAAAGCTGGCCCGCCTTTCCATGCAATCCACAGCTATAAAGATTAAAAATCCTTTTCCAATGTACGCGAACGAACCTCTTGTCATAGAAGTTCTTTCGTCTTTACCACAACCCGGGTTGTATTTGGACAGCATCCGGTTGCCCTTGCGCGGGCATGCCCTCATTGATGGCTACGCGAGCACCACGGGCTGGCCTCAAGAGAGAGGATGGCATCAGGTACTGTCGGCTACCGATTCTGTTTTATATAATTTTTTTGTTTCGGAGGCAAACACGTGGACGGCCTTGCGGGCCGCGAACCTTCAAACGAGTACAAAAGCAAAAGCCGGAGGTGTATTAAAATCCGGTAAAGACATACCCATCCACCGCTCTGTTGAACCGCTTTGGTTTTTTGTGTTGTTTGTGTTGTCGATCGGCTTTGTGTGGCTGGCGCCTAAGTTGTGATGTTTCTTGTTATATAAAACGAAAATCCTATTTTCATGTCTGGTTGATATTAGACATGAGACAGGATATGAGTAGCATTGATTAAGAGGAGGAAACCATGAATATATTACACGATAAGGAATTTGAAGAACTTTCTTACTATACCTTGGGGCACCCGGACACAACCTATTTCATTCATCAGCATGTTGTTGATGCATATCAAGCCCAAAATGCAACCCATGAAACAAAGCGAATAACCTTGATATTTTCTCTCATTGGCTTATATCTGTATCTTGAAAAAGCATATACAGGCAAGCAGGTTCAGTTGGCACACATGAAATTGGCACGAAACAAAAAGACATGGACAATCCTTTCCTTACCCCAACAGCGCGGCAAAGTAACCGTATCTGATGTTTTGAAAGCGGAGCCTGGCCAAGCAAGGGACGGGAAAATCAGAGAATGGTGTTCCAGCGTTTGGGTTGCTTACAAAAATTGGCATCAAGCAATGGCTATGCTTGCAAAAACTGAATTGAATGTGGACTAAAAGTTTTGATGCCTTCTACTTATAAAACTTCCAGTTCGTTTTAAAATCGATCGGGTTTGTGTGGCTGGCGCCTAAGTTGTAGCCAAAAGAGTAATAGATTAGACAAATTTGTAATTTCACAAGATGTCCGATTCAATTGAATTTAAAGTTCTGGGAACACTCTTTGGGTATGCGCTTGGTGGGCTCCTTATTGTGGCTGGTATTTTTGGTTATAATAAAGCCCCAACTCAAAAGCAAACGCGCGAATACTTTACAAAAGTTATCAGCTGTAAAATACAAGCTGGGGGGTCTTACAATAGAAATTCCTGCATTCTTGAACTAGAAAATCATGGCACCTACTCAATTTATCGAGCAAGTCAGGATTACTCAGATTTAATCAAATCAATCAGGAAAGGGGATGAGGTTATTGTAAGGTTATACGGACTTAAGATTTATGGAATCAGAAAGGGGGATAAAGAAATTTATTCATTTGAAGAAGCCCATAATAAGGACGTCACCCTTTCAATTATGCTTCTGATTGGAGGAGTAGTACTCGTTGTTCTTGCCAAAAGATATTTCAATAGAGATTGATCGTTTGCTTTTTAATCCGCTTCAATTTTAATTCCGGAATTGGAGATTCCATATGAGAGAATCTTCCACCTGCGATACAATTCGGGAAGAACCGGCAATAACTACTTCATCGCCCCATTGTACCGTAATGGTTTCACTGCCATTCCAGCGGTTGAACAATTTATAAAACCAACCGGTGGCAACAAACCGCGATTCGGTTTCAGTAATTCGTTCTGCCAGCACACCTTTGTTCAGAATGTTTTGATTAAGTTTTTCTTTAAAAGAGTCGATGTGCTGGTAATCGTTTACATACAGGATTAATCTGCGCGAAGCATTCGAATAAACATAACCAAGGATGAGCGGTTGGATGATGCAGGAGAAAACCCAACTGTAAGAAATGGAAAACAACGGTACGCCATCCAGTGCTTTCATGGCCATCATCAATCCACTAAAAATGACAAAGGCAATAAGTGTAATGTAGGTGAACATCTTGCTGTTAAATGGAGCTATTTCTTTTCGGATACGCATTGAACAACTTTATAATTTTGTTTTGAATACTTCCCAATATTCTTTCGGGGTTACAATTTGAGTTCGTCTATATTTTTTGATTTTAAAATCACTTGTGTTATCGGTTATTAGAAAGTGAGCCTTACTCTCCCAAGCCAGTTCCAGAAATTTATTATCGCCCGCGTCAGTGATAATGGTTACTTTCTTTTTAGGGATAAATCGCGTGGATTTAATCTCTATATCGCTAGTAATTTTTTTGGCTCTTTCGTGAAATTCTGGAAATCTTAAAAATTTTTTACGACCTAAAACAGCATAGTATTCTTCAAATACAGGATCGGAAATACACAACATGATTTTATCTGTAAGAAATAATTCATGTATAATAAGATAGGGATAGGATTTTTGGATGAGCGCTGAGACAAATACGTTCGTATCAATAACGATTCTTTGCATGCTTTCTAACAGCTTTAACCTCTTTGCTAATTTCATCCATTGTCATTTTCGAAAGTCCGTATTTTTCAGCAAGCTCTACTGTTTTGTTAAGGTTTTGCTTCATTAATTCCTGACTAACCAACTCCAAAAATTCAGAAAATGAAATTTTATCTTTTTTAATTCCAAATTTATCAAGTTCAAGTTCTGAGATCGAAACATTTAATATTCTCATATAGAATGTAAAGTGTTATAAGAACAAATTTACAAAATTCTAATGGTTTTGTTGCTCAAGGGATTGGCCTGGGTCTCACTACTTATAAAACTTCCAATTCGTTTTAAAATCGCGCGTAAGCGGTTGGTTAGTGAGTATGGCGCGTACCATTTCCACCGGCATGCTGTTTTCGCGCAGCACGGCATCGTGGTATTGTTTGTAGGTCATCTTGCCGCTGTCAACCAATTCTTTTTTTAATGCATAAAACTGGAAGGCCCCGGTCATGTAAGCAAGTTGATACAGCGGGCCGTAGTTGGCGGTGAAACTTCTGCGCACTTCGGCTTCTGCATTGGCGCGCTCAAAACCAACGCGGTCAACCAGAAAGTCGATGCACTGCTGCGGAGTCCATTTGCCTAAGTGATAGTTGAGTGAAAAAATAATCCGCGCACAGCGGTGCATGCGCCAGAACAACATGCCGATTTTATCTTCGGGCCCACGCGGAAAGTTCATGTCCCACAAAATCAACTCCCAATACAAGGCCCACCCTTCCGTCCAGAACGGAGTGCGGTAATGACGATACGCTTTGTAGCGGTTGTTCATAAACCCTTGCAGGTGGTGGCCGGCAATCAGTTCGTGATGCACGGTGGCCCGCGAAAAGTGCGGGTTGTTGCCCCGCATGCTCATCAGCTTGTCTTCATGACTCATGGCATCGGTGGGATAGGCAATTTGCAACACTTCGCCACCCAAAAAGAACGGACTGATTAGTTGTTGTTTGGGCGGCATCATGCGCATGCGCCAGGTTTCTTCCGCAATGGGGGGGATGGTGATCAAATCGTTTTTCTTCAGGAAGGCAACCGACTCCTCGTAAAGTTTTAGCATTGCTTCCGGTTGCTGGCCTGCCGGTACGTAGGCTTGCTTTACTTTTTCCTGGGCTGCTTTCCAGTTATCGCCAAAGCCCATCTCGCGGCTGGCTTTTAGAAGTTCAGCATCGCACCAGGCAAATTCTTTGTTGGCAATGTTTACCAACTCTTCGGGCGAATACGGAATCATATCCAGTTGCAGCAAACGCAACAACTCCTCGCGGCCAATCGGGTTGCCGATAATGCCACTGCCATCGTCTTTCGGGCGTGTAGCCGGATCGATTTTATTTTTTAACGCACCCGCATATTTACTCATTACACTATCCAGTTGCTGGTAGGGCCGCTTCACCCACCATGAAAATTGCGGATCGTACCCATCGTAAAATTCAAATGCACTCTTGAGTGCCATTTGCTGGCCACCAATAATTTCTGCGGCCCGGTTGGCGAGGGCTACCGTTAAGTTGGGTTCCTGCGAAAGCTTTTTCTGTGCCGCGAGTATTTCTTTCCGGATGTTGCTGAGCTGTTGGGCCACCTCTTCACTTTTCAACTGAATGCCCCGCCTGCGGTTCTTTTCAATTTCATAAACCGGATTGGCATAGCCGGTTAGTTTGGCAACCTGGGCAGCCTCTTTTTCTTCCTGCGCCAGCAAGGCAAGTTCATTTTCAAAAATGCGCTTCATCATAATGTAGTCCACCTTGCCCCCGGTTGAAAAACTTTCGAACGGTAGTTGCTGCAGGCGCGTGAGGTAATCTTTATAAAAGGTGGTGAAACGTTCCCTGCGTTCGGGCGATCCTTGTATAAAATAAAAACGCTGTAAGCTGCCCCGGTCGGCTTCGTATTGCGTGATGAGCGGATACACCTCGCTGGGCATTTCAGTTTGAGCGAAGGAGAGTGTACAGATGAGTAAAAGGAGTAACGTAAGGAAGCGCATAACAAATGATTTTTAGAAAGCTAAAAGTTTTTCAGCGAAAATCTCATAAAGATTGTGAATATGGTAAACTACGATTCTATGTGGTTATAATTTTCTTTACTACATAGCCACATTGGGAATTTAGAAGATTGTTACCTTCACCACCGCTTTATGGAACTGCGCTTAAATACCGGTTATAAACAAATTCTGTTTATGGCGCTGCCCATTTCGCTGGCCATGCTGGTGCCGCAGATCAATTTCATTACCAACAATATTTTTCTGGGCATGTTGGGCGAGCAGGAGTTGGCCAGCGCAGGCATTACGGGCGTGTACTACCTCATCTTTGCAGTAATTGGCAGCGGCCTGAACAATGGCCTGCAAGCACTGATTGCCCGCAGGGCCGGACAAAACCTTCCGAAAGAAATCGGGCGATTGTTTTACAACGGAGTTTGGGTTGCCCTGGCCATTGCAGCAATGGGCATTGCCATCACCTATCTGTTTGCGCCTGTAGTGATGCGGGCATTCATTCACGATACGGCTATCGCCAACGAAGTAATCGGCTTTTTGTTGATCCGCATCTGGGGCCTGCCCTTTCTTTATTTGTATGTTATGCGCAATGCGTTGCTGGTGGGCACCAACCAAACCCGGTTTTTGATTTGGGGAACGCTGGCCGAAGCGATCGTCAATATTGTGCTGGACTATACCATGATCTTTGGTCATTTCGGATTTCCGGCAATAGGTTTTAATGGGGCAGCGTATGCCTCCATTCTGGCCGAAGTATCGGGCTTGTTGGTGATTTATGCCGTCATTCGCATAAAGGGAATCCACAAATCGTTTGCATTCTTTGAGCAAACCAAAGTAGATGCCTCGGTTATTAAGCTCATCTTAACCATCTCGGCCCCATTGATTGTACAATTTGCCATCAGCATCATGAGCTGGGAATATTTTTATATCCTGATAGAACATCACGGTCCGCGGGCATTGGCCATCAGCAACACGATGCGCAACATCTTTGGATTGTTTGGTGTTTTTTGCTGGGCGTTTGCAGCTACTACCAACGCGATGGTCAGCAACATCATTGGCCAGGGCCGTTCGGACGAAGTGATGCCGTTGATCCGCAGGGTGGTGCGTCTCAGCCTTGGCATCTGTTTTTTCATTTTCATTATTCTCAACTTAATTCCGGAGTGGTTCCTTTCTTTTTATAGCCAGGGCGATGCCTTCATTGCCGAGGCGGTGCCCATTGTGCGCATCGTATCGGTGGCACTGTTGGGCATGGCGGTGGGCACCATCTGGCTCAATGCGGTAACCGGTACCGGAAACTCGCGCGTAAATCTTTTAATTGAACTGATCACCATTGTGATTTACGTGGTGTATGTATATGTGGTGCTGGAGTACCTGAATCTTTCGATAGCCTGGGGCTGGGGCAGCGAGTGGGTATATTGGCTCAGCATGTTTACAATGGCAATTGCTTACATGAAATCAGGACGCTGGCGTAATAAAGAGATTTGAGTGCGGGGCAGAACGGAGTACATATACAACTTTGAACATGGCATCCCTGCGATTCCAAAGTGACGGCAAGAACCATCCCCGTCCTCACCAAAACTCTGATTCTAGCCGCAAATGGGTTAAATTTGTTTAAGCTAGACTTTTCAGAAAAATGGGTTATTGGGATTTCATTCCGAGTACTATTTGACGGAGAATCCGAAAACGAAATTTTTTAGGGAACGGGTATTGGGGATAAAAAAGATTATGGCAAAAATCAGAGTTGAAAATACAGAAATAGCAATACTTACGGTTAATGACCGAGATTACATTTCACTAACTGATATGGCCAACGCCAAGGGGGGCGAAAGCAGGGCAGCAGATATTATAAAAAATTGGCTGAGAACACGCTATACACTTGAATTTTTAGGTACCTGGGAGCAAATTCACAATCCCACATTTAAAGTGGTGGAATTTGACCACTTTAAAATGCAGGCCGGACTACCCAGTTTTGTAGTTAGTGTTTCGGAATGGGTAGAGAAAACCAATGCGATTGGCATTATTGTAAAAAAGGGAAAGTAAATTATTGAAATGAGTAAAAAGGAATTTTTTCCACTACGCCCGGGCATGCGTCAGGCAATAAAAATGTGTTTGCAGTATGGGCATTTGGTATTAAATTAACCTGTATGTTTCAAGTAGTGGTTTGGTCACGGAAGGCACTACCGGTACAGCCCGGTCTTGACATTTCGCTACGCTCCATTTTCGTACCCTCCAATGTCCGCAACGACAAACAGCCAAACGATTGACAAACGAAAAACTTTTTGGGCTCAGCGATAACGAGGTGCGGGCAAACCGGGCCCGCTATGGGCGTAATGTTTCTGTTGGTAATAAACAAAACCGGTTCTTGCAAGCGGCAGGAGAAATTGCCACCGAGCCCTTGTTCATTATTTTAGTTTGCACCGCGGGTATCTATTTCTTTCTTGGCGAAACGGGCGAGGGCATCATCATGCTCGTTGCGCTTGGCTTTGTTTCAGGAATTTCACTTTTCCAGGAAAGCCGGAGCCGAACAGCGGTGGATGCACTCAAAAAACTCTCCACCCCGCTTGCGAAAGTGATCCGCAACGGAGCCGAACAGAAGATTGCCATCGAAGAAATTGTAATGGATGATTTACTCGTGTTGGAAGATGGCAACATGGTACCGGCCGATGCCGTGCTCTTGCAAAGCCATGATTTTTCAGTTAATGAAAGTGCAATTACCGGTGAATCCGTTCCCGTTGAAAAACAGGTGAATGATAAACTGTTTCAGGGCACATTGATTCAAACCGGTTCGTGCATAGCCCGTGTGGTAGCAATTGGCAAGCAAACTGAGTTTGGTAAAATCGGCCAAAGCCTGCAAAAGGTTGATGTTGAAAAAACCCCGTTGCAAATTCAGATCAAAAATTTTGTTAGAAAGATGGTGGCAGCCGGGGTGGTTGCGTTCCTGATTGTATGGGGCATCAACTATTATTTGTCCGGAGAATTATTACAAAGCCTGTTGCGTGGTCTTACGCTGGCCATGTCGGTATTGCCGGAAGAAATTCCGGTTGCCTTTAGCACGTTCATGGCGCTGGGGGCATATCATCTTTACAAGAAGCGCGTGATTGCGCGCACGCCCACATCGGTGGAAGCACTTGGAGCCGCCACGGTTATCTGCCTGGATAAAACGGGTACGCTTACTGAAAATGAAATGCGGCTGTCGGCCGTCTATGATTTTCAGAAAGATACGCTCCACAACTACACCGAACATCCTGTTTTTACAGAAGTACTGGAATACGCCATGATGGCTTCCGAGCAAAAGCCATTCGACCCGATGGAAAAATCCATTCATGAATTGTACGGCCGGTTGGCACCCACAGACAAACGGCCGCAGCTTTCGTTTGTACATGAGTATCCGCTTGGCGGCAAGCCGCCCATTATGACGCACGTATGGCACGATGGAAGGAACCGGCTCATTGCCTGCAAGGGAGGCGTGGAAACCGTTCTTGCACAATGCGGGTTGAGTGAACAGGATCGCAATAAAACAGAAGCAATCGCGCACGAGTTGGGCACCCGTGGATTTAGGGTATTGGCGGTAGCGCGGTCTCTTCATCCGGGAACTCTTCCCGCTTCGCAGCATGAATTAAAATTTGAACTTTTGGGGTTAGTAGGATTTTCCGATCCACCCAGGAAAAACATTCGTTCTATACTTCAAAAATTTTACCGGGCGGGCATCCAGGTAAAGATGGTTACAGGCGATTACACCGAAACAGCAATCTCTATTGCCCGGCAGGTTGAAATGAAAATGGTTGGCCAACCCTTAACGGGAACGCAGGTAATGCAGATGACGCAAGCAGCGTTGCAGCAGCAGGTGGGCAACACTACGATTTTTGCGCGCATGTTTCCGGAGGCAAAATTAAGAGTGATCGAAGCGTTGAAAGCCAATGGCGAAGTGGTAGCCATGACCGGTGATGGTGTGAACGATGGCCCGGCATTAAAAGCTGCCCACATTGGTGTGGCCATGGGGCTGCGCGGCAGCGAGGTGGCCCGCAAGGCGGCATCGTTTGTGTTGGCCGATGATAACCTGGAGCACATGCCCGAAGCGATTGAGTTAGGAAGGCGCATTTATGAAAACCTGAAGAAGGCGATTCAATACATTATCTCCATTCACATTCCCATCATTCTGATCGTTACCATTCCGTTGATTCTCCTTTGGGAATACATCGATTTGTTTTCACCCGTGCATGTCATTTTTCTGGAGTTAATCATGGGGCCCACGTGTTCTGTAATTTTTGAGAACGAGCCCATCGAAGCCAATTCCATGGCGCGCCCACCCCGCAAAATGACCCGCACTTTTTTTTCATGGTCTGAGCTTTCGCTGAGTATGGCGCAGGGTCTGATCATTACCGCGGTGTGCCTTGCAACCGGATATTATTTTATGAAGACCGGCCACAGCGAAGCCTTTGTGCGCACGATTGTTTACACCACATTAATTTTCAGCAACCTGTTTTTAACACTGGCCAATCGTTCCTTTTATTACTCGGTACTTACTACGCTGCGTTACCGCAATCCGCTAATTCCCATGATCCTGATTATTTCTTTAGTGATTCTGTTTCTCTCTATTTATGTTGAACCGGTGCAGCGTGAATTTGGATTTGAAGCGATCGCCCCCGATAAGATTGTATTATGCCTGGTACTGGCTTTTGTTGGGGTAATGTGGATTGAGTTGTATAAATGGCGAAAGCGATTGGGCAGCGAATAGAATAAAATGAGGCAAGGTGCGTCAATCTTATATATTGCAATCAGATGAATTTATCTTTTGGAAAGTTGCCTTTCGGGAACCGGCAAGCGCGCATTGAACAATCGCCCAATTACAGAGCGGGAAGTTTTCAAAACCTCACTCAAACTTCCATGCTGGTAAAAGGCGCATCGTACTTTACCATCATGCGCGAGTTTATGAAAGACAAACCCGGGCGCTACCCGAAAGCAACAATTCCCGTTGTAAAAACAGATTTGAAATTGCTGCCTACCAACCAGCCCCAGTTGATTTGGTTTGGACATTCCTCTTACTTACTGGTGTTGGAAGGAAAGCACATTTTGGTAGATCCGGTTTTCAGCGATCGCCCGTCTCCGCTTCAGTTTATTGGCACAAAATCATTTGCCGGCCGGATTTATGCGCCCAGCGATTTTCCATCCATCGATTTGTTGCTGCTAACCCACGACCATTACGATCACCTGGATTATGGCAGCATAATTCAATTGAAATCAAATGTGAAAAAAATTGTGGCTCCATTGGGCGTTGGCGCGCATCTCGAGCATTGGGGCATTGACGCTGCCCGCATTACAGAATTCGATTGGTGGGAGGGCGCAGAGGTGTTGGATGAGATTCACCTTACCGCCACACCGGCCCGGCACTTTTCAGGGCGCGGACTGATTCGTAATAAAACTTTATGGACATCGTATGTGCTTCAGACTCCGCATCAAAAGATTTTCGTAGGTGGCGATTCGGGTTACGATACCACCTTCAAAACCATTGGCGAAAAGTTTGGATCGTTTGATTTGGCTATTCTGGAATGCGGCCAGTACGACCGCCAATGGCCGAATATTCACATGATGCCGGAAGAAACCGTGCAGGCCAGCATTGATCTGAATGCACGGGTATTGATGCCGGTACATTGGGGGAAATTTGTATTGTCCAACCACGCCTGGAAAGATCCGATCGACCGCGCCTGGCAAAAAGCAGGTTTGTTGAACGTGAACGTAACCACACCCCGGATTGGCGAGCCGGTGATGTTGAAAGAGTCACTGCCCGCTACAACCTGGTGGAGCGCCATCCAATAGTTATGCGTTGAAGTATGCTTCCAACTCGGCCAGCAGGTTGGTTCCTTTCAGGTCTTTGATTATGCGGCCCTTTTCCAATACCACAATGCGCTCGCAAATTTCCGTAATGTGGTTTAAGTCGTGGCTGGAAATCAGATAGGTGAGCGATCGCGACTGGCGTTCCTGTTGCAACAGTTGCTTGAGCCGGATTTGAGAAGTGGGATCCAGGTTTTCAAACGGTTCGTCCAGGATAACAACTTGCGGGTTGCCAAGAAAGGCTGCGGCAATGCCTACTTTTTTTAAATTCCCTTTGCTAAGATCGCCAATGTATTTGTCTTTTCCGGTAATCTCCCCGTGAAAAAGGTCTTCAAATTTTTGAGTGAAATGTTTGAGATCCGCATCCGAATAATTGTGAAGCTTCCCAACGAATTTAAAATACTCATCCGGGGTGAGATAGGGAATCAGAAAATTTTCATCCAGGAATGAGCCAACATAATGCTTCCATTCATCATTGCCCTGCCCATTTCTGCCATTGATCTGCACTTCGCCTTCCGTGGGGCGCACCAGGTCTAAGATCATTCTAAACAAGGTGGTCTTACCGGCTCCGTTGTTTCCCACCAATCCAAAACTTTCATTTTGACTAATGCCAAGTTGAGGGATGTCAACCACGGGGGTGTTTTTGTAAGATTTTTTTAATGCCTGAATGGAGATCATATTAGTTAGTCTTTTCTAAAGCCCGCAGCAATCACGTACCTACGGGATTCGAGTCGTTGAGTAGTTATTTTCAAAAAGTAGGGCCGCAGTACAATGCCAATCAATCCTACAATCCCTACAGCCAACAGACCAAGAGTGGGATACCCCGCCCAACTGAAAGGCAGATAAAAAAGATAAGGGCCGATCAAAATGGGAATACCCATTACCCACTGGGCAGCACCCACCCCTTCGTAGTTGAAAGTTGTTCCTTTGCCTAAATCAATTTTCTTTGGCTCCCACATGGCCATGTTCATGATTACATAACTATTTACGCCCAGATTAAATAAGGTCATTGCCGTCTGGATGAGTAATATCTTCCACCCAAAATAGACATAGGGGATGCTGAGCAGAAAACAGATTACGGTAACCCCGCTCAGCAACCAGTATTTTGATTCTACGTACTGTGTCAATGAAACGGGTCGCGTAAGAATAAAATCAAAATGCCCGCCCTGCCAGCTGAAAAGGAACTGGCCATAGTTGATCATAAAAATTCCGGTAATGAAAGTGCCGATAAAAAGCAAAAAGCCGGGCATGCCTTCGGTATAGCGATCGCGGGTATAGAAAATCAACCCGTATAGCAAGAAGAAAGAACTGAGAAAAAGAACATTACGTGTGCGCTTGTTGCGCAAAATCAATTTTATCTCGAGGTTGATCCAATCGCCAACAGCCCCAAAGGAATTAAGAAAACTCCAGTCTTGCGTACGTCCCCAGGTTGTCTTTTGCAAGGTCCTTTCATCGGGGTACATGCTGTGGAGAAAGAACCGGAAACTGAAGAAGTACAACAACAATACAAACAGTGTGATGATCAGCAGCAGGATGGGACCTTGCACCGTGTAGGCAAACAGCCAGGAAGAAACCTCCGACAATTTAAACCAGCCATAGTAGTCGGAAGCCCCCAGCAATCCGAAGAAGGCGATCAGAGCAAGAAACCCGGGCAGGGTATCGTCCCATCCCTTTTTAAAAAGAAGAATGACATAATGCATGCCGATGCTGATCATCCATAGCGAGAGCAGCCAGTTCCAGGCCCCGGTACCAAAGCGTGCGGCAACCGTTGTAAAGGCAAAGGGAGCAAAGAGCAGGGGCACCAGGATATTGAGTACATGGACTTCGGATTTAAGAAGCAGGTAATGGACAATGCGGCTGCGTTTCATGGGCAGGTGCAGGTAAGGCTGTACGTCCAGCACCGGCAGGTTTTGCATGAAGTAACGCATCATAAATTCAAATCCGAAGTAATACAGCACCAGGCCATTTAGAAACTGAAAGCTATCGGCTTGTTTCAAACCTTTGGTGATAATATTCTCCAGCACGAAACCCAGGGCCAGCGAATACCCCACCAGCGTCAGCGCAATAAATGCCAGGAACAGATGGGTGGCAAGCTCTTTTGAAAATGAAACCGAACGGGTAAACTTCTTCCAGCTGTGAACGAACAAGGCTTGAATCATGACCGGCTAAAATAGTCAATTTTTAACTTTACGAAGCGAGGCCGATGGAGTAAGTTGCAGGAGGTGTTTACTGCGTGTATGCGACTGGGTATATTTTTAGCGATTGTGTTTTTTTCACATTCGGTGGCGGGCCAGCAAGACCGTACCCGAACACGCCCGGTTGATTATGCCGCATACGATCAACTCACCACCAACCTTGCCTATGCCGCCAATAAACTGGAAGCCGCAAATCGGCTGATGAAGTTTGTGGATGAAAACTTTACAGCCGTAGATGAAGAGTATTTCAATGCGCGCACCTTGGTGGTTGCGTTTGTCGAGTCGCTGGGCGAAACGGGACGCGCATCCGAACTGATTCGCGAAGCCATTGGGGCATATGAACTGCATTATCCGTTTGTTAACCGGGGCTATTCAATGCTAACTCCCGAAAGTATTGAACAGGCATACCTTACGGTGAGCCGGCTTAACCGCACCCAGCGGCTCTTCGAAAAAAACCTGCGATACCTGGAAAGCAAGCAGGCATTGCTGGAAAGCAGCGAGCACTATTATTCGCGGTTAATGTATTACAGCGAGCTGTCCAATACCCTTATTGGGTTGGAGCGGTATGACGAAGCCATTGTTTCCGGATTGAAACTTCGCGATCTGACCGAAGCCGGTGTACTGAAGATGAAGCAGCAACCGGCAGATGAAGTTTTCAAAATCGATCCGTCTTTGCCCGAAGAAACAAAGCAGCAGTTGTTGAAGGCGAAAGCAGAATATGAAAAGAGCATGCAAACAAGCAACGAAGTAGTGCTTAATTCAAACCGGCAAACCTACAACGCCCTGTTGTCTTCCGCGTACTTCAACAGTTTTCAATATGCAGCGGCATTGCCTTATGCAAAGGCCGTATGGGAACACACGCAACGCATGAATGCTATGTCGCAGGAAAGTCTGGCAAACTCCGAGCAATACATGAACTCTCCCTACCTGGCAGATTCCTTCAAGCAACAGATGATCGATTCGAGGAAGTATCTGAGCCAGGTAAACACCCTGGGAGGTACGGCAACCGCGTTGATTATTGCTGCCGGCAAATCCGGGCAAACCGAATTGGCACGACCCTACGCAACGGGATTAATCGATCAGGCAGTCTTTGCACAACTTACCGGAAACCTCAGCGAAGCAGAACGCTACTATACCGAAGCGTTTAAACTTATTACCTCGCTGGCGAGTTACAAGTTTGTGGGTGCATCTGCGGAAGCATGGCGGCAGGCTTACCTTCCGGTTTACCTGAACCTGCAGGTGCAGAAGTCTAACCTGGCGTATGCCTACAAGGAGAGCACAAAACTTTTGTTATCGGAAGAAGAATTGCTGAAGAAAAATTTTCAATTCTTTTCCGAAGCCGAGAAGAAGGAGTTCTTCAAGGGTTATTCAAAAAAGCTGGACGAATACTATAGCCTGCTGCTGCTCATGACCGAGCGAGGCGATGATCGGGTTGGAGAGATTCTGAACAAGGTGATACAAACCAAGGGATTAATTCTGGATGCCACGCGCGAGCAAGAACGGCAATTGCGCAGGCTGAACGACCGCGTGGCGTTGGCTGAGGTGAAAGAGATCAGGCGTTTGCGCGATAAGCTTGCCGCATTTTACCAGGTTAATCAGAAAAATCCTTCGCCTGCCATCAACGATTCGATCAATC
>Ga0116144_10002056_pt1 | contig 22552 bp, 13 predicted proteins | sample AD_UKC035_MetaG_FD_89746 | JGI IMG/M metagenome (GOLD analysis project Ga0116144, IMG submission 89746) | Active sludge microbial communities of municipal wastewater-treating anaerobic digesters from USA - AD_UKC035_MetaG | ecosystem: Engineered > Bioreactor > Anaerobic > Digestate | place: USA...
AATCTTTTTTTTTAAGTCATGGAAAGCGCTTTTCAAGGGAACGCTTTTCTTCTTCTGAAAGCTGTTTGAAATCTGCCGCTGCTTTGACGTTTTCGTCTATCTGCCATGTTTCCGTAATTCCTATGACAGCAGTGGTTACGGGGTAACTCCATGCATAATTCATTAACTCCTGCATTTTAACGTTGCCTTTTAGCAGTGTTCCTCCTCCGGCTATGCTCATGGCAATGACCCCGATTCCTTTTTCCTGCGCCTTTTTCATGAATTCGTCAAAATACTGCCTGTCGATAAGATTTCTGCGCAAAGGATTCACAATTATCTGCATGCAATCATAGACGTCCAATTCGAGGGCTTTCAGAAGAATCCTCGGGGAATGGCTTGTAATACCTATGTACCTGACTTTTTTCGCTTCCTTCAATTCCTTGAAGGCTTTCAGAGCGCCGTTTTCAGACATAACGGCATCAAGCTGGTAATCGTAGAAAACTCCGTGATGCTGGTACAGGTCGATATGGTCTGTCTGTAGGCGCCGCAGGCTTTGTGCCGCAAGGCGCATGGTGCCGTCATAGGAAAAGTCATGGCTCTTGGTGGCAAGAAAAACTTCGTTCCTTCTCGTTTTCATAACCCTGCCTATAAATATCTCGCTTCGTCCATTGACATAACGGGGAGCGGTATCAATATATTTTACTCCTTTATCAATGGCGTAGTTTATAATTTCAACGTTTTTTTCATTACTGCTAAGCCTGCCTATAGATGCCCCGCCAAGACTGAACAGGGGAATCTGAAAACCTGTTTTTCCCATGGGACGGGTTACCATTGCCTGCTTTTCAGGGAGAGCTTCCTGTACAGATGTTTCCTGGACAGTTCCGGATTCCGGCAATGAATAGATTGGCTGGAAAGGCGTGAAAAGACATACCGTCAGAAGTATTATGCCTGAACGAATTGTGAATTTCAATTTTAAGGACATACGAATCTCCTGTTTTCGTTAGATTAAGGTAGCATGAAATTCATAATCATGCAAGAAAATATGAGAAAAAAACACGAGATTGCCGCTGCATAGTGGCCTCGCAATAACTGAAATGGCAGATTATCGAGACACTTACTTAATATTTATTCGTGCTCCATGTAGAAAGCAGGGTCGCCCATCGCAAAGAATCCAGGAAGCTTCTCTGTTTTTACCATGCCCGGTTCAATACTTTCAAAACTCCACATTCCTTCCGCTTCCTCCGGAATATCAACCCATCCCGCAACTGACTCGCCATTTTTGAAGGAAGTGCCGTCCGGCATGAAAAGCCGTACTCCTTTTTCAAAGAATATCCTGCCTGCCGATTTTTTCTCTCCAGCCCGGAAATAAATTCTTACAGGAGGATTCATTTTTGGAGGCGTCCAGCCGTCGGGTGCGTGAAGAACAAGCGGGGTAAACCGGTCTGAAAAGATGGAATAATCCCCTGGGTCGTTTATGACAAGCTCGTAAGTTCCGCCGGGTGCGTCCTTCGGAATGTTTACACGCGTCACCTTGTTGCTTCTTTCTGTTACGGTATTAAGGTCGTGTCCTGCCCATGGGTGAGCGCCGAGTATAACATGGGGTTTCAGTATTACCCGTCCGCCGGCCTCGGCAGGTTTTGGAACGCTATTTTCAACCCTCGGGGCTATATGTTCCACAGAGGCGCTGCCTTCCTTCCTGACAAGGATATTCATTGCAGTTTCTATCTCCTTTACGGGCAGGTTATGTCCCATGATATTTTCACCCGGTTTTGTGAAAAATACTCTTATGGGACTATTTTCAATCTTGAAAGCAAGCCATGAAGCAGGTGTTTTCTTGTCAGCTCCCGTACGCAGAAGGATATCCATTGAAAGAGGAAGTCCTTTGAAGAATCTCGGTATCTGTGACGTGCAGGTTATTTTCACTTCTCCGGTTGCAAGGTCTGCAAGCCGGTCGGCTACAAGCCTGCGCCTTGCATAGTCAAAACCGGAAATCATGGAAGGGTCATTTGTTTCTTCCCACAGGAAATAGTAAGTAAAGCCGGTTGCCCTGTTCTGTCCCTTTATGGGGGGCAGAATGGATGCCTTGTCCCAGTTGCTCTTCCCTATAGCCATCCCCATTTTCTTGAACATCGGGTCCCTGAATATTTGCCACATGAGCAGAAGAGTATCCTGGTCAGTTTCAGTTTTATACGTGGTGCTCCTGTAAGGACGTCTCTTTGTAAGAAGAACCTCACCTTCAGGGTCGTACATATACCTGTTGTTTAATTCGTACAGGATTTCTCTCAACTTCGGTTCCCATGTGAAAACGTAAGCCTGGGCTATATGCCTCATGGTAAGTAACACCCTCCAGTGAACCTTTTCGTATGTGAGAGTATTTTTCGCTGCATCTGAAAAATTGGATAGGATATCCGCCGAACGCCTGTATCCGGTAAGGTAGTAATCATTCAGCATTTGGTCCATGTTGACCACTGTTGAAAGCTCATACTGGTCACCTATGCCCTGCCAGTGCATGGGAAGGTCTGATACCCTGTTTCTACCCTGCAGAGTTCCCGGAGATGAATTAGAGCGAATGAAAAGCCCCGGTACCTTGTCTGGGACCTCCCAGTGAGCGATGTTGTTGTCCATGAACGCCCTGTTAGACCCCTGTGCAAATTCCCTTATGCCTCTCTCGGCAGAGCGCATGTAGAGGTACCAGCTGTCTGCGCGGAGAGAATATCCCCCGGTTCGGTAATTGTGGACAATCCTGTTGGGTCCCGCGTGATAGTCAACAAATCCTCCGAACGGCCCGCCATTCCACATTTTAACCAGTCCCCAGAAAAGGCCGTCTATGACCGTTTCAGCTTCGGGAAATCTTTCCCTGTCCCTTGGATGGATAGGCCCAATGGCGAGAGTCTCCCTTATCCAGGCAGGAGAAACATGGACAAATAACTGTTTTGAATGCAGCAGGCTTATACCGTACGGTTTGGAATCTGAGGCAAGGGGGGACAGGATAATATCATGTGTTTTTGACCACCCTGCCGCATTACTTTTGTGCTTTGATATGAAGTTAAGGTAATTTTCAAGAACCTTCTCGGGCAATTCGCTGAAACCGGCAACCCTTTCTTTTGGAAGCATTCCCCAGTTTTTCATGAGAGATTCCATCCTGAAATCAAGTTCTCTGCCCGATGCAGGACTGAAAAGCTTCAGGTTAATGCGGTTTTCCTCAAGTTCGAATTCCTTTGGATGCTGTGCGGCGGCATTCCTGCATGAAACCATCCATCCTGAAGCTCTTCCGGAAACTGCTGTCCAATCACCCATTGTCCGGTTATCATAAACAACTTTATCACTGCCTGTCTGATGTACCTCAAACACGTTTTTCCCGTGAAGGTACGGCACCCAGGGTGTGCTCGGATTGGGCCTGTTCCAGTAAGTTAATGAGACAGGTTTCAGACCGAGGTTTATTCCATCTGTCTGTATGATATTGACTCTCCTGCCGCCTGTTAGTGGAATTGTCTGAACATCTTCATTTTTTTCAGCGGAAAGGTTGAACAGAGCTTTCGCTTCATTGCCAGGGCCTGTTTCAAATTCCCATCCTGCTTCCCTGAACCATAATTCGTTGGTATCCCGGGTAAGTATCAATGTGTGAGTTGCTGAGACCTCGCTGCGTCCGGCAGAAAACTGCAGTCTTGTAATATGCCTTGCAAGACTTTCTCCCTCATCAGTTTTGTAAAAGCCTTCTATTTTTATCACTGCGGAAACAGGTCCGGCTGATTCAATCTTGCCAGAAGCATCCTTACCGAATGCCTTTGCAAGCCGTCCATTCTGGTCTATAACATAGAGCCCGCGGGAGTTTCCTTCCCTTGCGGCAACCTGCCTGTTTAAGCCGGCCTCCTTTATAAGAGAGCCTCCGGTACCTACAACAAATTGAGCGGTTCCCGTGTTCACATTGAAAATATCTCCCTGCCTTGTTATGGTTACGGATTTCGATGGCGAGCTTGCGGATGTTCTTCTGCCCGGAACAACGTATATGATGCTTCCATTTTTCCCCGAAACGAGAGAGTCAAACAGCATCCATTTTACCGAACCTTCATGCGCCCACCTGCCGGCAATCTCAAGCTGTGAAGGAATTTCCTTTCCTGAAGCGTCGACAACCTTGATGTCTTTTGCTTCCCATACTGTGCCGGCGGGGAAAGGGACACCGAACCTGACGGGGTAATTATCAACGGATTCAATTCCTTCGGGAATGTCTATTGTTAAAGGAATTCTTGTGTCGGGCGCAAGTGTTCCCGTCAAATCGGCAGAAATCCACGTTTCCCCTGCTCCTATCATATTGTTTTTACTGTCAAGCCATTCCGTCCTTAATCGGATTTTGCCGGCCGGAAGTTTGCGCATGTCCATACTGACAAGGGCGCTGGGACCCTCAACGCCGATTTCTGACGAAGCAAGGGGTTTGCTGAAATCCTTGTCCGTGAACGCTGAAACACGCAGTTTTGTAGCTTCGGAAGCATTCTTGTCCGTGTCAAGTTTCACAAGCATATCGAGCCACCTTTCAGAGGATGTTATGTTTTCCCTGCAGCTGTGGAGTTTAACTCCTCCGCTGCTTAATGCTCCGGGGGTTTCCTGCCAAGGCAGTACTTTTGCCAGGTTTGAAAATTCTATCCTGATTATTTCGGAGCAAGATGCGGGAGCTTCCATGAACAGGAAAAGAAGAAGGACGACGATTAAAGAAAAACAACTTTTAAGAATACCTTTTTTTGCTGAGAGCATATTGCCTCCTTTTGGGTATCTAACTGTTCATATGTTTTTTAATGGAATGTTGGCTGAGGATGTCTCCGTGATATCGCTGAATGTTTTCATGCATTCTTTTATTTTTTCCAGTTCCACGGAATCCACCAGAGGGATGTTATGGCTTCCGCGTTTTTCAAGGGCATCAATAACGCGTTTCACTGTGAGTATTTCAGTGTCGCATGCCGGTTGGTAAAATACGTTTTTTTCATCCTGCTGCCTCACTTCGGAGATTATTCCGCATTCGAGCAATTCATAGAGAATTTCGTTAATCAGCCTGATGGGCACTTCAAGCTTCTGCGAAATAGCCGATGCTGTCAAAGGCGGACTGCTGCATGAAAAGTTCTTTATTACCAGGTGCGTAGTTGCAAGACTTATCAGCTTCTTCAATAAATAACTTGCCTTCAGGCAGTCATGTTCAAATTCGTATGTTTCAACATTCTGATGGGCGAAAGAAATTTCTGTGCCAAAAAGTATTATAAGCCAGCTGACCTGTATCCACATGAGAAAAAGAGGCACGGCTGCAAAACTGCCGTAAATTGCCCCGTATGTAGAAACTCCTACCTGGAATCTCAGGTATGCCCACTGGAGAAACTGGTACATCGTTCCCGCCACAATTCCTCCAAGAACGGCGGACTTGATATTGACCCTTGTATTCGGCATGAAAATGTATAAGAAACTGAACAAAAGCCATATTATAATATAAGGTGACAACCTGATAGCAAAAATTATGAATGGCCCAAGGGTGTTCAGCAGGGCAAGCCGCCCTGCCAGGAGGCTGAGATTGGCTGTCAAAACGACATTCAGGCTTCCAGCTATTACAAGTAGTACCGGGCATATAAATACTATGGCAAGATAATCGCTGAATTTTCTGCCGGGACTTCTTGATTTTCTTATTCCCCATATCTCGTTGAAAGAATTTTCAATATTGCTCAAGACACGTATTACTGTCCAGATCAGGAGTATCAAACCTATCCCTGCTATTATGCCTCCCTTTGTCCGTTCAAGCAGAGAGTGGGAGAATTCCATGATTTTTGTAACGATTTCCTGCTGGCCCTGGAATTTCTGCAAGACCTGTTCCTCAAGATTTTTTTCTATGCCGAATCCTTTGGCTATTCCGAAAATCATAGCAAGAACAGGTACTATGCTGAATAAAAAATAAAAGGTCAGGGATGAAGCCCTGAGGAAGCATTTATCTTCACCAAAACCCCGCAGGGCAAGAAGAACAATTCTCAATTGCCTTATCAGCACGTATTTCCCGCGGGAGAAGTTGACAAGCCGAATCCTCCAGATGTCTTCTGTAATGTACTTTATGATTCTTGATATGAAATTATCGCTTTTTGTATTCATGGGAGGATGTGATATGAAGCAATATTTTTTTGAGGAACATGTATTTATGAGTCTTCCGTTTACGTGTCGGATAAGCCAACATTTTAAATAAAAGACTGCTATTCATCGAAACGCATTCTCGTAACCGGCTTTTCGGGTTTTGCCGGCAAAACCTCTACCGTTTTTGTTGAACCTGGTTTAACAGCTTCTTCTTTTTCCGCCGGCTCAGTTTTAACCGGCTCCCCGGATTTTATGATATTTATTTCTATCTTGTCAATATAAACGCCTTCATTGCTTTTGAGAGAAATCCTCGCAGTACTGAATTTCTTTTTGTTAATTTCTGCGGGCACTTTCATTTTGACGTTGCATCTTGTCCATTCGTTGCTTTCAATTCCATGTGTGGATTCAAGCAGGCCAACCCTTGAACTGCCATCATATAAATTTAGAATAAAATCAATGCTCGATGCAGCGGGATTTTTTCCATAGAAAGATATATCCACTTCGTCATACGGAAAGACATTCATGATTGAAGCAACTACGAGCTGCCCTTTCAAAAGATAGATGAAATTATCCCCGCTGTATGCCTGGTTTTTATCAGTTATCAAACTCAGTCTTCCACCTCTTGAAGCGCCTGAAAGTCCAAGGGTCCATCCATCGGGCAGAACCTGAGGAGGATCTATTGTGAAATCAAACTTTTCCGCCATGGTATTTAACACATGCTTTTCAGGCAACCCCCGTTTCTTCTCGAAATCTCCCTGAATTTTCTGTGATTGGGCAGGCAGTTCAGATACAAGAAATGAAAATGCTGCGCATGATAAAATAAATATGAAATTAGCAGAATACCTTTTTTTCATGACATCCTCCTTTGCTTATTTGTTGAATATTGTGAAATACCTGTACAAACTTATAATATTACCATTCTTCTTCTCTGTCAAGCGAAGCAAGTTTTTAAAATTGCAGGTTTGCCCGTGGTATAATGAAAAGAATTACAATGAAGATTCAAGAGTGAAATATAAATGCGGGAGGTTCCAGTTATGAAAAATATCTTAACCGTTGCACACAGGGGGTTTTCCGGGAGATACCCTGAGAATACACTTCTTTCCTTTGAGAAGGCGGTTCAAATGGGAGTTGATTTCATTGAACTTGACGTGCGTGAAACCATGGACGGAAAGCCGGTGGTAATTCATGATGCATCCACGGAGAGAACTACCGGAAAAACCGGAAATGTAAATGAAATGACCTGCGATGAAATAAAAAAACTTGATGCCGGAGAATTTAAAGGATATGAAAACGTCCGCATACCGTTTCTGGAAGATGTTTTTGACGCAATGAGGGGAAGAACAAGAATTCTTATCGAGATAAAAGATGCTTCTCCTTCAAGGATTCTTTCTCTTGTCAAGGAGTTCAAGATGAAGGAAGATGTTATAATTGGTTCTTTCAAGATGGAATATTTGAAAGAGGTTCGGATAATATCTCCCCAATCTGCCACGGCGCTAATTTCCAGCACTTTTCCTGAAAATCCCGGCGTGCTTCTTGAATGTGGAATTCCCATCCTTGACATAAATCACAAACGCATGAATAAGGAAATTGCCTGTAATTTTCTTGCAGGGGGAATTTCACTCGGAGTCTGGACGGTAGATGATGAGAAAGAAATGGAACCGCTGATAGATTCCGGAATTTTGTTTCTGACCACCAACAGGCCGGACGTGCTCCATGGTTTGCTTGGCAGAAAATAGTGAGGCACTGCAATCCTGACTTTTCAACCATGTGAGAGTAAAAGCTCCGGTCAAAAATATTCACTTATTTGCAGGGAGCATCTCCCCAGTCCGGAACTGAAAGCGTCTCTCCGTCCTTGAGTGCGGACTTGTGCGCCATAACTCCCATCACCATGTACCTGGCTGCTTCCCAAATATTTATGGCAGGCATCCGTTTTTCGGCCACAGAAGAAACAAACTCATGGACAAGATAGTGATGCGAGCCGCCGTGGCCTACCGGAATAAAGTCTGCATTGGGGCCGGATTTCATATCAGAGAGTTTCATATACCCGGCAACTACTTCGGAAGGCAGAGGGTCTCTCATTTCTTCGTCAGTCAGTTCCATGGTCTTAAGAGGTCGGGTCAATTTTTCATCGAGCGGAAGCTCGCGCGCCACTTCGTGCCATTTCCTTTCCACGTAACTTCCCCTTGTCCCCAAAATCCTGAAAGTCTCATGGTCCGCAATACTGCCTGCCTGCTCTCGAAATTCGCATATCCGGACAACCGCATCGTTGCTCATTTTGAACAAGGCCGTTTCATTGGTTATCACAGGCCTGTCGAATGAAGGGTCTTTGCTCAGGTAGCCGTACGCCGTCACCTTGACCGCATGCGCATTCATCACGCAAACGGGCCCGCTGGTTGAATGTGTCGGGTAATGCATCGGCCCATTACGGATACCCCTGTCGGTATATTTTTTCTTGACCAGCTCTTTCCATTCCCTGCCGGCCTTGCTGTTTTCACGAAGATTCGCAACGGTACGGAGCGCCCCGGTATCTCTGTCGTGAAAATATTCTCCCTCGGCATAAATGAAATTGCCGAAAGCATTCTCCTTTGCCTTTCTCCTGCAGAACATTGCCTGAGGCCTGTAATATGTCGTTTCTCCAAGCATGTAGTTTTTGCCGGTTCTTTTTGATGTTTCAATAAGTTTGTCGCACCATTCCAGTATCTCGTCTCCGTCAGGAATACTGATAATGGGAACAGCTGAATAAACGTCTTTCCCCGATTCCATAGCCTGTATGCACTGCGGAGCGTGAAGCCACGGCTGCGTGATGATAACAAGAGCGTCAAGGTCGGATTTGCAGATCTCTTCAAGGGAATTATAGGCATCTGACGGCTTGAATTTATCCTTAAGAAAAAGACTGCCGGCAAATTTGGCTATTCGTTCCGGCTCCCTGTCACAGAGGGCTATCCTGCTGACGAGCGGATGGCTTGCAAAAAGCGGCACAAATACAGAACCGAAGCTTCCGAGTCCGACCATTCCCAGAGATATTCCCATTGTACATTTCTCCTTTGATTTTCTTATCCTTTCATTAGAAGTTCCATTACATACATTTCAAGGGCCTCGTAATTCCTTTCCTTAACGCATTTTTCCTGGAACTTATAATCAAATTTTTCAACTTTCTTTTCCAGCATCTGCGCAATCTTGATGCTGTTCTCAAGATGCCTGTAGCAATCTTCAATTTTCTGGGTGCGCATGGTTTTAACATCCAGACCTACATATTCTCCTTTCTTTCCGTAGCCGTTCTCCTTGAGAACCTTTATCTGGTTGAAAGCCTGCCTCATGTTTTCAACTCCGAATGTTTTGTCCTGGTCGAATTTCATGCCGTTCTGGTCGTTCAGGTGGACACTCCAGAGTTTTCCCATGGCTATGCCGTAAGCAATTTCCATGGCGGGGTCAAGTCCAGCAAGTATGGCATGCGCGGATTCAAGCAATCCACCTACCCTTGCCGGGTCCTTGGTTTGGGACGAGATTCCCATGACATGCCCCAATGTAGGGCAGAAGCTCCTGTCAATGGGTTCGTTAGGTTTCGGTTCTATCAGTATTTTTATAGTCCTGTCGTAATCAAGCATGCGGTTTATGGAATCCACGAGCATTTTAACGCCTTTCACGGGGTTTTTGCTTTCAAAACAGAGGGTCCCTTCGCGCGCAAGCCACAGTACTATCTTGTTGCACCCGAGTTCCTTTGCGATGTCTATGGAACGGTATGCCCTCCACATGGCAAATTTCCTTTCAGCGGCGGAATTGGAAGTAAAACCACCGTCTATTGTTTCGGGCACTTCCCACAGCCTCGGGGCAACGAATTCGGCCGCCATTCCCACTTTATCCAGCAGTTTTTTGACTTTTCGGGCTTCGGCTTTTATCTCTTTCTCCTTCATCCCGTTCATCCCTGGAACAGCATCGTCATCATGAAACTGAACGGCGCTTAATCCTATTTTTTTAAATTTCCGAACCTTTTCTTCAAAAGGCAGTGTCTCTCTTACCCTGGGACCGAAAGCATCGGCTCCCTCGTGCACATTCCATGGACCTGCAGAATATTTAAACATTTAAACCTCCCGAGTTATTAAAATTTTCAGGATTAAGAAAACCTTTAATAACATATTTAAACATACCTAACTGCAATTTTCAATTTTTTGAAACAAACAACCATTTATTTCATTTCTATTGGACCTTGTGAAAATGAAGATTCTCCTTTAAGTGTTCCGTCAAACTGGAAAAGCGCACGGGTATTTCCATCTACTTTCATAGATGTTCCGGAAGGCAGGAAGTCTTTGGTATACCTGACATTGTCAGATAACCTAAGCATATCAATACTGCCGTCAAAAGGTCCAATAACAACATTTTCTGCCTTATGGTCAAGAGCGATTTTTCCCTTTCCGGTAAGTTGGTATAAACCGTACGAGGCTGACTTGAAAGGCTGTTTTTTTCCGTTGACGAAAATCGCAAGCGCTCCTTCCGTTCCCTTTTCCCCTTCCCTTATATCCCACGTGTATGCGATATGTGTCCATTCTCCCGCATTGAAGAAATACTCGGATTGATAACCGGGATATACTCCGAGATTATCTTTCTTTTCTGTTAAAAGCGCCAGCTGGAGCCGGCTAAAGACAAAACGGGCGCTTCCCATGGACCAGTATTTCTGCTGGAATGATATATGTGGTCCTCGTATAAAAGGCATGTAAGTGGAAGTAAAGGCAAAAAGAGTTTTCTCAGTGGTTGAATAGTCTGCCCTGAACCAGAATTCCACGGTTCCGGATAAACCCGGAAAATGGGCATATCCTCCCTGCTCAAGCTTTTCTCCGAGGGGAAAAGAGATGGTTTTCCCATTAGATAGCCTTAGGGATTTGCCCGATATACCTTCTGCAAACTCCATTGGTTCGTTTGTTCTGTAACGTGAATCCTGAAGAACAGAAGCAATTCCCGTTGTCCCTTCAGGCAGCAAATCCGGAGAGCCGAATGAAACGACAGGCTCAACATTAAGAAGCCTGTAAAAACCAGGGAAACATTCTCCCTTGAAATTGTGGAGATGGGGTTCTATACTCCATATTCCCCCATTGCCTTCCACGGGTATGTTTATCATACCGGTGTTTTCTCTTGAGGCATCAAGGACAGTTTTTCCATCGGGTCTTTTTATGGTTGCCGTACTTGCAAGAACTATTTCAAGCTTTTCGAGGCCGGATGGAACCCTGAAAAACATGGGAACTCCTTCTCCCGCTCGTCCGAAAGTGCCCTCGCCTGAACGCTGGATGGGTGTCCCTGATGCCGCCCTGAATCCTTCGGGGCAGTAAAGGGCTGCCTTATCGCCAGTTATATCAAGAACGGTGAAAGGTTCATTTCCGCCCGTAGAAAGAAGGTATAACCCGCCTGTGACATTTGAGGGTACAGTGATATACGCGTGGTAGATGTCGTCAGGCCTGACTACAAGGCGCGCAGGCCATTGCATTCTTTCTTCCAGTTCTACATGGATGTCTTCAACAGGCTTATTTCCGGGAGATTCCGGATACTTGAAAACTTCAAGTTTTACATCGGGACGCAGGGTTGTGTAATAAAAACTGATGCGTGTATCCCTTCCCTGTTCATGCCGGAAAATGGTTTTTGCCGCAAAGGTATCGGAAGATTTTATTACAACGGGAGTTCTTTTTCCACTCCATCCTTTTTGAGAAACAAGCTTGAGAGCTGTCGGAAACCCTATGAAAGGACTGTGCCAGTCGGTAACACCGAGATAGCCGGGCATGCCTTTCCAGTCAAGGGGGTTTTGAGGATATTTCTTGAGAATTTCGGACAACGGTTCTTTTTCAATGTAATACAGGGCGTCCTGAAGGGTCTGTTCTGCCACCCTTCTGAACCGTTCGTCCCCGCTTATCCAGTAAGCTATCGAAGCGGTGAATCCGTCGTAATTCTTGTGTCCGAAGGGATTGTACCTGCGGTCAAAACGGTAACGCTGGTCCATGAGTTTCAGGAAAGCCTGCTTTGCCAGTTCGTCTTTTGTTTCGAGGTAGTATTCCGCAGTATTATGGCTGGTCCGGTGGTCCTTGTACATGGTGCCGTAGCTGTCCCTGAACATCCTTATGCCGTTCTGGCTTTCGAGGTCAAACATGGAATCGGCGACTTCCTTTGCCATTTTGACGGCGTCTTCGTCCCAGTCCATAATAGAAAGAGTCACCAGTTCCCTTACAACCTTTGACTGGTTCACACCTATGGCATGTTCAACCTTCCAGTATTTCTTGAAGGATTCCTTTATCATTTTCAACAGGTCAAGGGAACGTTCGTCTCCCGTAAGATAATATTCCAACAGCCAGCATCCGATATCTCCTCCGTTTGTTATGTAGAGGTGTCCTGTCTGTCCCCATGCAAAGGGGAGCCTGCCTCCCTCCGGGGTGAAAGACATGAAACTGCCCCGGTTCCTGGAAGGGCTGTTTGCAACGTCATGGTGTATCAGGTACCAGTCCCCGCTGAAGCGGCTGAACCTGTGGCCGTAATTGTAATACTGTCTTTCAGCGCTTCGTGCAAACAGGCGCCACGGTTCGCGCCGGGAACTGTAACGGTCTATATTGGTAAGTATGTGAAACTGGGCCATGATGCGGCCTCCGACCGTATTATACTGCCAGGTGGAAAAATCACCCCATTCTATGAAACCGGTTAAAGGAAAAGCCTTATACGGAATCATATACCTCTGCCAGCATTCCGAAATCATTGCTTCTTGTTTAGGGAACCTTTCGGTATCTTTATGGAGCATGGGATATCCCATGGCTTCCGTTTCGCATAGCCAAACGGGGTTGGCTATGGCAAGAACCTGCCTGGAGCCAGCAAGCGCCGTTTTCTTCACTGCTTCCTCATTGTAAGCTCCTGCATGGGGGAGAAACCATATATCATGTGTTCTTGCACTGCCTGCAGCATTGCTCGCAAAAGCTGAAAGTTTACCTTTTCCCGGGCTTCCCGGACCTTTTTCCGCCCAGCTCTGCCAGTATTCTTCCACCAGGGTTTTTCCCCTGAAATCAAGCTCTTTGCCCGAACGGCCCGACCAGAATACCGCACGCGCTCCCCTTCTTCCGAACGATATCTCCTTGGGATACCTCTCGGCAAGCCACGGCATGACGATAGATATTCCGTAACTGCCGTAATCACCGTATGCCCAATCTCCTACCTCCTTGATTTCTTCCATTACGCTATCCTGACCGTTTTTCATGCTGCCTATTGCCGCCCTGTACTCCCTTTCGGCAAAATGCGGATATTCAGCCTGCAAAAGGTAAATCTCATCCCCTGAATTTACAATTTTGTGTATTTCTTTTCCGTTTTCTCCCACGGCGCAATATGCCTGTAAAGGACTGTAAGGAGTCTTAAATTCCAGGCCATAGTCTTTGAACCATACATTGTTTGTGTCCTCAGTAAACACAAGGGTATGCGTTGCCCTTATATATGGAACCCCGGAAGAAAAATAGAGCCATACATCGGCACGTGCAAGCTTCTCTCCAGCATCCGTGACGTACCAGCCGCTCCGCTTCAGCACAAGGCGCCCGGGTCCTTCCTTGAGAAACTCGTTCTTCACTTCCGCCGCCTCACCGGCTATCCTCGCCGTCCTGCCTTTGTTGTCCACGAGGTAGACTCCCGCACCTGACCCGTCGAGTATCTTTTCCCTGCGTCCAGCAATCACAATCCATCCTTCCTCGGGCAGTATCCTGTCACTTTCAAACCTGTATACAGCCGCACCCGTATCCACTGTAAAACCGCCGTCGTCCTGCCGGATTACTCTCAAAGGATTGGGATATTCTCCCATTTTTACTCCTTCCCCGTACTCAACGCTGTACTGTCCCTGCGGCGAAGCGGTAAAACCCGCAAGCGCCCACCGGATACTCCCGTCCCGCCATGTAGCCGCAACGTCCATTTGAGAAGGCACTTCCCGTCCGCCGGAAATTATCCTCATGGCCGATGCATCTTTTGTAAGCCCCTCCGGAAAAGGTATGCCTGCAACTATGGGCCATGGGCCGTCAAGCCCTGAATCGTCTTCTATGGTTAAGGGAAAACTGCCTGATTGAAGAGGAGTGAATGATGAAACGAAAAGCAAAAAGGTTATTATCGGTAATGCAAAAGGAAAATATTTCATTTTATCCTCCTGGTTTATACCTTAATTCTGCCAAACCTGGCTATGTTTTTATAGTATTTGTCTTCAGCCTTTCAATGTTTTTAAAAGTATTTATAGCTCTCCCCTATTTTTGCTTTTTTTTGTAGCGTGTCCTGCTCCATTAATAGGCGGACAAGAATTTATTTGGCGTCTTTAGCGTTGTGCGACTTGTCTTTTTAGGGACACTGCTATAAAAGCTCCACCCATCCTGTCACCCTGAATTTATTTCAGGGTCTCGCTTTTTACTGTAGCGGTGACAGTTATGCTACGAACGGACGAAATACCTGCGATAAATCGTTTATCCCGGGTATTTCCGGGACACCGCTATAAAGTACTTAATTTTGGATAAACGGCTACCTGTATATCTCATACCGGTTTGGCTGTCAATGGCTGTCAACCCCCGCAGCTTCCTCAAAACGTTCGCCGGCATACAGGCTCACTCAAGCTGCCGGGGATTCCAGCCGGTTTGATGCACGGTTTTAATTCGTAAATAGTGCGGTTTATCCCGTGAGGGAGACCCGCTACAAAAAGCCTTCTACGAAGCATTCATTCTTTTGACACCTGAGATGTCTCTGCTCAGGCTTGTTGTTTAGATCCTGTATATCTTCCATGGTAAACAAGTTCAGAACGATAAACTATCAGTTTTGAGATTCTGAATCTTTTTAAAGTAATTTAGTCTACATTATAACCTGATTTTAAAAAAAATAAAAAGCGAAATCCTGAATACAGTAATTTCAGTGTGATTTAAAAACGAAAGTCTTCCCTCTGAATTAAAAATGGCATGAAAATTTTATTGTGATATAATCTATTTTTGCGTTTATTCACCAAACAAAAAACAAACATTTTAAGTCTATGGAGGTAAAATGAGTAATCTAAAAGTAGGCGCGGCTACAAGGATTATAAACTGTAAAGTAGGGGACCCTGTTTCAGGAATGCTGGAACCTCGTTTTTCCGACAGGATAAAGGACGACCTCGAAGCAAATGCCTTTTGCGTATCTGAAGGCGGTCAAGACGTTCTGATAATTAATTGCGACCTTTTACATCTTACCAGAAATTTCATTGACAAATTGGCATCAAAGATTTCCAACATCACGGACATTCCTGCTGAAAATGTCATCATCTGCTGTACCCACACCCATTCAGGGCCTTATACCACCATGAAAAGCGTTTGGGGTCCGGCCAACGAGGAATATATGGATTCTCTTGAAAAATGGCTGGTCGAAGTTGCAGTCGAAGCCATGAATAAGTCTGTTTCAGCAAGGGTTGGTTACGGGCTTGGAAAAACGCGAATAGGCTATAACAGGAGGGTTTGCTGGAAAGACGGAAGTCATTCAATGTACGGGAATACAAAGAATCCCGGATTCGCAGGATTAGAGGGGCCGGACGACCCTTCCCATGCAGTACTATATGCGCTTGACAATAAAGGAAAGATAATATGCGTTATCCATAACAACGCCTGCCATGCTACTACCGGCTGTGCATTTAAATATGTTTCCTCTGATTTTCCCGGTGCTTCCCGCAGGCTCATAAGGGATGCCCTCGGCGACAATGTCCCTTTACTCTACATACAGGGCGCATGCGGGGATATTTGCCGGTTTAACCAGCTTAAACAGGAAGGACTGCCGGATATTGAGGGGTTGCACGATGCAGAAAGAAGGCTGAAAGAGATTTCAATATTGCTGGCTGGACAAACACTGAAACTGATTAAGGAAACACCGGTTTGCTATTCTCCCGTGGTAAAGCATTTATTCAGAGAAATAAAGGTTGGAATCAGGATGCCTTCTGAAGAAATGCTCAAAAGGGCAAAGGCAGTAGTTGAAACGGGGCCTAACGAAAGACCCTCAACCAATAATATTGAGGGCGGATACGGTTTTCAGAAAGGAATATTGGATTTGCATGAAAAATACAAGGATAATCCATATGAGCAGATTCCGCTTCATGCCCTGAGAATCGGAGGTTTTGCCCTTGCAACCGTACCATGCGAACTTTACTCCCAGTTCGGAATCGACATAAAAAGAAGGAGTCCTGCCGAGATAACGGCTGTTGCCGAACTCACACACGGCGCTCTCGGATACTGCCCCACAATATATGGTATTCTCGGCGGAGGTTATTCGGGCGCAACTTATTTCGGGAGCAAGCTTGAACCTTTTGCCGGGTATAAGATGGTGGAAGAGCTTTCCATAATGCTGTACGAACTTTTCGGCGGGTAAAGTATTTTTTATAACTATATTATTAAAAATTCTGCCATGAAAATTGCGGTACAAGAGAGATAAAAAAATGGAAAGAGCAAGTTTTAAAGGGGGAGACAGTACTGCAAACCCTCTCCCCTGGGGCTACATGTAATTTCTTCCCTCGTCCAGCATTGCAAGGTAGTTCTCCAGCGGAATGTAGTTGGCCACGGAGTTCCCCGTCCCCATGCAGTACCCTCCGCCTTCCATGCAGACGTCAAGAGTTTTGCGCACCCGTTCGCGAATTTTCTCTTCGTCTGACTTAACGAGAAAATCCATGTCTATTCCGCCCAGGATTGCGATACGTTTTCCCCATCGTTTTTTCGCCTCGGTTACCGGCATGATGACGTCCTCCCAGGAATGTTTTCCGTCAATTCTTACATCGTTGATTAAAGGTTCCATGATATCATCCAGTTTTCCGCATGAATGGAGGATGTATAACTTGCCGGAGTAGTGGGCTATTTGTGCGCACCTTGCATGCCATGGCAAGGCTTTCTCAATGAGAACTTTCGGGTTTACCATGCAGCCGGTTTTAAATCCCATGTCGTCGCTTCCCCATACTATGCCGAGCCTGTTATAGCAGACAATGGTCCTTGTATATTCTGCCTGGATTTCTCCTGCCTTTTTGAACATGGCGTCGACCAGGTCCGGCTGGTCGAACAGGGCAAGGCTCAGCCCTTCGTATCCCATAAGCCACGTAACATATTCAAGGATGTGCGCGGTAAGGGCGTAAAAAGCCATGCCGTCCGGAAGGTTCTTCTCGCACCAGTCAAATTCGCTGAAGTCTATTTTTGACGGGTCCGGCCACGGGTATTTTTCAAAATCTTCCCACGACGAAATTACTCCTATTCCTTCATCCTGCCATGAACGCATTCCCCTGTTTCTGCTTCCGTCTGCCGTGTCGGCAGTCTCTGTCTCTTTTTTCTTCCAGTCGTAGTTTCCGGGGTATGCCCTGATGATATCATAACCGAGGAAACGGTGTATTGCGAGGCGGGACTCCATTTTCCTGTCTATATTATCACTGTCAATGTCTCCCGGCAGGCCAAAATATTCAGCGGCGGCTTTTTGAATTTCATCATCAAGAAAAAGTTCTATGTTGTATATCCTTTGAGTTTCATTCCTGCGCAGAATATTTTTTTCAGTCCATCATAATCCGGCTGAAAAGACTTGCTCAGATATTTTTGTTTTCCTGTCATTTTTATCCTCCATGGCACTTAATTCGTTCTGCCAACGTTATATTTAAACATATGAAAGCTGTTTTTCAAAAGAAACATGTACGTCAATTTCTGCCTCCGTGAAAATCGTCAAGGAGAATTTCGGATTCAACAGGAAGGTGGCAAAAAACGTTTGACATTTCAAAGGATGAAGAAGTACAATCTTTGGCAATTACGTTTTAAGACGCATGTTAAATGGCATAAAATCCGGTATAAGGATACCGTCAAAGATTATGAACTTGCAGCCGTACTGGACAATAGGGAAATAAAAGGGGTTTCACATGAAAACTGTCGGAATAATAGGCGGACTGGGTCCGGAAACAACGTCAGTGTTTTATCTGAAACTTATTTCGTTATTGAGGGAGAGGGATAAGATACGCAGGCCTTCCATTTTGATTTTCAGCATACCCATACCCTTAGTAGCGGAAAAATTGTTTATCACAAGGGGAAAGAGCAGGAAAGTTTATCTCTCCCTGCTTATTGATGCTGCAAGGAGATTGGAAAAAGCAGGAGCCTGCTTCCTGGTAATCCCTTGTAATTCAGTGCATATTTTTATTAAAGAGATACGGGATTCTGTAAAAATTCCCGTGTTGAGCATCGTGGAGGAAACGGCAAAAGTTCTTGAAAAAAAGCGGGTAAAGAAGGCCGGCATAATAGCCACTCCCGTGACATTGGATAACAGGTTGTACGAGGTTGCGCTTTCCTCACGGGGAATTGCACAGTATCTGCCATCCAAATATTCACAGGATAAAATCGGAGTCATAATTCACAACCTGGTCAGCGGATACATTGGGGAGGAAGAAAGAGAGGGATTAATGCGGGTTATCCTCGATTTCAAGGCCGATAAGGTTAAGGATATAATACTGGCATGTACCGATTTGCAGCTTGTCATGCCTCAAAATGCCGGTGTCAAAATTCACGATACGCTGGAAATTCTCGCACTTGCTTCGGCGAAAATAATGTCTGAATAAGAAACAGATTCCGAATTTATCTTCAATCTTTGCGGACCGTATGCATCTTCAATTGCGATTCCCATTTTTTGACAGCCCTGGCAAGCGGAGGGAAATCGTATTCCCGTCCTTCCATCGCCGCGATAAACCTTTCTCTTGAATTCATTTCGGGTGTCCCTCTCAATTTTCGGAAAATTCCGTTGCTTCTTCTCCCTTCTCAAACTGAAGCCCGTCTATCCATACAGTTGAGTCCCCTGACTGTAACTGGATGAGAATCAGCTTATTCGTGGTTTTGGTTCCTTCTCCGGTAATCTCGAAGTTGAAGCTGTACCTTTCCCAGTTCTCCGTAAGATTAAACGTTTTGCTTTTCCATGCTCCTTCTTTTTCGGTTATTCTCACGGATAACCTGTCGCCTGATTTCGCAGAACGGGCGTACAGTGAGAATGTATGAATGCCTTTTTCCCTGGAATTGATACCGTACCTTGCGTAAACGCCCACTTTCATTCTCTTCAATGCTTCCGTCAGCGGATACATTTGCATGCGCAGGGAATACTTCCCGAACATGGGATTTTTCGTGTCGAGAAACCAGCGGGAAGCTTTTTCGCCTATTTCATCAATTTCAAGAACGTTGTGGGGAAAGTAAAAATCGGGCATCCATTCAATCTTCCTTTCCATTTCAAAAGAAGGATTGAGAACGTGGTTTTTCCGGTTTGCGGCCTCCTTTATGAGCTTACCGTTAATGGGAATCTTATTTTCAAGTTCAGGCTGTGATTTTATATCAACTGTAATTTTTATTTCACTGCCGTCTGAAGGAGGCTTGATTTTGAGCCGGTATGCGGCTACCCCGTAGTTGTCAAAAGTTTCCTGGAATACCGCGCCCGTGATTTTGACAGCGCCGGGACGGATAAAAATCCTGCGGGCACTTGTGAGCCCTGGGATGAGAAAGTAAGCAAGTACGGGATAATCCCGTCCGTTTACGGTCAGGAGCAGGTAGTCTCCGTCGGGAAATTTGAAAAGTTTTGCGTGCACATCGGGGCATTTCCATTCATCTGGAATGAAAACTCCGGGGTCGTATGTTATATCCTGTTTGACCGGATAGTTAAGCAGTGCAGGCTCCATCGCCTTTACCTGTTCACGAAGGGTTTTAAAAGTATTCCACATTGAGCGTCCGAGTATAAGGTCGTTGTTGAAATAAATGAGCCCCTTGGCACCGTATATCATGGCGGTATATGTCTGGCAGACCTGTTCCCTGTCTGTAAGAAACCGCGGTGTCCTGTTGCAATCAATGGAGTTTCCCAGTGGTACCATCCATACGGGCATATCTTTCTCGGCGCATCTGCGGTCAAGCTGTGATACATGGACGGCCATTGAGTCGCATATTAGGCTTGTATTTCTTCCCCAGTTCGGGTATGTGTAAACATCGTATCCAAGCACGTCGAAATAGTCGAGGGTATCGTCAATAGGCGGGATTACCCTTGCATAAACCCCGAAAACCACGTGGTAAGGGTCAAGTTTCTTAATCACATCGTAGTAAAGTTTCTGAACATAGACATTCAGTTTATAATTCCCGTAGTTGCACTCGTCCGCGCCGTAATAAAAGAGGAAATTTGGATAATTTCTCAAACTGGAAACTATCTTTTCTATGCTGGGAAGCATTTTGTTTGTGAATATTTCCTTTGCTTCGTTTTTTTCCTTTCCCAGCCCTTCCGGGTCATCCAGAGTTTTGGAAAAACGTCCCATGTATATAAGGGACCTCAAGACATCCCAGTGTCCGAACAGCAGGCCGTATTTTTGCGCATCCTGTACGTACAGTTCCGCTTCTTTCCAGTCGGTCTTTTCGTTCGAGGTGTCCACGGTCAATACCACGGTATTCATTCCCGCATTGGTTATGCGCCTGTACATCCTGTCCTTAATAGCGGTATCGCTTGTGTCGGCATAAGCAGCCCTTCTTGAGGTGCTGTGGTTGTAGACGCCGAAAGGGAAAAACGGTTTCCCGCCACGCAGTACAATGCGCCGGAAATGGTCGACTTTTGTTTCAATGCCGTTTACCAACGGAGGCAGTTTCGTGACTTGGAAAATCGTAGAATATATGAAATTGCCGTCACTGCCGATTAGTTCGGCTCTCAGTACATTTTTGCCTTCCGCCAGTTTTTCCGCAGGGAAGACCGCTTCGTTTCTTTTTCCGTCGTTGACTGCTATTATTCTGCCCTCTGAATCAAATATTTTAAGAATCATTCCTGTTGCGGGCGAAGGGCCGGAATATTTAACCCTTACGTTCTTCTCAACGGTGTAATAGCTTAATTCAGGGATGACCTTGAAAGTAACATTCTCTGAAACCTGTCCATTACTGAGACTGCTCAGAAATGGAATGAATAAAAAAGATAACATCACAGCCCGCGTTAAATTTTTCATATCAAATCCTCCGGGCAATAGAACTGCCATCTCCGGCATTATTTAATCGTGACTTTGAGGGTATCTGAGCCCGGTGAACGATTGTCCCAGCTGTCAACTGCTTGCACCCTGTAATAATATCCCTTAGCCGGCTCAAGCACGCAGTCTATGAAAAGAGGTTCTGTTGTACTGCCGACAAGGTTTGCCTGCTCTGTCTTAAAATCCGGGTTCTCCGACCTGTATATATTATAGTATCTCACTCCCTGCAGGGCGGTTGAAGGATTCCATGTCAGCTTCAGGTAAGGAGGTTTCACGGAATATCCCTGCCAATCCAGGTTCTTCCCCTGCAAAACCTGACCTGTAACTTTCAGCCCGGAAGGTGTTGAAGGAGCCGTTGAAGGCGTGTTGCTTCTGCCGGAAGGAATAAAACCGGTATCGTTTGTAACAAGTATATTGTCAATGGCTATGCCCGCATCCTGTGTTTCAAATTCTATTTTGTGTTCTCCCGCGTTCAAAGATAAATTCATATTGTCTATCACAACCCATTTCCAGCCGGATTTTTCAACGGGAATTTTACCCGCGCTCTTTTCGTCAATCCTGATTGAGAAAACACCTTTGTCCGCTTCTCCTTTTTCCATCCAGCCTGTCGTGTAGCTTGAACATTCTATCCTTGACATGCCGCGGACTCTTGCGATGATACGCGCCTGCCCAGAGACCGGCACGGAAACTCTGAAAGTGACATTCCCTTTCAATCCGGATTCCAGTTTTTCCCTGTATATGAGCTCGGGGTCTGTAATGGCAGCCGCATAGGCATTGCTTGCACCTGCGGGTTCAAAGAAAGGAACCATGGGGTTTTTGATATCGCCCGTTTCTGCTTCGTAAAAGAGGCGGTAAATTCCAGGGGTTCTCGTACAGACCTCGTTTGAGAACATCCTGCTTTCCAACCCGGAATGTTCAACGGATGTCATAATGTAGAAATCTCCGTTTTGCAGGGATATCTCAGATGAATTGCCTTTTATGGGTTCCCTGTTCACCTTTTCATAATTCATACCGCTTTCTTTCGAACGGTAAAGATTATAACCCTTTATTTCGGAGCTGTAGGCAGGAGCTTCCCACTTAAGCCTGTTTCCTTCAAACTTTAAACCTGCTGGCGGCTGAGGGTACCTTGCTACTGCTATGTAGGCATCCCCGTATTCGTATTCTGGATGTCCAAGAGCAAGCATGGATGAAGCGAAGCATGCCTTTGTAAAATCAGGGCTCGGGTTGGCGTAAGGGTATATCAGTTTTGCGGAAACCCTCCCGCTTCCTGGCGCACCCGCCCTGTCGAGCCTGCTTGCCGCCGACAGCCTGTTTTCAAGGTCCGTATAGTTCATCATGGAAACGGTCCACATCGTGTCATGTTTCATGTCCATCATCAGAACGGGTGTCGGGGGTACAATCCTGGACCATAAGATTGCAAAACCCCTGTCTCTGATAAATTCGTGTTCCCATGAAGCGTCGACAAGGGAAGGATAGTTGCCTATGAATCTCACCGTGTTATCGTAGACC